>Ga0307968_1002727_pt1 | contig 14734 bp, 10 predicted proteins | sample OrgLakmetagen650_FD_201834 | JGI IMG/M metagenome (GOLD analysis project Ga0307968, IMG submission 201834) | Saline water microbial communities from Organic Lake, Antarctica - #650 | ecosystem: Environmental > Aquatic > Non-marine Saline and Alkaline > Saline | place: Antarctica: Organic Lake... | reverse complement strand
CATGTGTGTGCCATGTGCACCATGTGCACCTTCCTGGCATGTTGGTGGTGCAGGGTTTGCTCCTCCTCACAACACCCACAGCAAACGCAGCATGCAAAGTGTGTGGGAGGGAAGGCCACAACGCACGTACCTGCCCACAGAGGGGCACAGCTATACAGCCAGTTCAGCAGCAACAACCACAGGGGCGACAGCAGGGGTAGTGTAGCGTCTGTGGTGAGCCTGGCCACAACGCGCGCACGCACGCGCAGCATGCAGCAGCAGCAGCAGAGCGCACAGCAAGAGGGAAGCACGTGTGTGGGTACTGCCAGAGGGTAGTTAGTGGTGAAGAGCGCGCGCGTTGGCTTCGCCAACTTTTCAGCGTCGCTTGCGACGCTTCCCCCCACTTGTCAGGCAAGTTCCGCCCCCAAGACGGTCTTTCAGCGAGCTTACGATGCTTAGTATAAAGTTAATAAATTTATAACATATAATATATAGGAAAATAATTGAAAGTGCTTTGGGTGATTTTGGGGCGAATTGGGTCCATTTTGGGTCTAAAATCGGCATTCCCAAAATTGCTTAAACATACGAATGTATTATACGCGTATTTTGTATCTTTCAACACGTAATTTACCGTATTGAATGCCTCAAATGACTGCGTGACACATCCCTGATTATTGTTGTATAAAGCATCTGTATTTTGGATTAGTGAGGAGGTATACGTTTGGTTTACTAAGAATAGAGGGGCTTGCTGCCCGCCCAAATTTCGACCCGACGAAGGGCTCACTTTTTTTTGTGTTTTCCCTTTTTACACGCATTCATTGCAATTGCCTGTCTGTGCAACCCTGACGACCTTTGTCCTCTGCACAAAGCTCCACCTTGCCTGAAACCGGCTCCTGATGAGAGTTGATAACAGTACTGGAAAGGGCACGTCTGGTATGGACAAAATTAGCAGCGAAGTTCACAGAGGTTTGGTTTACTAAACTTGGTATCAAATTAGTTGTTCCCGGTTAATGATTCCCAGGAAAACCGGGACGTGCACCGTTTTAAGGTGCTTTAAGGCCTGTCTTGTTTCTGTCTTATTGTGAAATTTATTCCGCTGCAAAAATTTAGGAACGGCAACGCAAAGGTTCACGTTTAATTAAGCAGTGACTCCAGCACCAGCGATTGCTCGTACAAGCAGAAAGTAATGCCAATTCTGAACTGATAATTATATTGGTGCAGAATACTTGCCAACTGTTTTGTGATCCAGGTATATACAGCACTTCCAAGCAGCTCTTGCACAGTAGGTGGATTGCTAGCAATTGCAGGAACAGATAAAGGTTGTGTGGCGTTGCGTCGTCCAAACACTTTTGTATTTGAAGGGTGAACTTTTCTACCGTCCTAGGCAACCCTCATTTTTACCTGGCTTCTGCCTACCATGAAATGTTGTACCTTATGCTCACTCATGACAAAAATAACTTGGAGAATCCATTTAGGCACTAAATGTTTGATGCTGATGCTGCTGGAATGTGGCGATGGTGTAAGAAGGTTTAAATTTAGCCATTAATCTGAACCTGATTGGCAAAAAAAACTACCTTGGGTAAAGAGCAGAAGGTCAGCTTAGCAATGCGACATCTCTTAGCTGTGTGTTCAATAGCAAGCAGTTCCTTTTCAACAGGAGGGCAGCATCCGAATCTCACCTTAAAATCATGGACTAACCGCTTTTCCCACCCCGCTGCTTGCCCCCCTGCGCCTGCAACTCGTTCACTCCATGCAAAAACCTGTGAACAATTAAGGGCAATAACTCAAAAAGCAGTGCCAAAGCTTCTTCCCATTCTTATTACACTTATGCAAACATACTCTGGATTTTTCTAGTTCCGTTCCTGGCAGTAACAGGACTCCACTTCTAAAACACAAGTGCTTATGATGTCAAGAAGTCTCTTTTGGGTAGGAAAACAACGGGAATCACCCTTATACATGTGGCTTTAGCTCTATTTGAACAGCAAGCAGCAGTCAGTAAATGCAGAAATGTTTCATATGGCGTATTCGTACAATACGCCGTGCCATAAAGAAAGCGTATTTTACCATATTGAACAAATCCGGTCGCATCATACGATTGCAATTTTCACCGATTTTTGCCTTTTTTTGCCTTTTACCAACAAGAAGCGACCTTCCAGCGGGCTTCTATGCTATTAAATAACATATATATCGTGCGTCCACGTTCACTTTGGATATTATTTAAAACTTTGGCAAAAAAAGAATTTTAGTCTTTCTCGGAACCCTCTCTGATCTGCAATTTATATTATAATGATGGTTTTAGTAATTTTTGGGCACTCAGGGGATACAAAACACACCGGTGAAGTGCCCCTTACAAACGTCAATATTAATGTTAAGTGCCCGGATCTTTCTCCGAACCTATTAATCCTAATTCCCTGGATCTTTCTCAGAACTGAAAACGAGAGATTTATTTTAATTAGGTCTCACGAAGTGATCATGGACGCACGGTAATAACAAATTGTATACGCCCAAGGACTTCCCCCTCGCTGGAACTTTTTGAGGGGTGCAACGGGTGCAGGCAGGGCTGGGGCTGGGGGGCAGGGGCAGGGGCAGGCGGAACTGGGGCTGGGGGGATCAGGGAGTACTGAAAGCTTCCTGACCACCCATTGGAAAGCTTCCCGACCACTCATCGCTCGGACTGCTCAAAAACGTTAGTTCTGCCACCGCCCCCAACCGCCCCCAACCGCCCCCTATTTTAATAAATATACATTAAACTACTGCCTGTCACCACCCCCACCAAAAACAATAAATAAGGACGGTGATATACTTTACGTACGGTATATGAAAAAAATGAAAACGTTCTGGGTGATTTTTGGGGCGAATCGGGTCAATTTGGTCAAAAATCGGCATTCCCAAATTGCTTGAAAGTAAGATCGTACTATGCGCGCATCTTGTTTAAATACGTGCTTTACCGAGTGAACGTCTCAAAAGTCGGTATGAAACATTCCTGGTCAGATGAGTGAAAGATTTTCCGCAAACCCTACAGACCTTACGTCTGGTGGTCCAAATTCAACATTCCAGCATTGCTTTTGCGTGACATTTGAGGCATTCACATTTCAACAGCCTTGCTTGACACTACCTGTCCATCCTGGCCTGCACTGGCAATGGTTGAGCGAGGCAGGCCCATGTTGGGCGCCCATGCCACATCCCGCACCCAGTCTGAATGGCCAGGCAACGCCTCCTCCTCCTCCCATAGGCCTGTAGCGTCTGCACATCGCCAGACCTGAGATGGACAGGAGTTTGTATTGGAGAGGCTTGAGTCACGTGAGGAAAATATAAATAAACCTCAGCAGCAGAACAAGGAGGGGACGAGGTCATGACAATGAAACAAAGGGTACACCTTAAACACGTGTTTTCCACCCATAACCAACAAGGACATGCAAACAACACAGGACTTGTTAACACTTCAGGTTCCAACGCTTTGAACAACGTTGTTACTGCATGGTCTTCAACAAGCATGTGCATGTGCAGCGTCTGTATGCGTGGTGATGTCAGAACTTGAGTACAGCAACCCCAACGGAGGGGCACGTGCAGGTCAGCAGATATTGAGTGAGCTTCACCCACCCTGATGGTATTATCGCATCCACTAGTAACTAGCCGCTTCACATGGGCAGGTCCTTGCACATTGCTGACTAGAGCGCCAGAGGGTATTGCTGGTGACCAAGATACAGCTGTCACGCCTATTGGATGGGAGCCTGGGAGCTGCGGGTCAGCATCGTATTTGCATGATTACGTGCTTGTTTGTGAATGCGTTTTATGCTGCTTGTGCCTGTACATGTGTGCCAGTGCATGTATGCGTGCATTGTGTATGTCTGTGTGCTTGCATGTGTACGTGCACACATGCACACGTGGTACTTGTGTGTATGTGTGTGAGTGTGTGTGTATGCCTATGTGTGTCCCTTGTCTAAAAAGATGATCGCTGTAGCCCAGGCCATATTTCAACAAAGTAAGGCATGGTGTACCGTGCGTGCAAGTCAAATGATGCACGGTTTCTCAGCTCTGCAGACAGAGCACCTGCTCCGTTGCTGCTCAAGAACAACAGCATAAGCACACATTCTTTAAACAAACGGACCTTTGTGGCATCCCACGAGGCTGTCGTTGGTGAGTACTCGGTGATGGATATGGTGCCATCAGAGGACGCTGCTGCCAGAAGGAGACCAAGCTCGTGGGGGGCCCATGCAATGCTGTTGATGGATGCCGAGTGCAGGGTGCCGGGAGAGATGTAAACCTGTGCCAGAGTGCATAGTGTTAGCTCTTCCAAGCCAATGTTGGAATCCATTTGCTTGCGCTGTTAAGGTCACCTGTTGCCACAGGTTGTCTGCTGCCTCTTTCCACACGATGACCCGGTGATCGAAGGAGCAGGAGGCCAGCAGGGAGCCAAACTTGGGGTGTGCCCAGCAAACTTGCCAGACAGGCCCCTCATGCCCGCGCAGGTCCGCAAGGTGGGACTGCTTGTCACCCACGATCTCAAAAACCTTTACCGTCTTGTCCGAGGAGCAGGTGGCCAGGCGTCTGCCGTAATAGTCTAGCTGCGCATCGTGGACTTGGTCTGCGTGTCCGGACTCGAAAGACGTCGACATATTTTATTGTTTATTTATGTAGTGACAACGAGGAAACCGGGATACCGGGTAATCGAGAACGGATTAAATTCAAACTGTCTTTTAAATGAATCATTCCTGAATTCCGTGTAAACTGCTGCGAATGATTTGACTGCTGACGAGCGAGGGTGATCCGAAGTCTGCTGGATTTCAGGTCTGGTTCTTATTTCAAGGCCTTGGGGGCTAACTGACGCTTTGCACACCTCCCACCTCGAGAGTGGCTGCTGCTGCGCTTGCTTGACTTGCAGGTTTCACCCGCACTGCTTGCAGGAAGTAATAGCAAAAAAGCACTCTGATGGCCTGCTGTGTCCTCTTCCTGCAGTACTGAAACATACCAGATATCCGCCGCAGGCCTTTGGACTGAGGCTCAGTGAGGTGCAAACATGTCAGAGAAACAGTACATCGACCAGGAGTATCAACCGATTGGAGGGGAAGGCATCACTGTCTTGATTACCCTAGCAGCAGGTAAACCCTTTGGATGCTTCCTGCAACATTAGGCTTGCAAGTGTGTGCAGAGTGCGCAAAGGGCCACCAGGGTTTGGGTGAGAAGAGCCAAAAAATCTGGCCCCGTTGCATGCGTAACAGTCCTGTTAGCCTGCACAAGGCCAAAGGACCGAACCAGGTGGATGCCACTTTGGCACCTTCCAATTTCTTGAAGGAACGGGGGGACTTGCACGCTGCCCGTCTAGTGGCTTTTTGCGCACACTTACAACCCCAGCGCTTGAGGAAGTCCACTTTGAGTGTGTGTGTATTTGTGTGTTGTCCCTAAGCTACATTTCTTTAATGGTTGCAGGACTAGTGACCTTGGCCTGCGACTGGGTTGGGCCAGATTTGGTGTTCGGCACTCTATCAGCACTTTACACTGCAGCTCGATTTATTCCTTTGGCCGGCGCTGCATCAGGATTCTCGGTGCGCTGTTTGGCTGTGGTGTTGTGGCACTATTGTGTGTGTGTGTGTGTGTGTGAATGTGCATACATGTGTATGTGCATGTGCTGTGTGTGTACGTGTGCATGCACTCATGCGTGTATGCCTATGTGTATGCATGTGTGTGTCCGCATGTGTTGTGTGTTGTATGTTGTATGTGTGTGTGTGTGTGTGTGCACGCGCATGAGTGTATTTGTGTGTCCTCTCTGTGCCAAGTGAAGTGGTAGCTCAGATATACAGTATCTAATCATGGGTCAGCAGGGTGCTTCAGCACTGTGCTGCTAGAGTTTTAGGCTTTTATGTTGCACGGCAAATGGCAAAGAGCATCATTCTTTCGCTCCAATTTCCCCCCCTGCAGAACACTGCGCTCCTTGCGGTGGTGGCGTTGTATCCTGTGGCAGAAGGCATAAACCGAACAGGTATGCTACAATGTTTTATTCCGTGTACTTGCGTGCTTGTATGCATTAGGTGAGGTTGTGAGCATTGATACTTGATTGAGATACTAGCCAGCATGTCTGTTACGCATGCCGCCAGAAAGAAATGAAACTATTTTTCATGTCAAAACACTTTTAACCAACCTTTAGGTGTCCCACCAAACGGGAGTCACTCCTCTAGACGAGTAGACTTTAGAAGGGCATGTGTTTGCCTGGATGAGGGTTGGCGCACGTGAAAGTTGTCGCTGTAGTTAGACATATTTTGTGTCCTGCATCATGTTGCAAGGAGTGATCAGTGGCAGATTAAACACTGGCAGGGAACATGTCAGAAAATAAAAAATAAAATTATTCCCTGGCTTTGAGACTTTGTATGCATTTAGGGGGCGGTCACATGGAAACTTTTTCACTTTTATTTATCTCGATAAATTTTTAGCAAAAAGAATTTTAGCGGTCACACGGGAAAAGTTAAAAATTTTAACGATCTTAAAAATAATTTAATTTGGGGCAACATTCCAAATGGTTGGGGAGTTTTCCAGGAAGGTGCCCCTGGCTTGCAAACCCAAAGAAACTTGATAAAAATAAGAAATTTATGTTATGGCCAGCAGGCCTGCTTCAGCAGTTTGGCATGGGGCTCCTGAAAGAAAAAGGGGCAGAGTTAAAGGGCTAGAGGAACTGGCTGATGATACTCAGGGGACAGCTCCTGTGTCCAGCAGCAGGGCTGCGTATGTCAGAGAGTTTGGTGGTAGTTGGCCGCCAGGCTGGGGGGAGCCAGGCTGGCAATCCTTTGCTAGCCCTTGCGCACGCAGCAGGGGAGGCACAGCTAACGAATCAGTGCATAGTTGTTACACTTGAATTGCGTCCTGTTTGAATTCAGAGTTCTATAGCACTTTATTACAGAAGGGGACTACAGGGCTCAAGCAGAATCTGCACAGATGTATGGCTTCATCACAGTTCCATCCATCGCCACATTGCGGATATGTGGAGGTATGTAGAGCAAGCCAAGAACCACTCAATTTGAGCCTTTAGTGAACTGTGATTTTAGACGTGGGCATCACCGTCTTGCCCCGCCAGCACTAACTTACGTGAACCTGCCACGCGCATCAACACGTACGAATAGGATAATTGCCATATGCTTCTTGTAAAAGTAATAAGTATCACCCCAATTGTAAGGCTTCTCAATTCTCATGAAAATCCCATCCATTGCCGCTCTCTCTGGCAGTTTTTTTGGTACGGGCCTGTCGAGGTCATTCCTGGAAAAGCAAGCATACTTGGCACAAATTCTTTACACAAACTGAACTTCATGAATTATGTTGCAAACTGCAGCCTTACTAACATCGTATGTGCGTGCAAGGGTCTGATGGGGGGACCCGCCAGAGCCTGGCCAGTCCAAAAATATAGCCAGTCTCTTTGCAACAGGAATGGCACTGCGCATGATTGTGTTTTGCTTAAATAGTGCAGCACAGTACCTATGCAACAGGGTATTGAAGGCTGGTTTGCTCAAACGGAAGGTTCTGCGGATTGTTCCGCCTCGTACTCAGGGTGTGTCTGCCCCTGCCGCGCCCATTTCCCCAGCACTTGCTTCTCCCAGAACCCATAGGAAGGGCTCCTTTTTGAGGTGGGGAAAAGAGGAGAGGAGGGTGTGAGGAGGGAGAGGGAATCATCACTCACATGTGATGCTGCAAGCAACATTCAGCCAACAATCAGGCAGTGAATGCTCCAGAACCCTCTTGCCTTGCTGCCAAGCCTCACATGCCCTTGAACCGGGGACCAGGGCAAGGCAAGCCCCAAGCTGGAAAGCCCCCTTCTAAAAGCAGCTGGATGGTCGTGATGGCCCAATTGAGAACTCTGATTGCTGCTGAGCCACAACTGTGGCATCGTGGCCAGCCAAGCAACTAGTATCACAGCCCACGTCATCGGAGGGGCAGTGGAAATGGTGTGCGAGATGAAGAAAAATTACTGACACGATTCCTGGCATAAATAAAAAACGATGAAAATTTCCCGTGTGACCGCTGCTAAAATTTTTAGCACAAGATGAAAATTTCCGCGCAACAATTTTTTTTAACGTGTGATCGCTGTGTTAAGATAAAAATTGCTTAGATAAAAAATTGATGATAAAGTCCCGTGTGACCGCGGCCTTAATATGTCATTTTTGAGTGTTTTCTAAACAGTCAGGGTAATAAAAATCGTTAATTACCCTGGTAAAAAGCGGCCAACTGCTTTTGCTCTCGTATGAAACGTTATAGATTGTGTATTGTACAAAACATACATCAACGCCCCTAATTAGCGTTTGCGGGGGAGAGCTGTGATCAAACTGCTAAAAACAGTCGTGTAAGATACATTTATTTTTTGAGGGGGCGGTTGCTAAGAATAGTGTAATGTAATATACAGGTATATGTTATATATAGGGTGCGAGGTATAATGTAATATTTTGCTCATATCATATGATATTATAAAATATACTCAATATTTAAGCATTAATCCCAGACTGTGCACTCTAGGGTTTTAGGACCCAAGGAGTTGATTGCTGAGAACCTTGCATGGATTGGTTGAGAAGAAAGTCGTCAAACTAGAAAGGGAAAGCCAGCAGTTTACACAAAGAACGTTTCCGTTGTTGGGTCCGTTGTTTCAAATGTTTGAGTTGCTGTTTGTCCATTGTCTAAGGCTTCCAAACAAAATGAAAAAAGATGGCTGATGTGACTGCTGCTCCTGGTGCTGCTGCTCAAATTTAACTCAAGGCCGCCATTTCAAGCTGCACCCCAGCTGACCCCTGCTCGCCCTTTGGGGATTGTCCAGCTTCTTGAATGGGAGCTCAGCATCAATGACATAGCGCATGAGCTCCTTGTGGTAGTTCTGCTGCTGCTTGGATGTTGGAATGTAAGGGGCAAAAGGGAGCTGTCGTGCCTTGCGCTTTTGGGGGGTCCCTCAGGGTCCTCCTCCATCAGCTCCTCTTCAGACTGAGCAGGGCCCGTGCACCGCCCATTATGCTGCTTGATTGAATGGGATGGGTTGCAAGGGCTAATGAGGTGGTTGCAACGCTGGCACTTCAGGGCACAAGGCTGACGTTCATGCTCGGTGATGACTGCATCATAACCTGCAATGGTCTTTCTGCTTCTGATCTCCAGCTGCAATTGAGCTCCAGCGGGGTGTGGCAGGAGCTTCTGTTGATACTTGCCATCTGGGCCCCGTTCTATCCCAAATGGTTTCCCCGTCATTTGTTAAACAGCATCTGCAGCGCGCTGAGCGCCATTCAAAAACACCCAAATTTGTAATATTATGTGGAAAATATAGTACTATGCAGAACCCGCATATAATGATAATATCATATGATAATATATAAAATAATCATATTATGGGGGCGCCTCGCACCCTAGTTATATATGTATCAATGATAAATTTCAGTGTTACCTAGCAAGGTTAGGCCTGCAACAACAGTTGTTTGGCTAGGTGCAAGAATCCAAGATTTCTAGCAAATTTTTTATTATGTGAAGAGAGGCCCAAGAGAACAGGGAGGCGGTTGCTGTCCACTAAACATTTATAGGGGGGGAGCATTTCCATTATGGAAGATATATATATTCCAGGGGGGTGGAGAGCACAAGTATGCACGGTACTAGGTTATACAGTATTGGATGTGCGCAGAATGGCCTTGGTGTAAATTGCTTTAGATGTCTATTCACCCACGGCCAACCACTGGCCTGATTGCGCCACTTTCAATTTCTAATTTTAAATTAGGCTTAATCTTTGACCAAACATTGCCACGGCATGAACTTGTGTCAGACTCCAATTTTGCCTGGGATGGATTTTCGACCCTCCTATCCTGTCCTCACAGGTGCAGATTACTTTTTAAACATGCCTAGACCTGCTCTAAATATTGGGGGGGCAGAAATTTGGCAGTTTAGACACCCTCTCCGTACTGGGGTATCCCCTTCCTCGGCCTTTCGCACCCCACTGCGCGCACACACACACACACACACACACACACACACGCACACACACACACATCTGAGGCCCCCATGTCCCCAACTGTTTTCGTCTGTGAGGAGCCTTACACTATAAAGAACAGGTCTGTGAGAAGGATTTGGAGCGGTGCAGCCAGGGGAGCTGGCAAAAGTTCCTTTATGCAGACCCCCCCTTTTTGGGGGAGCAACCTCCCCCTGATACTATTTCAACTGACACAAAGAAGCAAACCGTTTTCCATTGCTGTTCATTTAGGTGGCCTGTCAAGACCAATGCGGAAGCTAATGGGGAATTCAAACCACATGTACTGGGTGCTCAGCAGGATGATGTGGCCTGTTATTGTACTATCCGCATTTATAAGTAACACTGGTGAGTATTCAGCTCAAGCACAGGTGGCTTTATGTACCTTCCCTTCAGATCAGTATAGATCATTTTTTGCAGCTTTTGCCAACACCGTGATATGAATGTGTGTCCTGTGACCTTCCTCGCCTGCTCATCTAGGGTGACCTTAGTAAGCATAGTTCTACGTACTCAGGAGCCAAGACTCTCTCTGAACTGGGGTGTCCCTACCTCTGCCCTTTGCACTCACTTGCATTCACTCATGGGCCCTGTTATAAGGTCATCAGGCGCCGCAGTACCTGTCTCATGTTGCCTCATTCATTGACCTACGTGCAGTTGTTGTGTCTATCATAATGCCGATCATAATGAGGTGGTGCAAGCGCTGGAACATGGACCAGAAGAAGCTGCTCATGCCTCTCGCCTTTGCATGTAAGTAGTGCTTTGTGACTTGAGGGCGCTTCTGACAGTGGCAAGGTTTCTGCGCAAACATTTGACACCGGCTTCAGTTCACAAAAAAATCCACTAAATAGCTCACCTTTACTGCAAATTAAGATAGAGTTGAACAGGAAATAGGTAGATAAAAGGCCAGGCCTGGATTAAAAAGAGTGTATTGTACTTGCTTAGGACGTGTGCCAAACTGACTATCTTACAGAAGGGAAGCCTGTAACGCGGACGAGACACGATAGCATTGTTGAGGAGTTCACACTTGTTAGCCTAGCAAGGGGAGTCTGAGGGGGATCATAATATCATAATGTATCGTTAGTTGGTCATTGAAGTAGCGAGTGATAAATATGCTTCTAAGTGAAAGGTGCATTTTGCTGGGTCCCAAGTTGCCCAGGTACATCATGCAAACATGAACAGGTAATTAAACTTGTGCTTACTTCTTCCCCGTTTTTATAGCCATCTTCGGAGGAACATGCACGCTTATCGGGTCAAGCACCAACCTCGTCGTAGCCGGACTCCAGCAAAGACGCTACGCAGGCAATCCTGAGGTACACTCTCTAAATTACATGGACCCCTGCCACGTTTATAAGCCCTAATTTGAAAGTTGCTCAAGTGCCTCAGGCTGCCAGCCCTGACCCTGTAATCCTCAGATCCTCTGATAACATTTGCATGCCATGCTGCTAGCTCCAGTCTCCAGGCCTCAGACACCTCCTGCAAGCACTCTCTCTCTCTCTCTCTCTCTCTCTCTCTTCGACAGCTGGAGCAAAACCAGTTATACACACACTGCCTGCAGTTTGGCTACGTGGGCATATTTGACAGGACGCGATACGGCGTCACCTTTGCATGCTGGTACGACCGTGGCATACAAAAAGAGGAAGTACTAGACAAAAATACTGCTCCCACGTCAATTTAAGACACTCCATGTTAATCGTACTGAAAATTTTCATTTCCAAAAAAAAGGCCTGTCCTCTTCTTCAAGCTCATGTACTTGAGGTAAAGCAACCCAAAAGCTGAATACTCATAAATAGAATTGACCAGGACCGAATATGGGATCTCTATACACATATATAATATGCAGCGTGTGAACTGTATATTCCTTTATGCTTTGAAGGTTGTTAATACACTGCTACTCTCACGCACCATAAGCAACCAGTGTTGTGCAAGTACGGTCAGATGGTACGGTACGATTCGGACGGTACGGATCGTCTTTTCTTAAATTACGGCGTCTTAGCGTATTTTGGTGACCAAGTTTACCGTCTAGACGGTAAATTATGGTACGGTGTACAGTACGGTGCCAAGCTGGCACTGCCAGTGCAAAAATGGCCTCAGAATGGCCTCTCCGCCCCAAAACCTCCCATTTTCGCTCCCCAGTGTGCTCCTCCCATGTGCTGTCGCCACACAATGCTTCCATGAACGACCCTGAGGCTGGGTTGGGGCCGCATCAGCTCGGGGGCTGCCACTGCCCGTGCAATTTTTGCCTCAGAATGGCCCCTCCGCCCCAACACTTCCCATTTCCACCTCCCGCATGCTCCTCTCATGTGTTGACGCCACACAATGCTTCCCTGGACGACCTTGGGGCTGGGTTGAGGCTGCATCAGCTTGGGGGAAGGGCCCGGCAGTGGCTTGCGTGGAAACTCAAAATCGGACGCAGTACTTGGTTCCTGTTCGATAGTTTGTGATTTATTCATCAATAATTGTTGAACAAAGAAAATGTATATGGGTCGAAACTGGAGCCAAATGGCCAAATTACGGTCAAAATTGTACTGTACGGTGGCACCATCCTTGTACGGTTGGGACCGTACTTTTCAAACAGACCGTACTAGCACCGTCCTAAACGGTGCAAATACGGTACAGACCGTCTAGACGGTCAAAAAAGCCGAAAGACGGCGTAGTTGCACAACACTGTAAGCAACGCTGATGTCAACAGCTAGAATGAGTGAGCTTCAATGTCAGATATGCAGGTATCCCTGTGTGCTAAGCTTTTAGTTCCTGGGTGCAAGTGTGTCTGCCCAATATTTTTTTTGCTCCACGTGTGGACTCTTGCTTGCATCAGCCCCAAAAACAATCGTTTGTACCGTTTACAAAGGCTAGTAATTGAAACAACTGTGCATGAGGTCGCCCTTGTGCCTAAGCCCCCCCCTGCCAAAACGCTTATTATTTGGAGCCCCCTCTTCCTCACTTAAATGCAATCACTTAATTCTCTCTGTCGTTAAGCTTTGCCACACTTTGAATTTCGTAAAGTGGCGTTGAGTGGTATCCTCTTGGAAAGCAATGAAGTAATATTTTTAAACTTTTGCTCACGCAACCTTCTCTGATATTTTATAGCCCCAAACCTACACCAGAGGGCCTACAAAGTGACATATGGATCGGCAAAGCATGCGAGAGTTTAAAAAGTTGGCACAGCATTGGTGCCAACTTTTTGACCCCTGACATTCAATCCCAAATTTCCAAACTGCAATCACCCAGTTATCATGCCTGCCTTCAGAAGAATCTACAGATGATTCTACAGAAGATGTAGAATCTACATGCAGACACATAACGGAGAAATTAAGCTTTCCAACACATTTTCCAGGTCCCATAACGTTGCAAGGTGGCCGGGGAGATATGGCTAACTGAATGGTTTCTTTTATAGATGAGCAGTATCCAATTGCCTGTCCTTTCCATCTGAATCAGGGGCTACATCTTCATTCTATTCTTCGGCCGATGGCTTTTGCCTGGCTCGTCGACTGGAGCTCGCCCTGTGGTAAATAGCGCACCACATCAGGGCCTCTTTGCATTGCTCATTGTGCCTCGCAATTCCAAGCTCGCAGGAAAGACAGGTATAACACTCTTGTGAATTTCCTCTTACTTGCAACTTGTTCTCTGAGTTGCGCTGGTCTTGCTCAGCTCCAATGCATTTTCTGAACTCGAATTTTTGCAACAAGTATGTGCCGCAGACAACTTAAGGTAAGGTTTCATCATTATATACGCCTCAGGGGTATATGAGCGGAATCTTGGAAAAAAGTCTGAAACCATACCTAGCTAATCAAAAGGGGAAGCGTCTATGATGAGCAATAGAAAGAGACGGAAAAAAAAGGTCTAGACAACTTAAAGCCTGCTGCTACGCATTGCTGTGTGTACCTCTGTTTAGCAAAGTAAATGTCACTACTACAATTTCCTTTGCAAATTCTGATGTTTGCAGCATGGCACATTTCATTTTCTGCTGTCTGAAAGCCTGCAAACAATTGCATTCCTCTCAATTCAATAAATGGACGCAGTTGCCAGTGCGGGATTACGTGGATTGAAGGACCAGTTCCTGGTGGCGGTGTCTCGACTGGGCGCAGTCACACACGCTGTGGACTCGCAATTTGTGATCCTAGATGGTGGGTAGCTACTGCCTGTCCTATTTTCAGCAGGATTATACATTGCAGGAGGTTCCGTAGCATTTACAGGGTGAGCAACTCAAACACAGTCCAGCACTGCTGGTGGTGTGCAATCTATCACAAAGCTCACTAAGGAATTAATAAAGTTGCCTACGTTCCAAGGATAAATAGGACACCGATCATAAAGGATTACAGTGGGTTCAACATGTGCTGTGCAGCTTGGAGGTTATCTTCGCTTGGCACAGACCCAGAGGGATCATAAAGAAGCCATCGCCTTCACATCGCCATAAATCAAGAGCATGTAGAACTGGTGTCCTTTGTGTGTGTGTGTGTGTGTCCGCAAACCACTATGCAAGAAGGGGATGTGTTGTACTTGTCTGGTGACTTGGTGGAGGTCCTGTAGATAGATACAAACTACCAGGGATGGGTCATACGGACTTTTGAGACCTCCCATACGGATTAATACACCATTAATACGACATACGCGTATAATACGCAAACGTATTTTTGCTATTTTGGGGGTTACCCTGGGCTTGCACCAACCACCCCCCAACCACCACCAAATTGTCCCCCCAGCCTCCAGAACATTATAATGCCTCCTGGTAAAGACCCTGAGTGGCATCGTGTTGTTGTTATGGGACCGAAGGGGCAGATTTACGAGATG
>Ga0307968_1002719_pt1:10000-14749 | contig 14749 bp, 16 predicted proteins | sample OrgLakmetagen650_FD_201834 | JGI IMG/M metagenome (GOLD analysis project Ga0307968, IMG submission 201834) | Saline water microbial communities from Organic Lake, Antarctica - #650 | ecosystem: Environmental > Aquatic > Non-marine Saline and Alkaline > Saline | place: Antarctica... | reverse complement strand
CGTGGTTTTACACGTGCTTTTAAAATCTAAGGTTATAGGCACACGCATGGTTTAACACGTGCTTTTTACAATCTAGGATCACAGGCACACGCGTGGTTTTACACGTGCTTTTAAAATATAGGGTTATAGACACACACATGGTTTTAACACCTTTTTTTAAAATCTAGGATCACAGGTACACGCGTGGTTTTACACGTGCTTTTTACAATCTAGGATCACAGGCACATACACGCGTGGTTTTACACGTGCTTTTAACAATCTAGGATCACAGGCACATACACGCGTGGTTTTACACGTGCTTTTAAAATTTAAGTTCATAGACACACGCATGGTTTTACACGTGCTTTTTACAATCTAGGATCACAGGCACACGCATGGTTTTACACGTGCTTTTGCAATCTAAGGTTATAGACACACGCATGGTTTAACACGTGCTTTTTACAATATAGGATCACAGGCACACGCATGGTTTTACACGTGCTTTTTACAATCTAGGATCACAGGCACATACACGCGTGGTTTTACACGTGCTTTTAACAATCTAGGATCACAGGCACATACACGCGTGGTTTTACACGTGCTTTTAAAGTTTAAGTTCATAGACACACGCATGGTTTTACACGTGTTTTTTACAATCTAGGATCACAGGCACACGCATGGTTTTACACGTGCTTTTGCAATCTAGGGTCATAGACACACACATACCTCTGGCTGCCAGCGTTTCATAACCTGCCGTAATAGTGGCTAACCACCCACAATGATGAGTCCCATTATTTTAAATAAGAGCACACCTGCAGCTGTTGTGGGTCCACTATCCGCTGCCAGGCTAGGGGCATCTAGGAAGGCAAACCTGGGATCAGCCCCTCCAAAGCGAGCAACAAGGGCAGCTATCAAGTTCTGCGTGCGCAACACACGAATAAGAATTGAGGGTTGGTCAGCTTTTATTTTGGACAGCAAGGGCAGCTTTCACATCATGCACGACACAGAGGGGCAAGTTAATAACGAAAAAGACTATAAATATTTAAATGCGCATGGCAAAAATACAAATATATAAATAATGGCACGGCAAATATGATAAACAATTTTAACAATGGAAAATTTGGGTCACTTTCAACAAGCAGCGAGGGCAGTGTTAAAATCTGCGTACGCAATACGCACAAACTTTACGCCCATGACTGCCCTCAGAATGTCTGTGCTTGAAGAATGGACATGAAGGCAATTTTTTGGGGTCTAACTCTAGCTTGACAGCCAGGGCAGCAGTTATGATTTGGGTCACCCTCAAGCTTGGGCAGCAAAAGCAGTAGTTTTATTTTGGGTCACACTTGGACTTGGGCAACGAGGGCAGCATGGTACTTAGTGGAGGATATCGAGATCGCTCTTAAGATTAAGCAGGAATGGCTGCGCGCACGTCTACAAGTGAATGAAAGAAATGAATAAACTACGCAGGCAGGTGCAGACCAACTCCCACATGAACTAGGGAGAAGGAATCAATTTAGTAGCAGGCAACATATCTCCTCCACCACAAAGGAGTTCAATCAAAGTCGGGGCATTCACTTAAGAGCACTCCCTTTGTTAGCAACACTCTTTATTCCCAAATTGTTACAAAGATGTACAGGTTTGGAAACAAATCGCGTGGTACTGCCTGCCATTTTTTGTGTTTGATTAGAGCAGCTGAAACGTTGCGTGAGTGGGCATGAACGTGGTGCTGCTTGCTGCTGCAATGAAGGAACACATGCAATCATGCTTTTTGGGTTTAAGAATTTAAGTGGCCTTAGCAAGACACAGCCACGTCGCAGCAGTAGGAACAAGAGCTGCCCCTGAGTTTCCTTTATAGAGTATGTATATGTATAAGTATATGTATAAGTAATCATGCATATGTATAAGTATATGTATAAGTAGGCACAAGAGCTTCCCCTGAGTATCCTTTATCAAGCACAAAAATAAGGCAGACAAGTAAAACTCAAAGTAAAACTTTGGAACAATTCAGTGAAATGATTGAAATCACGCTTGCAAATGACATGGATTGACAAGAGTCCTACAACCTCCTGGTCCTCATAAATCTCTTTTCACTTGGGAGGAAGGTGGAGGAGAGCCCTACAGTACTTTGTACCAAAACAGTTCCTTCCTCAGACAGAATACGGGGGGTTGTTTTGCTGCCTACTGCCTGCGTACCTATTATTTTTCTCGGTACCAATTTTAAAGGTGTGGAGCAGGAGGTGACATAAAAATCTGTAATACACATATGTATATAATAAGAAATCTATCTAGTCCAAATGACCACCCACCTCAAACCCTCCCTTCCTGACCCCCTACACAAATAAAACGGGTGACATTTCGATCAGAACCATATTAGATATCAGATCAGCCTGCACAACTCTTATACCAAGCGATGTACCTGAGATTTCAAAAAGTCAGAACTGATTTCTGCGCCAGCACCGACCACCTAACCTGTTTAATGCACAAACCCAGTCTGTGGGGAGTCTGAAAACATAATTGTTTTGGCCACCTGTGTACCTTTTCCTTTTTCTGGCCGCACCTGCGCTTTCCGTGCAAACGTCAGACGCTGACCATCACACAAGGCGGAGTCTTGGAAAGCAGGGAAGGCATCAATCAGCTCTGAAAGTAGCGCAGCAGCAGGGTTGGGGTGCCTGCGCATGAATTTCAAGGAAGGGTGCTGTAAATTGGGAGGTTATGCGCACTAAAAAGGCAGCAACCATCGCTTAGGACAGGGACCTTTAAAAGCAGGGGAAAGCAGCTGTTTTATCCATGTGAAAAATCCACACCCGTGAATGCTAACAGCATTTGCAAAAGATAAAAGGGGAAACAGGGTATGCGTGTGACAGCAGAAATATTTACAGGGCAGAGCCTCGACCTAGTAGGAATACCCACAACACACAGGGCAGAGCCTTAACCTAGGGCATCTCGGGAGGACACATTGCGACACCGAAACGGACGCTATAACTAAGGAGCATGCAACCATGCCACACATCAAACTGGGAAAGAGTGCCAGGTATCTTCACAAGCGCAGGCGTGCGGGGCTTTAAAAGAAACAAGGGTAAACCTATCGATATAATACTGCCTCTTGATAAACAAGGAAAGAGCATGCTTGGGGTAAGCATATGTGCGCACGAGGTTCAGTTGCGGATGCTCATTGATTGATGTTTGTATGATCGTTAGCGAAAGCGGGTGCTCCATCAAAAGAGTCATGCATCAGAGCAGTCTCATATCATGGAATCGGGAGTTTTTCAAGGACTTGCTAAAATACAAAGGGAGTGATTGCTAAAACAAAAGGACGTAAGCAGCACAACAGACAGGCTGACAGACTGATTGCACAGACAGGCTGACAGGCTGACAAGCTGAGTGAAATACACGGACAGACTGACTGCACAACAGAAGGCTGATTGCAGGTAAGGGAGGGTTAAGGCATGCTTGTTGTGTACCTGCTTGCATACCTACTTCAACATGTTTCTAATGAGGCAGTGAAGTGTAACAACGAGTCATAGTAGCAGCTTAAAAATGGACTGCAGGCACGAGCAACAAGGTTTTGTGGTTATTCTTAGGTGGTCTGTAACAAACTATTTTTAAGACATCCATCAACAACTCTGTGCGTTGCTTGAGCCGTGCCTCCTTCCTCACGGAGGAAAGGGGGAGGAGACGTTAAGCACCCTTTCAAGGGGGAGTAGCACGATTTGTGCATGCCATTGATTTAGCACAACAGGAGACGGAAAATAGTTTAAGGTATTTCTGTGTGTGTGTGTTAGTGTGTGTCTCTGCAGCTGAACCTGGGCAACAACACAACACAAACAAGTGTGCATGTGCGCCATACATAGCCCGATGTGTAGGTCCAATATTTAGGTCTGTGTCTCAGACAATAACAACAACAGGTAGTGGTGCACCAGAAGGACTTAAGTAGGACTATGTCTCAGACAACCTCTGTAGGAACTATGTCTCAGGCAATGACTACAGCAAGGGTTGATGCGTCAGTAGGAACCACTTCTTTCTACAGCTTCTTCACGTGCACTGCCGATGATTGTTGAAGCAAGCTTTTACTTACGCAGGTACTCATCATCTTCCTCAAGGATTCACACTTCTTGGTGAAATTGAGCATGAAGTGTAGAAGAGGGGACCCTATCTTAAACAGGCGTGCTTATTGACAATGTTTTCCTATATATAGGAAACATTGTCGATCCCGTCCCCCTGCGGATCAGGCCATTCATACAGTAAAAAAAACAACTGACATAAGACTGACCTGAGGTCATGGGGTGCCATCTAAAGCAGCCCTGCTAACTAAGACTACACTACATTGATGCACAAATGCATGTATAAAGTATTCTCCTCACTTTTGCTTGAAAAGGCTTTCAGCGTGCTCCATGATGAAGTGCCCTAAGCTTTTATGCCCGGTCTCTTCCAAAGCGTGCCCCGTCTCCACCACTGTGCTCTCTATCAACGTGACCAGGGGCTGCATAACGCCCTGTGTGCATGAGTGTGAGGTGTGTGGTGTGTGGTGTTCATGAATGGCCAGATCGGATAGAGAGGGACATTAAGGGTCTGAAGGAACTCGTCCTTTGCACTTGTTCTGATCGCCTACTGGGGACAAACTTAGAGAACGGGTGAGCATGGCCAAACCTCCCATGAGGACCAAACATTAGCATCGTAATCTGATCATCTAATGGGAGAACCCCAAGAATGATTGAATTTGGCCAATTTTCCCATGCGGGCCAAATCCTTTAAGCCAGGTTTCTTTCATTC
>Ga0307968_1002719_pt1:0-5000 | contig 14749 bp, 16 predicted proteins | sample OrgLakmetagen650_FD_201834 | JGI IMG/M metagenome (GOLD analysis project Ga0307968, IMG submission 201834) | Saline water microbial communities from Organic Lake, Antarctica - #650 | ecosystem: Environmental > Aquatic > Non-marine Saline and Alkaline > Saline | place: Antarctica: Organic... | reverse complement strand
AAACATGACACCAACACACACGCACACACAGATATACACGCACGCACACACACACACACACACACACACACACAACAGGTGTCTATTGTCCCGGCAGACATAGCAGAAGCAGAGGAGGAGTACGGAGATGAAGAAGAAGAGGTGAGGATGATCCTGCTTCCTCATGGATGTGTTGCTCCCAATTTTTCTTGTTCGTGCTTTGCAAACACGGAAAACAAGGGGGTAACCAGCATGGCATGGTGAAGACTTGTTCTAGTTTATTAGATGTTGGTTGCATAATTTGGTTCCTGGTTTGATGCAGTTGGAGTTGGCTGCTGTGAGGCCTATTTGCATGAGCTTGTGCATGTCGTCGCCGTATGGGCCAAAGATAAGCAGTGTGCACCAAGAAATGGTTGAGGAAAGGCTGTTCTGGTGAGAGGAGAGGTTGTTCTGGTGGGTGGAAAGGCTGTTCTGACGGGAGGAGAGGGTGTTCTGGTAGGGGAACTGGCTGTTCTGGTGAGAGGAGAGGTTGTTCTGGAGGGAGAACTGGCTGTTCTGATGGGAGGAGAGGTTGTTCTGGTAGGAGAACTGGCTGTTCTGGTGAGTGGAGAGGCTGTTCTGATGGGATGAGAGGTTGTTCTGGTGAGAGGAGAGGCTGTTCTGGTGGGAGGAGAGGTTGTTCTGGTGGGACAAGGGGCTGTTCTGGTGAGAGTTCAAACTGTTTTCATGGGAGGAAAGGTTGTTCTGAGGGTCTGGCCAGCACCGATTTGGAGTCTTGCTTTTCATATGCGCTGTGTCATTGCGCTTCCAATGCCAACAGCATGACCTCATTTGTGTCTAGAGCATATGAACGATGATAGGCGTATGTGAGGACTGGCGAGAACTTGTGAAAATGTATGATGATATGATGACATGGTGATAGCCGTTTGTGAGGACTGGTGAGAACGTGTTGGAACGTTAATAGCTGTGAGTGAGGACTGGTGAGAACATGTGAGAACGTTGATAGTCGTGGGTGAGGACTGGTTTGAGGTCTTGCCTTTCATTCAAGCTGTGTCATTGCACTTTCCAAATGAAGCCATTAGCAAGGTCTTGAAGTCATTAGCTCGAAGCCGTTAGCAAGGTCTTGCTTGTGCTTGAATAATCAAAGCGCCCTTCCCCGCATGACCCTCTTTTACTCTCCCCTGCTGAAAACAAGCTGCTGTGCATGTGTGATCATTTCATATTATTTTATTTTTTGTGCCTATATGTGTGTTTGTCTATGGAGGCACACGCCTATTTTCTGCAAGTGGAGCTCATATATAAAACAAGGTTTGTCTGTTTTGGCATGCACAATCATTGACAGGTATGCATAGTGCAATCGACTGTACTCTCTGGTATATACAAACTTCAGAGTTAAGAGCTCACTGAGAAAAGCTTCCTCCTTCATCTCTGCCTTCATTATGCAAACTCACAGAGCGATGTTTGTTCTCCCTGCAATTTGTATGCCAGAGGGTAAGGTCGATTGTACATAGTGCAATCTTTGTAAACCTGCCAATGATTATGCATGCCAAAACAGGCGTTGAAAATGCTGAGCGTGAGACCCACTCGCTCATGTGTGTAAGTGCCTGCTTGTTGCCTTGCTTCTGCAGCGTTACCTCACAGGGGACATCCCGGTCGAGCCGTTCAACCTGAAGAGCGAGCGTGAAACTGGTGGGTGGGGGCCATGTGTACGTTACCTTTGAGTGTGGGTGGGTGGGTGGGGAGGGGTGGGGTGGGGGGCATCTGTACGTTTCCAGTGAGTGTGTGTGAGAGTGTGTTTGTGAGAGTGTCACAGAATGTATACATGTAATGTTGTGTGTGTTTCTGTGTACGTGTCTAGTAGTGCAAGGTTTGCCAGAACTGTATACATATGTACCTTATACGATTGTGTATTATAGTTGTACCTTATGAGCCTATCATGTTTGAATGCTGTGTGCATTCCACATGACGTTTTTAACAATCTCTGGAACAGCAAGCAGGAGTGTAGAACTGTTTGTTTGGGCGTACTTGCTATGTGCAGAAGGGCCTTCTTAAGAAGATGGGACCTTGTTTGAAAGTGGCAGTTTGAGACAAGATGATGTGTGAGGCATACAATGCAGGCTTGGCTAGTTCCCCCCACATTACTCAACATCGCATAAACTGACCTGGCCTGCCGCCCCTGTTTTAAAATTGAGTACTGTCTTGTAAAGATAGGCAAGGTTTACGGGAGTTGGAGGTATGGTGATTTGGGTGATTCTGAAGATTGAGGACCCCAGGAATCAATTTTTATGCAGAGGATTGCGCATTGGTTTGTTTTAGAAGAGCACAGGTCAGTGACACAAAGTCGCGAGCGTCTTCAGCGCTCTCATCATATAGTGTGTCCTCAAGCTTTCTAAGTCACGCAATTGCGTCTTCTCTGTTCCTTGCCAAGCATTTGGGTTTGGCACATGAGTAAGTCTTCTCTCTCTCTCTCTCTTTCTCTTTCTCTTACGTTTTCAGGCCACACATTTCAGATCAAAATAAATAAATGATAAATTTAAAAAGTAACGCAGTCCCCCCGCAGGGCAAAGAACAATATTTATGCGGAGGTACGGTGTTCTGATCCCCGGCAATCACATGCAAACAACTAGAGACAATAACAGCTTCCCGAATTGCCTGAACCTGAAAGTCGACCATCCCCCGTCACACAGGCTACTTTGACATCTTTGGGAACTACATTGAGTACCAGTCCGACTCGGATACCCGAGACGCTTGGCTGGACTCCCTCTCTAACGTAAGAGTATATTGCGTGTGTGCATGTGTGGTTTGCGTATGTGTATCTTGTGCATGCCTGCAGCTCAGTGTGCCTTTTGTGCGAGAGCACGTGTGCAAGCAGTTCCCTAGTTCCTGTTCCTGGCGACTTGTTTGCACATGCACGCAAACCACATTTGTGGTTCATCAAAAAAAGTCTTGAGGCTCGGTAGTGGTAGCAGCAGTGGCAGGCAAGCTGGCAGCAGCAGGGCACGGGCAAACTCACAAGTATCAAGATTGGCCGATTGTGGCTCACTGGCCGGCTGTAGCTCAGGATTCTTCAGAGAAAAGCGTCAGGACGTTGCAGCATGCAGATTATTATATAATAAGTGCAAGTCCTGGTCATGCGATTTGTGTGCTGGCTGCTGCGGTTGTGCCAGAGTTTAGGCACCTTCATTTGTGAATATTCACCTATCGATCGTGTTGTGCCCGTGCTGTTTTTCCAACAATGTCCCTATACCACACTCTGCATGAGAGGCGCATTCATAGAGCCCCCCCAGTAGTGCTACTGATGTAATGAAAAGACATTGGAGGGCCAGCACCTGGCATGCCGCCCTCACACTGCAGTTGCTCTGCTCCTTGTCTGTGCTCACAGACTACAAGACCTGCAGCAAGCAAGCTCAAAGCTTCTGCACGCAACGCACAAGATATGGAACAAGGCAGGTTTGGGAGTATTTTAGTTCGTGTAATGTAAAGCCCTGTACCTGATTAGATGCAATACATATAGATGTATATGTACGGATTACGTAGGGCCCTGTGAAGCTAAATTGTTTGCATATGATAATGCAATAGAACGCGGCCTGAAGACAGAGTGGTTCATTGCTGCTGTAAAGGGTCATACCACACAGTCTCTGATTTCCCCTTAATCTGTGGGTGGGGGGGGGGTGCGTGGCATAGTTGCATACGTAACTGTGTGCACGAGTGCGTGTGAGTAAGCAAAAATGCACTGCTGCTGTTGAATTGATTCACTGGCATGATTAACTCATAAGGAAAAGGTTTGGATTTGCTAGAGGTAAATCTCGAAAGAAGTGGGACTTGATGCCATGTCGTTTTGGATGCGTACTTCATTCAGGTCAACTCAGAGTTTATGTGTCGCCGCGTTTCCCTTCTCGGGCATTGCATCTTACCTTCATCAGACATTCATCAGACATTGCAAATTATGTGTCGCCGCGTTTCCCCTCTCAGGCATTGCAAAACCCCTCCACTGTATCTTACATTGCGCTTCTGCGCAACATTATCAGGATGATTTAACAATTACATTATCAAACGATTCAACAATTATATTATCAGAATGATTCAACAACTACAAATGATTAAAGAATTACGTTATCAAATGATTCAACAATTACGAAGCAGATTTAAAGAAGGACGCCTCAATGCATAATCACACACATAACGCATAACACTCTTGCACACATACACACATACACACGCACACACACACACATACAAGCACGTATGCGCTCACACACCACACCACAGAGCTTGACAAAGAGGACCTAGTTATGTACAAGCAACGCATGATTGCAATGCTAGAGCCCGGAGAGAATGCGTTCACTGCCCTCAGGTGGGGTTCAAAGCACGATAGCTGTTTTAGGAACAATGTAACTTTCTTGCTGTAAAATTGTTGTCAGTAATCTCGTTCTTTCTTTTTTTTATGTTCAAAGGTCGCAAATGTCAATACCCTTATTGCACCTTCACAGGTCGGTGAGACAATTGGATGTTGGGACAACAGCATTGAATGAAAACTTGAAATTTGCGTTGATCCAGATCAAGCACCGTGCGTCAAAGTACAGTGCACCAAACGTACAAAGAGCACATGCACACACACAACACGCACACACACACACACATGCACACGGACAGGAGGCTAGGTGCCCGTCCCACTGGCCCCCCTCCCAAACAAAAGCACCAGCCCCAGGAGGTCTTAGGCACCACGGCTGCAAGGTGAGCAAGCTGTGAGCAAGCACTTCGAACGAGACACAGCTTTGTCCTGACCGCGACAAAAACACAGGGCCTCGCCTTTAAATAAGCAAATTCTCGCTCCTCCTGGAATGCTTTAGTACATACTAGTCCATTGTGCATATGAAATGTTCTGAATCTCAGACAACGTTCTCTTTCTCTATTCATTTTTCTCTTCTACATACATCAGTTTCATGTTCCCTCTAGCTTCTTTTTCTGGTGTCTTGTTCAGTCTGGCCTCTTTCTCTTCTTGAAGCTGGCTTTTTATGCTA
>Ga0307968_1002716_pt1 | contig 14752 bp, 12 predicted proteins | sample OrgLakmetagen650_FD_201834 | JGI IMG/M metagenome (GOLD analysis project Ga0307968, IMG submission 201834) | Saline water microbial communities from Organic Lake, Antarctica - #650 | ecosystem: Environmental > Aquatic > Non-marine Saline and Alkaline > Saline | place: Antarctica: Organic Lake... | reverse complement strand
AGAGCACCAGGCACAGACATTGCAGAGCTAAGCTAAGGGTCTACAGGGATGACCACCCATCTCGGCCACTGCCAATCCACAAAAACTACCGAGTCTCATAGCCAGCCCTACAGCACTGAGACCTGCCGTGCTACTCTACCAACACAGTCACTCGGTGCAAGCCTATAGAAAGGTCTACTAAGCACACTGCTTGCACTACCTCAGCATTACACCGCTCCCACTGTGCCTGCCTTAGTCTGAGGAGGATCCCGACTACCGAACCCCAAGCATGAGGGTCTCCAACTGTCATTTACTGGAATGTCTGATTAAAATATTTAGAGCTTGTCAATCAGGGCGCACGTGCTCAATTTGCTGTGGTGTGCACCCCAATTTTCACAGGCCGCAGCCTCTATCAGATCACCCACTGACCCAAATTTGACGCTTTTGATAGTTGTTGTAGATGCAAAAAACTAGAGCTTTGCAAAAAGCGTGAGTGAAAAGACCCACCAAGTGGTCAGGGATCAAATTTGGGCCAGTTCCCTATGTGGAAAAGGGCTAAAAGATAAGAGGCCGATCCCCCCCAAACCAATATTTCACGTTCACAAATCTAGATATGATCATTGGCTTGCCCCTCTCTGATTTGTACCAAATTGTTTTATTTTCCAAGTACACAACAGCCAGCCCATTGCACAGAAACAACCCTAAATCATCCATTGCACTGCGCCATATTGTACTACGATGACTTTTCTTTTCATTGGGTGTACTAAGTATGTGTTTTTCTTATTGTGTATTGTTATTCCTTTTGTTGTGTGCATGGTTTCAAGCAAAGCTACTAAACTCTTTGGACTTCCTCTCCAATTTTACAAATTGTGCAATGAAACCTCCCTGCCATAAGGATATGTGTTGTTGAAGTGGGTGAATTGGGTTGTTGAAGTGGGTGCAATTGGTTCAAGGGTAACCTAGACGATTGGCCTGCTCAATACAGCAATTTAAACATGTGCGCCAAGTACTGGTTTTGGCTTATGAAAAGCGCAACTTAAGGTATACATACATGCAAAAGCTGGTAAGCTACTAAAACGCTGAGTGGACAAAATATTTTAAAGCACAGCATGTTTGCATTTTTTAAGTGTGTGCAAGTCGGTCTTCCTGTTGTAAGAAGTCAAAACTGGATGCTGTTCGTGTAAAGGTATTGCGCTCAGGCAAGCGTCAACATGAATGGAACCTCTCTCGAGTATGCACACACCACGTTCTCTGTTCTGTGAGCCACCCATTCAGTATTGTTCAAGAGTTTAAGCACTAATAGTGGCACCTCAGGTGTGAAGAAGCTTCTTCGTGGTTCATTGAAGAGTTCGTGCCCCCTCTCTTGTTGTGCTTGTATGGGCCAGTGCTTGCATCCCCGTTCTTGTAGTGTGTGACTGGGAGGGCACTGCGTGTGTCATTTTTCCAGGACGTCGTCAGTATTGATGTTCGTTAGGTTCAAATTTGGTCCTGGACTGCAACGTTGTAGAGTTGTAAGTGTGCAGAGTGCGCAAAGAGGCCACTAGGATGGGGTGCAAGTCCCCCCGTTCCTTACATAGGAATAGGAAGGTGCCAAAGTGGCATCCAACCACCGGAACTGGTTCGGTCCTTTTGGCCTAGTGCTTCTGTAACACTACACCACGTCCGAATTAATCACTCTGGCCCCTTATGCAAAGAGATCGAGGTGCTTCTTTTACCTCACAGAACTTGCAAATCACGCTAGTGAGAGGCACAAATGCACAAATCTTGCTTTGCAACGCCTAAGGCTAAGGCTAAGTGGACACTGGGTGCATCATGTTGGACATGCACACAAAAAAAAAGGTTGCAAGGCACCCATCCAGTGCACAAGCAATTGATGTGCGTAATATTACTGAAACGTACGCATCTGTCTTCAAAAAGATACTTGTGATCACCTTGGTGCAGGCAATGGCGTGGCGGTTTGCTGAACTCGGATGCAAGCTCGTCCTGGTGCGCCCTGCTTCTCTCGTGCCTGTGTGCGCTGCTTAGTGAGCACTCGTACACACAAGGCTTGCACTTGCCTATTACAACGGGATACCAATTATTGGGTTTTGTCTCTGAACAAACAGAGCTTCTACCGCTAGCTCCTGAACGCGTGTGCACACATCAAGTGCACTCGCCAGATGTTCTTTGCTTACTGTGCACCTGAGAACCAGAAAGTTTTTTGATCTCAGGCATTTTTTTTTCCATCTGAAATCATCTCATCTCAGGTGGCGAGAAGGGCTGACAAGCTGCAAGCGCTTGTAGACGTGTTGCACAGCAAGTACGCAGCTTCTACAGGCTGCAAGTGCCACCCGCACGTAATGGATGTGCAGGTGCTTAGTGTACATCATAGTTGTATTTGCAAATCAAGGACCTGCACAGAGGTGTGCCGTACTGACAAAATGCTGTGTAGATACACTGCAAGTAAACACCGCAAAAGGTTAACAACTCACACTCTTTTCCTCTCCCTTCCACTCACCTCCTTGGAACAACAACAGGATATTGATGCATGCGAAAAGCTGCCGACAACGCTCCCAGAGGAATTCGCACAGGTCAGCATTCAGTGTTTATTGCTTTTAATTTTGTTGCAAAGCAATCTACGACCTCTGAGCACTCGCATGAGCACTCGTATGAATGTTAGCGAGGGACAAGTGTGATGTGTTTGACTTCTGTAACACACAGTTTATCAGTTTTTATTACCTGAGTAGATAGAGGGAAACAACTTTCTTCTCCTCAACTACATATGCGCTTGCGTGCCGGCGTGACTCAGGTTGACCTACTGATAAATAACGCCGGCCTTGCGTTAGGTACAGCTGCTGTGCAGGACAACTGCATGCAGGTCAGTGGTGTCTGTGTGTGTTAATCATGTTTGCAAGCAGCATTTAGTAAAAGCTGGCAGTTGGCAATCAATTATCCAGGCTAACCTTACAGCGGGTGAAACAAACTCCTTTCTTGCGCTTCCACCTCCAGCTGGTCTAATGTCACATATATAATGCCACTGACTGTATTTTCCACAGAACATGCGGACCATGCTGGAAACAAACGTGCTAGCTGTGTAAGTATCTGAGCCGTGCCTTCTTTTTACTTTTACATGTGAAAGTAAAAAGGGTCCTCTGAACTTCTGCTGTCTCTGAGACTTGAAACGTCAATTGTTATGATGCTTTGCACGTGCATTGGCTTGTGGGTGGACTTTGATGCAACCAGTGCTGGGCTGTGTTTGCCTACAAATGAGGCATTTTCATACTATTAGAGCATGTTTCTGCTAATTGTACACCATGTAGTAGGCACCATAACAAATCACGTGCCTGAGACTACATCTGTCCTTTCACAATATGCTGCAACCCCCTCACAGGATGGCTTTGACAAAGGCTTTCTGTGCGACATCGATGGTGCCAAGGAATCAGGGCCATATCATCAATATCAGTAGCACTGCAGGCCAAGAGTCATACCCTGGTAAGCAAACGTTGTGGCTCTTTAAATGCTGCAGCCACCCTAAATTCAGTGTTACGGAGGTTTGTGCATTTCAGAGTAACAAGCTCTTGTATGCTTAGGTGACTGAGCATACAATGAATCAATGCGCTAGCAAGATCAGACTAGGGGCTTCTGTGTTTTTCAGTAAGTCACCACGTGTTTTGGCCCGAATGGCCAACAGTAGTGCGCATTCATACTCCTCCTAGATGCATCTTGCTCCTGTCCCTGCAGAATGCTTTCTCACATACACACACACACATATACACACACAAGAATATTAATATCATACCCAAATTCCACAACCAGCCCCTAATGCCGAACATTCAGAATGTTCCCGCACCTTGACCTTAAGAATCAAACTGTGTGAAACTTGTTTGCATACCCATTTTAGTATGCACCTAAACGCTTATGCCCAACATCTCGCTGTTAACCAATATGGCAGGTGGGAGTGGCTACAACGCCTCCAAATTTGCATTAAATGGCTACACGACTGCAGCTCGTCATGACCTGGTGGGTTGAACTAAAGATCGCGCACCTATGCTAGTTCAACAAGTCTAGTTTGTCAAGTACCTAGGTAATTCCGTAAGCAAATGAAAGAGTTAAAAATACAGTCACCAAAATTACTTCAAGCCTGTCGTTCTGCTATTCCTTTTTTAGCAGACTCCAAGGGGCTTTTTAACCAGAATCTGTTGTTAAAACTTTTAATAAAAGTCTGTCAAACCCCCTTACATGCTTCTTGTCAAGTCCCAAGCCAAATATGGACAATGGGCAGTCGTTCTGCTGGTTTGCTTTATGCTTGCAGGTGGGTACAAACATCCGCGTCACCACAATCTCGCCAGGGGCTGTGGAGACTGAATTCTCCTTGGTACGGTTTAACGGTGAGTAAATACAAAAAATGGCATCTAGTAAATGGATGAGACTGTGCAATAAGAACAAGAGGTCTGTTTGGCTGTTATGTTTGACGCTTCATTGCGGCTTTCACGTGTAGGCTTTTAGGCCGGCCTGTAATCTGGTGAAATTTGCACAATTCACGTGCTTGCGACCATCTTTATTATATCGGTGTACATACAAAGCACACAAGTAGTAATGAGTAAGAAATCTGACTGACTTGCAGCTAATTAAATACTCAGTGCTAAGAACTCAGTGCTAAGAACTCAGTGCTAAGAACCACGGCCCCTTGCTTGAAATTCGATCGGGAGACCGCCATTGATTAGCTCAGCTGGCATTGTTGATATTGCAGGTGATGCAGCAAGAGCCGCTTCAGTTTACAAGGGCATGAACAACATGCTACCAGCAGACGTGGCAGATAATGTAGTGTACGCAGCGACAAGGTGATCATTTTGGGTGTGTATGCGTCGGTAGCAAGGGGGGGGTCACAAAGTGTTAAGGTTAGCAAAGGTTATTGTGGCCTAAGAATGTGAGTACGCGCATGAAATGGGGAAATCTTTGTTAAAAGGTGTTATCTGGAAATATACAAATGGACATCTATTTTTTTGGGTACCCTCGCTTACTTTGATCATGATGCACTATCACCCATATGCAGGCCTTCTCGTGTCCAAATTGCCGACATCACTGTGACGAGTGTGAACCAGTCTGGGGCTAAGTATACCGCACGACCTTTGCTAGAATCAAAGCAATGATGCGCTAGGCCAACCATCGAGTTTAAAGCACTCCGTCCATATATAGACTGTCGTCAAGCACTCCTCGAGTAATTTTCTTTCCTTTTCTACCTCCTCGGATTTTATACTAGGTATTGACGGTAATCTGCGATGTACGGCAGAGCTAGCTTAGGTTTCAACCAAAGCTGGGTGCGTATAACCTGTAAAATATCTCCGGGCACTATGAATGAGCAAGCTACATTTTTCCAGCAGCCAGCTGGGTGTGGGCGGCACCATCTACAACACTCACACTCTGAAGCCTTTCAAGGAACTGGGTCTTGACTCTAAAAGAGTTAAGGAGCTCACCTCCAAGCTCCATGTGCACTCTGTGAACTTTGCTGCTAAACTTGTCCATACCAGACGTGCCCTTTCCAGTACTGTTCTTATCAACTCTCATCAGGAGCCGGTTTCAAGCCAAGCCTGCAACCCTCTTGATCCCCATTAATTTTCCCTTTCCTTTATGCGGTGGAGGAGCTTTGGGGTACCCGGTACCAAAGTGGCTCCTTTTCCTTAGTTACTGTGGGGAGTGGGGAGTCGCTTTCACTGCCTGCGTAGCTATTCTTTTCCCTGGCAAGTTGTTGCTGTTCCGCTTCATTGTCAGTTGCTTTCCAATCAGCAAAGTCAAAAAGAAATGGAGCTATCTACACCCAATCAGCTAACTACAATCTACAGCAAGTGATCGGCACGAAAATACACGCAAGCTACTGAAAAACATCCACTGTCGACTCGAAGCACGATCCTTCTGACTTACCGTAATTCATGCATCCATATTGACGTGTGATATCCTTAATTGTAAGGTCTAGTGGAGGACTTGCATTTCCCGACGTCCAATTGACAGATCGTCAGAAGAAGTGATTTTGTGTCAGAAGAACTCGCAAACATATTTCATATTAAACTATAATTTTCCTTTCCGTCGTATAAGGAGTGTAGTACACATTGACAATGAGCAAGTACTTGAAGCCCTCTTATAAAGCCACATTTCCAAACAGGGACAGCTACAAGGAACACGACTTCCTCAGAGGAGATGGCAGTCCATCAGGCCAAGAACATTGTGATGACCCGTTGGAAAAGAAAGGGGCCTTTCGCTCAGGCTGGCAACGTAAAAAGCACATTGTGGGAGAAAAAGATGCAGAACGGGCTGAGAAAGAGAGCCAAAGAGTGAGTGACACACACACACACACACACACACACACACACACACACACACACACACACACACACATAAATGCACACTCTCACACACAAACTCACACACACACACACGCACACACACACACACACACACACCACACACACACACACACACGCGCACACACATACACACACACATAGACGTACCACTTTCAATTTCCGGGGTCCCAAAGGGGATTGCCCACACAACATATGTGGGTTTTTTTGTAGGTGCTATAAGTCTGGTGCTACAACAACAATGATTTCAATTACTACATGTTTTACACACGCAGCCTAGCAGTCGCACGCTTTGACTGATGGCTTACTCTGTAAACTCTGAATGTTCACACACGCCGCTCCACACACCACCCACAGGCCGAGCGTGCCCAAGCCACCGCCACCATACGCAGAGATCATATAGAGCAAAGGTGTGATGAATAATGTGCACCGTTTAATGCTAGTGGGAGATGAATTCAGGAGCAACCCAACATAGTAAAGGGGTAGCTCAGCCCTCCTTTCCCATGGTTAGTATGGGCTTGCTTCAAGTTGGTATAGGCGCCTGTGCAGCCTCCTCCTTGAAGAATGGGAAGATAAACTACGGAGCGAAAGGCCACTCTCCAATTTTAGAAGGGAAAAGAGCTTTTTTGGCACCTGTTACCGTAAAGCTGATCCCTTGTATCAGGCCGGCTGCAGCCTCACTAACTCAATCGTCTTATGTTAAAGAAGGGGGGGGGCCCCTGCTAAAACAACTGGCTCACCTTTGAAATGTTATAAAGGTTAGCACACTTTTCACATGAATTCATACCTGGCTCGCTTCTAAAAAACAAATTGCTGCGTTACAGGCAATTGCGGAATGCCTTCAATCCGATAACTGGTCAAGAATATAATGGGCCAGCCAAGAGGTGTGTTTGTGAACTGGATAGTGTCCGGGTAGTGTCCTGGTGCGTGTTAGAGACTTGGAAGTTATGGGGCAAAGTGTTTCGTGTTTGAATAAATAAGGGGAGGAGAAGGTCAGGACAGATATGTTGCCTAAAGTACCCTCCTTTTTGGCAATAGTCGTGATCTGCGCAAGGCTACATCGTGTGACTGCATTAGGCAGCTGCAACATCAGTGTGAGTTTGATGCATGATGATGCGCGAAACAACGCTTACCACGACTCACACAATGTTCTTTGTGTGGCATGGCAAGGTCTGTTGTGTATGCAAATGGAAGCGCCTCACGCTGAAGACTGATAGTTGGAGTGCTCCACTTCATTTTTAACACAGCTGGCAGCCCGCCTCGGATCCTTGGTCACACCACCGCCCCTGTGTGAAGCCTCAACCAGCCATCGCAAGACACATTGCTTCATCCGAGCAGGTAGCTATTGTAAAGGAAGGCGCCTGCTCTTTTTTGATTATATGGTTCCTTTACCATCTTTTGCAACCTGTAGTCTGCAAGGAACAAAATTTTACACGATCAGAGGTACAGTGAACGAATTGATCTTGGTGCACAACTCACAATGGCAACATCTTTTCATTCTTCTTTATTTCAGCAAAGACATACTCTTTTCCATGACAGGGAGCCGGATCCTTGCGGCCGCAAGGAGCAGCAGAGGACCGGGCCGCTGCATGTCAAAAAGTAATGATGATGAGACGCGAGCGCTTGGCCTCTGACGGTAAGTCATGTCGAACTCGTTTTTCGTGTCAAGATTGTTCTTTTTATATTTGTATGCGTGCTCTTAGCACATATAACAAGGCAGGCAGATGCTCTGGCAAGCGATTTGCAGTTTCAGCACTCAGTTTGTGACACCAGAATAAAGGGGTCTGAAGGCAGCTTTGAGCGATTCGCTGCATTCATGTCTACACCAAAGCAATTGACTGTTGAGGTTTAGGCAACATTGACCTGCTTGCTTAGTATGGGAGGTAGGGAATGCAAAAGTGGAAGGTAGGAACCTCAGATCTTAGAATTCTAAGAGCAGCCATGGAATGATGGAAATTAGGGGTTTAGCAGATTGCCTTTTTTATCCACATACAACCATCTCGACAACATAAACTGCAGGCCTGCCACCGATTAAAAGAGAGACGGCGACGATGAAGGACATTTTGCAGTGGTCGTGACAGCTGCTACGAATAAGGACGCAGCTTTATTCTTCCTTGTAAATAATAAAATTGTAATTTTATCGGCGGGTATTTAGGCCTTCATTCCACGATCTGGCAATTTCTACTGCCTTTTTGTTAATGGTATTTGGTGTTGTATTGTAATTCGTTTTTTGATTGGACCCGATGGATCCTTGTAGCCTGCCCGAGGGTGTCTTGCTGGAAATTTTGAATTGCTTTGTGTATGATGTCCGACCACTCTTTCAGTAAGTGTCTATTGCACACACGCACACACACACACACAAACACACACACACACACACACACACACACACACACACACACACACTTAAACACACACATAAACACACATACAACACACAAACACACACACACACTCTCTCTCACACTCTCTCACACACACACACACACACACACACACACACTCACAGGCTCAGCCAGACTTGCAAATCCCTGCATGCTGCCTGCAAAGGTACGCCTGAACTTTCATGTACCTACGTCAAAAATTTCATTGCAGGAACCGCTCCGACATTTCTCAGCGCAAGTGATTTGACTTCCAGGCTGACTCCTCGTTTCTGCCCTGTAACTGCAGATCCCCATTTGTGGCGTACCCTAGCACGCAGGCGCTTTGGAGCTTGCGCTGATAAATACCCCTTCATTTCAGGTGAAGAACCTTAGCATGCGTGCGAGCACACATACCCACACATACAGACAGACAGACAGACAGACAGACAGACAGACAGACAGACAGACAGACAGACAGACAGGCAGGCAGGCAGGCAGGCAGGCAGGCAGGCAGACAGGCAGGCAGGCAGGCAGGCAGGCAGGCAGGCAGGCAGGCAGGCATACATACATACATACATACATACATACATACATACATACATACATACATACATACATACATACATACATACATACATACATACATACATACATACATACATACATACATAATATATATACATATATACATACATACATACAATCTCACTCACGCGCACGTATACAGCAATTAACACTACACAGGAACAAGGGGCCCACATGTTATATTTACAGAATTGACACGTGGACCTCTTAACATTAGACACTCCTTTCCCTTACTTCATTCTAAATCTACTACCACTATGTTTCAATGGAACAGACCATAGCCATACTTTTTCTGAGTACGGCTGTATTTGACAGAGGGGGGACACTGGACAAAAGCCAAAACATGCTCCTTTTTTCATGAAAAGTGCAACTACTCACACGTCACTTCATCAAATTGGACCCAACCTAGCTTCAAACTGATGCTGACTTTACAAGTTACCCGGGCATGTGCTCAGATTTTGACAAGTCGCCCTGCGTACAGAATGACAAGACTAAAAGCACACGTCGTGCACCTGTACCCTGGATGGGTGCTTTCCAGGGGGAGTGGCATATCTCATATCTCGCCAACCACTTAGTCTTTTTGCCCCATTTCTTTTGCAATGATCTTAATTTCAAAACATTACAAATTAATGGGTTCGGTGCGCTGGCTGGTTAGATACAGCATATGGCTGCTCAAAAAGTAGGGTTCACGCCGCGGCCGATTAGGTATGGCTCCCCTAATTGGCAGATTTCAAGCTCAGTTGCATTGGAATCTCAGCTGCATACCATAGCTGAGCTTGAAACCTGCCAATTAGGGGAGCCATACCCTAGGAGCATGTAAAAACCGTACCCAGTTTGGGCCTCAGTGTCCCCCTCTGGTATTTTGAGGCAGTATGCGCTAAAAGTTTTGCATTCTAGCAGTTGCTACTGCTACAGAAAAGAAAGGAACAAAAACGCAGACTACCGGCACAAATTAGGAAAGGATGTTGTTTTGGGATCTACGCATCGAATGGATACAGAGCCACACAACATCCCACCCAGAGAAATAGAAAAGAAAGAGAGTTTGCTTATTCAACTGGGCAGAAGCCCTCACAAGAAAAACAGTTACTTCATGATTTTGATTCAACCTACATGGAAATTCACACACAAAGTGAAATAACAACAAGCTTGAACACACACGCACCTTGCACAGGCCCTCATGACATGCCGAGCTGGATATTTGTCTCTGGCCTCGTGTGGAACTCTGCGGACACAGATGCCCCCTGCCTAAATGACGTGGCACCTGCTGACCTGGCCAAGAAAGCTGATGAGCAGGTGCGTATTACGTAAAAACTGATGAGCAGGTGCGTTTCTATGTTTATTTGTTTTATAGGTTGGGTTGGCCAGAACCGTTGTACATACACCATGTATGACCGTATATTTGGTGATTTTCCTGCCAACAATACAGCACATACACCGTGTATACCTACATGGTTCTGGCCAACCCTATTTATAGGTATTACGTACAACTAGTGAGCCGGAGCGCATTACTTAGCAACTGATGAGCAGGTGCGTATTACATGAAGCTGATGAGGAGGTGCGCTTGTTTGTTTATATTACATAGAAGCTAGTGAGCAGATGCATTTGTATATTTTATTACACAGGAATTAGTGAGCAGGTGCGGTGAGCAGGTGTGTTTTGGGTTTACGTTATGCCTGTGTCACGAGCAGGTGTGTTTTTGGTGTACGTTATGCCTGTGTCACGAGCAGGTGTGTCTTTGGTGTACGTTATGCCTGTGCCACGAGCAGTCCATCAATGTACAGTGTGGCGTTACTGAGGCTTTACCTCAGAGCGCCGTGTTGAGTGCAGGTATGCAGACTACAGTATTAGCTAGGCAAATCAACAGAGGGGGGCATCTGAGGCTTAAAATGGGCGCGTTTTTGTATGCTTGTTGACTTGTGTGCGCCAGAACTGGCAAGCCCCAATTTTTACATAATATGAATCCTTTTTGCTGTCTGCGGGTGTAAATTTGTCCGTGGAAATAACATTTGGAGCGTGCCAACGGCGCACATGCTTAATTTGTTGTGGTGTGTACTCCACTGTCTGCTGCCAAACGTTTACAACAAATAATTTGTATGCTGGAATCGCGCCAATAAACAAAAGGATTATTGCAAAGGATATTGAATGAAAAGGTGAGTGGTTGGAGTGATACATAAATATATAGGCAAATCAATATGCTTTTCCCATAAAAAGGCATAATATAGGGTAAAATCCCCTACAAGTGTACGTTGTCCTGTCAATCTATACAGCACTTGCTCAGTTGCCCCTCTGGCAAATAAAAGTACTATGAAGGCAGGCTGTAGTACTATCAAGGCAGGCTGTGGTGCTATCAAGGCAGGCTGTAGTGCTGTCAGGGCAGGCTGTAGTACTATCAAGGCAGGCTGTAGTGCTATCAAGGCAGGCTATAGTACTAGCTACGCACCAGCTTACAGTCAGTCAGAGGAGGCCCTGAGCCTCAATGATTAGCATACAAGTAACGGAAATATAAACGTGTTGAGCTCCAAAAAAAATTATGATTGACCTGCTCTGACAAATATACATCTGCAACCCAAACATTGCACGCACGCACACACACACAGGGCACGTACCTCTCTGCCATCCCTCTCATTCTCACTCCTTTACAAATATGCATCACTTGTATACGTATAATATTGCAAAGATAAATGAACAGAAACAGGACAAATGCTCTCACGTACGCACGTACGTGTACATGAACTGCACAAACACACACACACCACATACCAAGTGCTGCACGAATGAACGATCGTCAACATGATATATGTGTATATGTGTCAACCCCCCAGCACCCTTATTAAACAAGCACGCCTAAGCAAAAACAAGTGCACACAATGCAATGTGTGTGTCGTGCCCACAGGGTGCGATTGCATTTACAACTGCTGGATCCTTCGCGCAAACGAGCATGCCACCCTCAAAGCACTGGTTTTTCACACGGTAAGGCCTACACTCCTAAGAAATTTGTGCAACATGGTAGATTTTCCAGGGCTGGACTTCGTCAGGCACTTGTGGCCTAACTGCGTACTACTGCATATATAGCACACAAAAAGGAGAGGGTGCAACCATACATTCCTGTCAAAATGTCCAGACTATTGCAGTGCAAACCGTATGGACCAAATCATAAGTCCTTCACTTAAATCTATAAAAGCTGCATACAGTATGAGTAATTATGGGTGGCCTTAATCCCATGCGCACACCGTATATGACTCATACAACATGGGTCATATATTATGACCGTGCGTATGGTAAATTCCTGAATTCCCTGTGTATGGTTCTGGCCAAAGATTAAGTAAAGTTACGAAAATGTTGCTTCTCAGGAGTAACGCCCTGACTCACAGGATTGAGCATCTGGCACCTTTTTTACATCACTAAGTGTCCATTCTCACTAAGTGTCCATTCTCACTAATTGTCCATTCTCAGCATCACCATGTGTACATTCTCACACCTAACTGACTTGCCCTGAGCCCCTGGCACTCCTCCCCACCTAAAAAAGGGAAAAGTACATTAGCAGTAAAATTCCACTTACCAGTAACCTAAAAGAAAGGAAGCCACTTTGGTACATAGCATGCATACAACGCCTTCTTCATCACCACTCAACGCCTTCATCACCACTCAACGCCTTCATCACCACTCAACGCCTTTATCACCACCCAACGCCTTCATCATCACCACGCCTTCATCATCACCACTCAACGCCTTCATCATCACCACACCTTCATCATCACCACGCCTTCATCATCACCACTCAACGCCTCCATCATCACTCGACGCCTTCATCACCACCCAACGCATTCCTCATCGCTGATTGCAGCGACCCAAGAGCTGGAATGTATATCCGTGCAAGCACCATTGGAAGCCAGCCAGGTGCTTGTTTTTTCTATATTGAGTTGCACTATGTGTCTAATGTTAGAGGTTTGCGGTGTAGGAGGTTTATAGAACTCAATGCACAATACCTGATGGCATTGTTTTTAGTGAGTGCGGGGGGTGCTCTTCGCTGTTACATTAAGGAATAGGATTATAATAGGAGTACAATGGAGTACAATGGAGTATGATAGGAGTACAGTAGGAGTACAGCAGGAGTACAATGGAGTACAATAGGAGTACAGTAGGAGTACAATAGGAGTACAGTAGGAGTACAATAGGAGAACAATAGGAGTACAGTAGGAGTACAATAGGAGTACAATAGGAGAACAGTAGGAGTACAGTAGGAGTACAGTAGGAGTACAATAGGAATACGATAGGAGTACAATAGGAGTACAATAGGAGTACGATAGGAGTACGATAGGAGTACGATAGGAGTACGATAGGAGTACAGTAGGAGTACAATAGGAGTACAATAGGAGTACAATAAGAGTACAATAGGAGTACAATGGAGTACAGTAGGAGTACAATTGGCGTTCAGTAGGAGTACAGTAGGAGTACGATAGGAGTACAATGCAACCACTCACACACAGAGAGCTTATCAGCAGGCAGGCGTTTTTCCACAACCAATGCAGTGCCCTAACCAAAGTGCTTTCCAGCAAAATTGGTCTTCAAATCCCCTGCTCTGGTAAAATAGGCCGAAAAGGTTTGAAGCTTACGGTTATATACAGTACGCACGCATAAAGTTCTGCCAACCCAAGGAATGTGTGAATGCCTGCATTCAATTACTTAAATATATGAAGCTCTGCCAACCCAAGGTACGTGTGATTGCCTGCATTCAATGACTTAGATGTATGAAGCTCTGCCAACCCTAGGTATGTGTGAATGTGTTTATGCCTCCATCCAATTACTAGATCATGGTTACACATCCCCATCCTTAATGATTTGTGATGCATGCACATGCTATCGGTGCAGGCCTACTCCCCCCCATCTTTCGGGGCTCCCACACGTTTATGTGTGTTGGTATCAAGGATTCTGAGTCGGTGGCCTTTAAACAAGGCACCCAAGGAGCACCACGGTAGGCAGCGTGTATCAACAGATCCGCACGTTCGTAACCAACATCTTGAAAGAGGGGATGTTTACACTTGGCCATCATCCTTAAAAAAACTGACATTGGCTCTAGTACACAGTGCCTGAAAGCCACTGAAAGAAATTGACTGAACAGAGAAATTTGAACACCTCCTGTTCTCACATGAATGACATCCAAGAAAAATCACCAAGATTTGCAAGTGCATATACACACCTGTATCGCATTTTTCCCCATCATACTCAGAGCGGTTTCAGGCGTTTATCCATAAAATATACATGTTACGTGAAACCCTACCTGCCGACAAGAAGAAGGCCGGCAAGAGCGGCAACAGGAGGGGAGGGATGTAATGCTTACAATTGAATCTTTGTCTGCTTTGCAAGACAGGGCCACAAACTACTTGAAACCAGAAGCAGCGTGATCGCGTTAGGAACCACACGTCCCTCCAAAACAAGCTGTGTGCTTGTGGTCTCTTTTATTGTGTAGGTGCCTGCATGCACTGCACAGAC
>Ga0307968_1002715_pt1 | contig 14753 bp, 14 predicted proteins | sample OrgLakmetagen650_FD_201834 | JGI IMG/M metagenome (GOLD analysis project Ga0307968, IMG submission 201834) | Saline water microbial communities from Organic Lake, Antarctica - #650 | ecosystem: Environmental > Aquatic > Non-marine Saline and Alkaline > Saline | place: Antarctica: Organic Lake... | reverse complement strand
CATGGCTCTTCTTTGACGTTGTGCTCTTTTCCGTGGACACCGCATGTGCTCACACACTTCTTATCAAGTCACATCCTTTCAATTTGCGTCCTTGAACACGTCCATGGCTCTTCTTTGACGTTGTGCCGTTTTCCGTGGACACCGCATGTGCTCACACATTTCTTATCAAGTCACATTTTTTTTCAATTTACGTCCATGGCTCTTCTTTGACGTTGTGCCGTTTTCCGTGGACACCGCATGTGCTCACATTTGTCAATCATTGAACACGTTTATGACTTGTCCTTGTCATAATGCCTTTGTCTGTGAACGCAGCATGTGCTCACACTGGGATGCCTAATCCCAGAGAACCAGAAAGAGCGCAAGGGAAAGCTGACGGTCGGACAGGTGGGTCTCTGAATGTCTAGTCTGCAGGGTGAGACACGGTTGGGGAAGCCAGGTCATAGGAAAAGGGATTCGTTTAAGAAGCTACTGAGACATAGATGGGAGGCAAGGTCATGGGAGAAGAAATTTAATTAAGAAGCAACTGAGACACGGATGGGAGGCCAGGTCATAGGAAAAGAGATTAAATTAATTTGCAATTGAGACACGGATGGGGAGGCGCGTCATGGGAAAAGAGATTAATCTAGTTTGCGACTGAGACACGGATGGGAGGCCAGGTCATAGGAAAAAAGGAAAATTTAGTTTGCGACTGAGACACGGAAGGGGAGGCAGGTCATAGGAAAAGATTTATTAAAAAGCCGCTATGTTAAAACCAGTCTCAATGTCTTGTTTGTGTGCCTTCTGTCATGCTAAGTGTGCATCACTGCTAATGTGTGTGTGTGTGTGTGTATGTGTGTGTGTGTATGTGTGTGTGTGTGTGTGTGTGTGTGTGTGTGTGTGGTCTTTGATGTTTACATTGTGTATGCTCAATTGCCCTTTACAGGGTTAACTATTGCTTGTCACAAAAGTTGGTGACTGCTGCTGTTTGCCAGCACGATTGGTTTGCTGCAGAGGAGGAGCTGCTACTTCATGATGCCAATAGTACATCTCAAAAGAACAAGTTTCACACAACTTCGTTCAGACGTATATACACTGAGTGGCACACACAATGATAGAAGCGGGATGGCTTGATCTAGGACAGACTACGTAGCACAAAAAATCAATACGCAGGCAGCAACACACTCCCTACATCAATTAAGGAAAAGGAGACACATTGGCCCGAAGTGCCGTAAGTCCCTCCCACCAAACATACTGATATTTACGTAAATGCATGAACACATGTAACTGGCCTGATGTGCATGCAGGTCAACGAGAAGCTGGACGAGCTTGCCACCAACCACAAGAGCTTAGATGAAAAAGCTAAGACCCTGGGGTGAGTTGAAAGGGTGGGCACAGAGTTTGGTTGGCACCATCCACAAGGGCTTGCCTCAAAATTCTAACACCCTGGGGCGAGCAGAGAGGGTCAGCACATAACTTGGTTGCCACTGTTGACAAGAGCGTGTCTTAAAAAGTGGACATCCTGGGGCGAGCAGAAAGGGTCAGCGCAGAGTTTGGCTGTAATTGTACACAAAAGCTTCTCTTAGAAAGTGGACTTCCTGAGGCGAGCAAAAAAAGTCAATGCAGGATTTGGTTGCTATCCACAAAAGCTTATGTCAAAAAGTGGACATCCTGAGGTGGATAAAAATGGTCAACGCAGAAATTCGTTGCCACCGTCCGCAAGAGCTTGTCTCAAACAGTGGACATCCTGAGGTGGATGAAAATGGTCAATGCAGAAATTTGTTGCCACCATCCGCAAGAGCTTGTCTCAAACAGTGGACATCGTACACCCTGAGGTGGATAAGAATGGTCAACGCAGAATTTGGTTGCCACTGTCCGCAAGAGCTTGTCTCAAACAGTGGACATCCTGAGGTGGATGAAAATGGTCAACGCAGAAATTTGTTGCCACCATCCGCAAGAGCTTGTCTCAAACAGTGGACATCGTACACCCTGAGGTGGATAAGAATGGTCAACGCAGTATTTGGTTGCCACTGTCCGCAAGGGCCTGTCTCAAACAGTGGACATCCTGAGGTGGATAAACAGAGTCAACGCAGAACGTGGTTGCCACCGTCCGCAAGGGCCTGTCTCAAACAGTGGACATCCTGAGGTGGATAAACAGAGTCAATGCAGAACGTGGTTGCCACCGTCCGCAAGGGCCTGTCTCAAACAGTGGACATCCTGAGGTGGATAAACAGAGTCAACGCAGAACGTGGTTGCTACCGTCCACAAGAGCCTGTGTCAGAAAGTAGAGACCCTGAGCAGAAAAAGGTCAGCATATGATTTTTGCTCTGTTTGTTTCTATGGTCTGAAACGCGATGATGTTACATAGCTCACTCTGTATGTTACTTAGCACATAGCTCACTTTGTATGTTACATAGCACATAGCTCACTTTGTATGTTACATACCATGCTGGCCGCCTTGCTTCCAGGTTGCTGGGTGTGCATATACTTAGGTTCGGCCAGACCCATATATATATACACCGTATATGACTGTATATTTGATGACTTCCCTGCCATAAATACCGTATATACACAGTACATATATGGTTCTGACCAACCCTACATATACATATGCGCACGTGTGCACCTTTGTGGGTGCACGCAAAGGGGTGACGTGGCGGTGCTTGTCGTCATAACTGTCAAAAGGATTATAGGATTGCTGCAGTTGCTTACAGGCATTGGTTACTACGGATGATCTCATCTTTACAAACTGAAACAACCCTCTATATGCTTCCATGCTGCATTCAAGCACCTAGCTGTCGTATAGTGATGTCCGTGAGGGCCATGGCATAGGAAACGACGATACAGTCCTCCGATAGTCACTCGTCATTATTCTTACTGCATGCGCATCCGAAATTCTAACCTCACCCCCCTTCCTTTCCATATCCACGAGCGCTTCATGCCGGTCACACTGCCCCTGAGGGCCTAGCAGTCCATGCAGGTCACACTGCCCCTGAGGGCCTAGCAGTCCATGCAGGTCACACTGCCCCTGAGGGCCTAGCAGTCCATGCAGGTCAAAACTCCACTGAGTGTCTAGCAGGGCTCGAGGGGTACATACACATACGATCCATTTTTTGCGAGAAAGTGCGATTAATCGAATCACTTTTGCATTGACCGTCATCTGTACGCTCCGTATACTAGCAGATGCGTGACACACTGTCACACCTTTTCCTCTAGCGAGTGCGCACTTAGGTAATGTACTCTTATGCGCTCTGTACCTGTTGCATGTTGTGGCTCATCTGTACCCCCTACTCTGTTCTCACATTGCATTGCGTCACATTGCATTACTGCAGGTGGCTTGTGTACACACGTGCTGCTTTTGTAGAATACAGTGTCTCCCTAAACTCGCGCCACCCAAAAATGCAAGCTCGTGCAGGTCACTACATTGATTCTAGCTCACTCATCCCCCTGCTCTCTCGGCCCCGTGCAGGTGGTTTATGCAGAATACCTCGCCAACGCAGATGAAATGGATTGTCTGCATCATCCTGCAGCACCTCAAGGTTGGCCTTAGCAGTGACACAGTCATCAAGGTGTGTGCTTGCGTGCGTGCGTGCGTGCGTGCATGCATGTATGCTTGTGTGTGTGTGATTTTGCCTGTGCATGTGTGTGTGTGTGTGTGTGTGTGTGTGTGTGCGTGTGTGTGTGCGTGTGTGTGTGTGTGTGTGTGTGTGTGTGTGTGCGTGTGTGTGTATGTGTGAGTCTACCTTGCAATGCACAATCAGAATAGTGCATCATACTTTGTAGTCAGAGGCACGGACCCCTGACCCACATTGGTAATTCTTTGCGTGGCGACGTGCAGGAACCTACGCAGCCCCCTTCCATATTAATGTGTCAAGACTACGAGCAGATTGTCCATGAGTGTGGTTGCAGTATTGGCTCCATTATCCATGCTTTCCAGAAAGTGCTTTGTGGATGTAAGCATTTGTGTATGTATGTTGTGTCATTTTTAAACCTGGCCAGACCTATATAACGCTGATTGTATATAATGGTACGTATGGTAGTTTTCTGACAAACTAAACTGTATATGCACTGTATCAGGGATGGGTCATACTGTCATTTGAGAGGTTGAATAAGGAAACACACGCGTTTCATACGAGGTTAGCATATAATACGATCGCACATTTAAGCCATTTTGGGAGTGCCGATTTATGACCCAAAATGGACCCAATTCGCCCCCAAATCACCTAAAATGTTCCCGGTTTTGTTCCAATATATTGTATGTTATTGATATGTTACATCGAAGCATTGGAAGCTCAGTGGAAGGCCGTTTATGGGCAGAAATCGCCTAAAAAGGCCAGAAGTTGGCAAGTAGCGGCGAATTTTGTATTTGTATAATGGCGCATTTGCAACGGGTGGATTATTGGATTATTGGATCAGTGAAAATGCATTAATCCGCTTTTGCATTTACAACGAGAGGGTTAATGGCTGGAGTTATGAATTTCGGCGGATTAATCTTCATCAATCTTAATCCAGGGGGGTCGATTAACCCAGAAGGGGTTGATTAAGGATTAATGGTTTTTTGTTCGTTGCTATGTTGCTCGGAGAGAAGGCAGTGAGGAGGGGGTGAGCAAAAGTGGCGGAAATCAAGCTGCATTGTAAACGTGCATGGATTTTTGCTTGGATCAATGGTGTTTTTTAATCCATACCTGAATCGATAACCAATGATTCCAAAATCGTTGTAAATGCGCCATAATATAGCTTGATTCATTCAATACGGCAAAACACGATGCGCTAAATACGATATGGCGTATTATACAAACACCTCGTACAGCCCATACCTGCACTGTGTATATGTAAGATTCTGCCAACCATAATAATGTGGTCTGTGCTACGCGTAAGTTTTTATCTTGTCTGCTGCAAGCCTAAAGTAGAACATGTTACGTGCGTGCATGTGTGCATGTGTCATTGTAAGTGATTGGGTGCTGAAAGCTTTGATTTGCTGCAAGACCAAGATTCACAGTATGAAGGGGACACAGCCAAATAATTGAGTTGATAAAAGCCTGGCAGTTTTTTAGACAAGGACGATTGTGGTCGTATATGTACCTGTATTGTCCGCAACAGCAAAACATACCGTAGACGCCTCCCGCAGAAGTACCACCCAGACGCACTTGAGCTGTATGGCCTGTGCCAGGACTGGTTTTTGCCAATGTAGGATGGATAACGAATTTGCTGCACCATATCCTGCAGATGTACCACCCAGACGCACTTGAGCTGTATGGCCTGTGCCAGGACTGGTTTTGGCCAATGCAGGACGGATAACGAATTTGCTGCACCATATCCTGCAGATGTACCACCCAGAAGCTCTTGAGCTGTGGGGCCTTTGTCAAAACTTGAAGACGGTGTGCAGTGAGCTAAGGGACCCTGACTACCATCCTCCCCGCAAGGTGTGTGGGCAAGAGAACCTGCGCGGGCAGGAAACCACTTTTTACAATGATCAAGGAGCCATTGAACCAAAAAGAAAAGGAAAAATTGCAGGCCGTGCATTCCGCTCCCTGTGTTTATGGTTAGGGAGTGGAGCACTAGTAGAATAAGTAGCAACTCGAATAGCATTTTTTTACTTCCAAGTGTGTGATGTTTTGCTTAACACCGGATGTTGCGTTGGCTACAAATGTGACTCTTGAGCTCGTCTGGCAGGAATTAGTTTATACAATGACCCTCCCTGCCAATCCAGCCAATCTGAACAAATTGCAAGTTGCATCTATGCAATACCTACAAGATTCCGACCATCGTGTTCCTAACAATACTGCCTTATTAATTGCGCTATCATTTGATCATCATCTCATTCCCTGTGTAAGCTGCGCTGCCCTTGCTGTTTTTATGTTATTGGCGTTCAGGACATTGAGCCTGGCCTGGCCATTTTGCCAATGCTTGCCTCCGTGGCCTTCAGCCCACAGGTGTGTTTACTTTTTGTGCACGAGCTACATTGAGCACAGCATCCTGCCTGGCCTCACTGACCTTCGTCCTGCAAATGTGTAGCCTTTGCAAGAATAGATTGGTCAGCTCTGCTTTTTCCTAGGCCGGCAAATGTACAACAAAGTGAGTGTAAAGCAGCAGTGCCAGCTGCCAGCTTTAAGCAGCAGCTGGCAGCAAACACAAGGCAAGCAAAAGGCCTGCATTTTTAGCACCCTGAAGACCTCATACACGACTAGGTTACTGGCCGGCTCAGACTTTTGCATTGCTCGAAAGCGAGATGCAGGCTGGATATGCAAGCAGTTTGTCTTTAACGTGCTTGCTGCTCTGCTTTCCTCTGCTTCGCACATAAGATCTGCACAGCAAGATGCATCTATGACCAACTGTTTGTATTCACATGCTTGCTGCTCTTCCTCGCAATTAGCACACGGTTTTGCCCCACAAGATATAGACCAAACACTTCCTCCAACTTGTCAGAAACGCATGATTGCTGCTCTAATTCTCTGCCTCACGCGCAGGTTGTGATAATCACGATGCACCTTACTCTCACTTTTCGTAATCACATGCTGCTGCACTCCTTCTCTATCTCACACACAGGACGTGTTCAACAAGATGCAGATAGGCAGCAACGGAGGCCCACCCAAGCCCTTCCTGCTTGAGACAAAGTTTGACGGCCATCGGTACCTGGTGCGTGTGCGATGGGGTACCGCATTTGTGCACTGTGTTGTGTTTGTAAGCTGTCAAGGCAAATCGGTACTGCTAGAAAGCCACTGCGTATGTGTAGGGTTGGCCAGAACCATATATATACGGTTTATATACGGTATTTTTGGCTTGGAAATCACCAAATATACGGTTTATATAAACGTATATATATATACGGTTTTGGCCAACCCTACGTATGTGGTGTGGTATTTGTTTGCTGTTTGCGTGCTATATCGTAAACTGTCAAGTGTGTTATGCGGCTGGCCAAAACCGTGTTTCCACTAACACACACACACGCACACACACTCACACCCCCCTTCACACAAGTACACGCCCACTCACACGCAAACACACATACACAAACCACTTGCAATTATACACAAACACAAACACACACACATATACATGCACACACACTTTTGTGCTGCTACACCATGCCTGCAGGTGCACCGCAAAATTGGCACCGTCACTGGCAAGGATTCCTTCAACTAATCACACACAAACACACACATATCATATATACATGCACACACACGCACACTTATGTGCTGCCACACCATGCCTGCAAGTGCACCGCAAAATTGGCACCGTCACTGGCGAGGATTCCTTCAAGTAATCACACATAAACACACACATATACATGCACACAGACACACACTTATGTGCTGCTACACCATGCCTGCAGGTGCACCGCAAAATTGACACCGTCACCGGCGAGGATTCCTTCAAGTACACGTCCAGGCAGTGAGTGTGCACGTTTGTGTTTCATTCTGCTGATTCCATTCTGCTGATTCTGCTGATATAGTTCTGCTGATTTTGCTGATTCTGCTGATTCCATTCTGCTGATTCTGCTGATTTCATTCTGCTGACTCCATTCTGCTGATTCTGCTGATTCTGCTGATTCATTCCATTCTGCTGATTCCATTCTGCTGATTCCATTCTGCTGATTCATTCCATTCTGCTGATTTCATTCTGCTGATTCTGCTGATTCTGCTGTTTCTGCTTATTTCATTCTGCTGATTCTGCTGATTTCATTCCACAATTATCCATGGTCACAACGGTCACACAATGGGGTAATGGTGGCAACGGTGGGCTGCTGGGTTGGGGTTGCGGGGGGGCTTGAACCCAGGAACAGCTGTCCATTTCTTATTCGGAGTACAGACCTAGCATTTTTGCTTGCTCCCCAACGTACTACTTCTAGGGCTGGCCAGAATCATACATGTGCACATGTGTGTGTACCGATACGATGCAGTGTTGATGCTCACTTTCTGCTCCTACCTGCACAGAGGGTCTGAGCATGGAATCAAAGTCCAGTTAGGGCTCAAAGGTGCTAGACACCCAGACACCTATACACCTCTACACCTATACACCTATACATTTATACACTTAGACACCTAGACACCTAGACACCTAGACACCTAGACACCTAGACACCTATACACCTATACACCTAAACACCTTGACACCTATACACCTATACACCTAGACACATATACACCTTGACACCTTGACACCTTGACACCTTGACACCTTGACACCTTGACACCTAGACACCTAGACACCTAGACACCTAGACACCTAGACACCTAGACACCTAGACACCTAGACACCTATACACCTTGACACCTAGAAACCTAGACACCTAGACACCTATACACCTATACACCTATACACCTTGACACCTAGACACCTAGACACCTAGACACCTGTACACCTATACACCTTGGCACCTTGGCACCTATACACCTAGACACCTAGACACCTAGACACCTAGACACCTATACACCTATACACCTAGACACCTAGACACCTAGACACCTAGACACCTATACACCTTTACACCTAGACACCTATACACCTAGACACCTATACACCTATACACCTATACACCTATACACCTATACACCTATACACCTAAACACTTATACACTTTGACACTTAAACAACTAGACATCTAGACACCTTTGCAGTAATATTGGGGCCTGAGCAACTTTGCTAAGCCAATGTTGCAGGGGCAAAACACGGACCTGGGAAGCCTAAAGACCAAGTGCCTCTTCCACCCCCAACCCCTGCAGTCTCCCCCCACCTGCGTGCAATGCTTAATTATTTGTAGGTTATAACAGTTATTGTAGTAAATTACAAATAACTAGTTGTTGTAGTATATAACAAATAACTTACTTGTTACATACTGTTCATGTATACTGCAATGAAGTGCGTGTGCACAACAGTTATAGAATAAATCTTATTTGTTACATACTATTCATGTATACTGCAATGAAGTGCGTGTGCACAACAGTTATATAATAAATCTTATTTGTTACATACTATTCATGTATACTGCAATGAAGTGCGTGTGCACAACAGTTATATAATAAATCTTATTTGTTACATACTATTCATGTATACTGCAATGAAGTGCGTGTGCACAACAGTTATATAATAAATCTTATTTGTTACATACTATTCATGTATACTGCAATGAAGTGCGTGTGCACAACAGTTATATAATACATCTTATTTGTTACATACTATTCATGTATACTGCAATGAAGTGCGTGTGCACAACAGTTATATAATAAATCTTATTTGTTACATACTATTCATGTATACTGCAATGAAGTGCGTGTGCGCAACAGTTATAACGTCTGCCTTCTACTGCTGCCTGCACAGGGGGTTTGAGCATGGGGTAAAAAGCCAGTTCAATGTGTTTGACAATGTGCTGCGTGAGCAATTGCCCCGCGAGGACATCGTGCTGGACGGAGAGATGATTATATATAACAAGACAAAGTGCGTGCGTGTGTGTGTGTGTGTGTGCGTGCATGGTGGATGGAGGGAAGATGATATACAACAAGACAAAACGTGTATGTGTACGTGTGTGCACGTGCATGGTGGATGGAGGGAAGATGATATACAACAAGTCAAAACGCGTGTGTGTACGCATGTGTGTGTGTGCGTGCTGGATGGAGAGATGACTATGTACGACAGTTTTTTTGTGTGGTCCTGGGTGAAGAGATGATAATGTACAACATGACAAGATGTGTGTGTTGTGCATGGGATGCAGAGAAGATTGTATGTATCAAGACATAATGTGTTGGATGGGGAACACTGCCAGAAGCAACGGGAGTTTGTTAATATGTTGGATGTGAAAGTGGTTGTAATGATCAAAAGTGCAAACAGTTGTTGCGCAACTTTGTGTGTAGATGTTTGGGTGGTGGTCCTATGAACGAGGCATAGCGCGTATAACTGCTGTGCAATTTTGTGTGCAGATTCTTTTTTAATGAACGAGACGTAGCGCGCAAACAATTGTTGTGTGACTTTGTCTGTAGGTGTTTGGGTAGCGGTTGAAATGAACGAAGCTTTAAAATGTTGTTGTGCAGAATGACAGCTTTGATGTATTTGGGAGAAGATGTGTGTGTGGAAAGGATGTGCGATGACTAAGGGCTGTGATGAAACCGATTGCTGCTTGCAAAATGTGCTGCCTTGCAAGTAGGCACTCAGGAGGGGGGTGAGGAGCTGCAATTCTATTGGCAACACGGTTTCTGTATATTCGCTTGACACCACTGCATGCTGCATTATAGGCAACCCTCAGCAGTGCTGGCTTGTGCGTGTGTGCGTTCAAGCTGACATGAGATGTACTGCTCTCCCCCCCTCCAATATGTTTCCCCTCTTTTCAATAAAGTCCCGCGGCTGCAGGATGAACTGTGAGTGCGCAGCACATTGGTTCGTGTAAAATCTTTCTGCATGTTAAATCCTGCGCGCATTTTGCATTGGAACTCTACGCCTTTTAACACCTCAGGCTTGCAAGGCTGCATGCAGGCTACATATCTTCTGCTGCCCTGTTTGTCGAAATCATATGTTTTGGGCCTAAACGTGGTTGCAGGAATTTCAGGGAGGGTCATGCCATGTTGTGATGTCGTGTTGTGACAAAGCCGCACACAAACCTGCATACCCTCTACCCTCTTCCCCACCCACCTTGCTTGCCACGTCTGCATGAAAACTTGGGAGGCACTTGGCACGCTGTATTGTGCCTTCAAAGCCGCACATAAACGTGCATACCCTCTTCCCTCTCACCCACCCACCTTGCTTGCCACGTCTGCATGAAAACCTGGGAGGCATTTGGCACGCTGTATTGTGCCTTCAAAGCCGCACACATACGCGCGCACCACTACACTCTCACACCTTGCTTGCCACGTCTGCAGAAAAACCTGGGAGGCATTTGGCACGCTCTTTTGTGCCTTCAAAGCCGCGCACAAATGTGCATACCCTCTACCCTCTCACCCACCCACCTTGCTTGCCACGTCTGCAGAAAAACCTGGGAGGCATTTGGCACGCTCTTTTGTGCCTTCAAAGCCGCGCACGAGGCCCGGCCTGGTCACTTCCTGCTCAACGACCCCACCCTCATGCAGTTTGGCATACCCAACAAGGTGTGAGTGCTTGGCAACAAGGTGTGAGTGCTTGGCGCAAACGTAGTAATGTTTCAGATTTTTTGCTCGTTGATTCACCTTTGAATTTAAAGGTCTTACGGTGGAAAAAAGCTACCTCCCCATAAACTGTTATGCCCAACAAGAAGTGTCTGACAGAGGCCCGTCATAATTGCTCCATTTCTTCTTGGGGTGGGGAGTGATTTAATTGCCTGCATAGGTTCTGTAATAAAATGTGCCCCTGTCATTGTTGGACGAAGAAAAAAAGAACGATCAGACAAACCTATAGAGTGCAAACCGTATCAACTGTGATTGAGCTCCACGATTCCAAAGAACTTGAATCTACCGCAGGACACCACTTTGCAGTGAAGGTAGGAGTGTGGTTGCTTGTTCATGACATGGGTGTGCGTGTGTGCGTGTGTGTGTGTGTGCGTGTGTGTGTGCGTGTGCGTGTGTGTGTGTGTGTTTTAAAAGCCCCTTGCAACGTTTCAACTGCTGCAGCAAGCGTGCCTTCAGGAGCGTCTTGTTTACAGACCGGATAAGGAAAAAAGACAGTACTTCAGCAAGCTTGTCACAGAGTCAGCGTGCTCTATTTCTTTTGCAGACCGGAGAGATGGAGCTTAATTATTCTGACAAGCACGGTGGCACCGAGGCTCCCAAGCTGGACGAGATCGAGCTGGTGTACATTGCCTTTGACATCCTGTACAAAGGCTCCCAGCAATCACTCATCAAGAAGCCGCTCAGGGTGTGTGTTTGCGTGTTTGCATGTCTGTGTGTGTGTGTCTGTCTGTGTGTGTCTGTGTGTGTGTGTGTGTTGGTGTAACTTGATGCTTTTCCGTGAGAGTGGTATTGCTTTGATGCATTTTTAAAATAAACGGGTCAGCAATCACATGTTCTCCTTTGTGAATGGATTCTGAGTGTGTGGGCATGCCTTTCTGTGTATGCATGCGTGTCTAGGTCTGTGTATGTACACCTGCCACTTCATGCATATTTGCTTGCATGTGTGTGTGCCTGTATGGGTGTGAGGGCATATGAGATTTGTGTGTGTTGTGTGTGCGCGCGTGTGAGTTCTTGCAATCAGGCATGCATGCAGAAAGCACCACATGCACGAGCATGCATGCATGCACACAGACACACACAAACACATACACACACATACACTCGTGTGTGACTTTGTTGTCACTTCTCAGCTTACAGGCATGCCTGTGCATGTGATGCCATCTGCATGCATGCCTGATTGAACAAATGAGATCATATGCATCATCGTGTTCGAATGTCTGTGCACGTGCAGGAGCGATCTGAGATCTTGAGGGGTGCCATAAAAGAGGCCCCCCCTGAAGGATATCTGTGCGGACCTCCTGGAAGCCATGTGAGTTTTCCCTGCATCATTACATCAATACTCATACAACAAAGTGTGTATTTGTTAAGGGCTATTGAAGGAGATCTGTGTCGACCTGGCATCTTTTTGAGTCTGGAAATGTACTTACTGGTCAGATCTGTGTACGTGATTCAAACTAAATGTCCGTCAAAAATGCGCTTGGCATTGCAAACTACCCTTACAAGAAACCTTTCAGACACACCATGTATGATCGCTCCAACTTGGGAGTAAGCTGTCTTAGAAAAACAACTACGCCGTATTTGTATGGGCATGTATGGATATCTATGTATGGGTTTAATGCATCATGTGTAGGGTTGGCCAGAACTGTATTCCTACACCGTATATGGCCGTATATTTGGTGATTTTCCTGCCAAAAATACCGTAGGTACACCGCATATGTATGGTTCTGTCCAATCATGGGTCACAAGCCACAGCTATAGCAACAGAAATGCATGCATCTCTTAAATAACGTGCGCTCACCTTGCACCTTTGCAAGTATCCAGTTGTGCCTGCATCGTGTGCGTGTTTGCTTGTTTATGTGTGTGTATGTGTGTGTGTTTCTCCATGGGTCGTAGTTGTACGTGTTTGCTCGTGTGTGTGTGTGTGTGCGTGTGTTTGCTTGTGTGTGTGTGTATGTTTGCTTGTGAGATGCAGGTGCGCAGCCTCTGTGCTCGTTTAAACCTAGGCAGCGAGTTTGCACATTTCTTTTGAAGAGCACCACCAAATCTGGCACTTGCTATTTTTGTTAGTGCAGGGGCGTGATCATATTGGGCAAGAACTCAGGCAACGAGTTTGCTCAACTCATTTGCTAACCACGCAAATGTATTTTGCTTGCCAGTTCGAGCAAGTGTTGTGCCGTATAATGAGCACGTACCCAGTACCCATGCAATGAACTAGCACATTACATGTCGTGAACATGTACCCTGGAAATGAGCTTGCGCACTTCATGTCATGACTAAGGTACTGTATTGTACTCATCCCTCACAAAATATGAAGTGTTTTGTTGGTTCCTGCACCTAGACACTTAATGCAATTAATTCCTTAATTACCCTAGACACTTGAGTGATATTGATGTCGATTATAAAATTGTGCACCAAGACACTTGAGGCGGCCGTGTGGTGAGCTATCACCCAGGCGGAGTGCTGTGCTGTGCTGTGCGGTGCAGGTGCGCGGCCGCGTGGTGAGCTTGTACCCAGGCAGAGAATACGGGGGCAAGCTGCTGAGCCAGAAAGCGGAAACGAAAGAGGAGATTGAGACAGTGTTCAATGCCATTACCAAGGATAATGAGGTGTGTGTGCATTTGTGTGTGCATTTGTGTGTGTGTGTGTGTGTGTGTGTGTGTGTGTGTGTGTGTGTGTGTGTGTGTGTGTGTGTGTGTGTGTGGTGTGTGTGTATTTTGATGTACATATCTGAGGTCCGCACAATTGTTTTCTACTAGACACTCTGGCAAGCAGCAAAAGACATGCTACAACAAGGAGACTGGACAATTATAAACTAGTCTTCTCTGGGGGTAAATTGCGGCTGGCCTCGGAGCAAGTCTACAACCCTTCTGCTCCCTATTGCTTCAATGTCTTTATTGTGTTGGAAGAGTCAAGTCTATTGGTCCATTGTCTTTATTGCGTTGGAAGAGTTTCCCGGTACTCGATGCCAAAGTGGCAAAGCAGCATTTAGTTTATACTGCCTGCGTACTTGTAGCATCACATTGCAGCTCTCGCACGCCTTCCCTTGCTAACAATGTGCTCAACATCGTTTGACCAAGCAAATTTACATTGTTGGAGGGGCAGTGAGTACGTACTTCACCTCATGAAGTTGGCCAAACAACCTATTCTAATGCATTAATCATTAGTTGTACTTTTCATATCTGTTGGTTGTTATGAGGACTTCGTCTGCAAAAGCTTAAAAGCCTTTGACGCCATGTATGCAGCACCAGTGATGCAATGGACCAAAGCACCAGTGATGCAATGGGCCAAAGCACCGGTGATGCAATGGACCAAAGCACCAGTGATGCAATGGACCAAAGCACCAGTGACGCAATGGACCAAAGCACCAGTGATGCAGTGGACCAAAGCACTAGTGATGCAATGGACCAAAGCGCCAGTGGTGCAATGGACCAAAGCACCGGTGATGCAATGGACCAAAGCACTTCCCTGACCAAAGGAAGCCAAGCAAACGCATTGCTCTCTCTCTCTCACTCTCTCTCTCTCTCTCTCTCTCTCTCTCTCTGTCTCTCTCTCTCTCTCTCTCTCTCTCTCTCTCTCTCTCTCTCCCTCTCTCTCTCTCTCTCTCTCTCTCTCTCTCTCTCTCTCCCTCTCTCTCTCTGTCTCTCT
>Ga0307968_1002713_pt1 | contig 14757 bp, 16 predicted proteins | sample OrgLakmetagen650_FD_201834 | JGI IMG/M metagenome (GOLD analysis project Ga0307968, IMG submission 201834) | Saline water microbial communities from Organic Lake, Antarctica - #650 | ecosystem: Environmental > Aquatic > Non-marine Saline and Alkaline > Saline | place: Antarctica: Organic Lake... | reverse complement strand
CCATGCGCACTTCATGCGGCTGCCTGAAATTGCAAGTGAAAAACACACACATACCACCAATGCTTGCGGGTGTCTAAAGGAAGAATTGAGTGATGAGTTTGCTCCCTCCATGCGCACTTCATGCGGCTGCCTGAAATTGCAAGTGAAAAACACACACATACCACCAATGCTTGCGGGTGTCTAAAGGAAGAATTGAGTGATGAGTTTGCTCCCTCCATGCGCACTTCATGCGGCCGCCTGTAGTTGTAAGTGAGAAACACAAACACGCCCATTGCTTGCGGTGCCTCGAGGAAGACAACTATGCAGGCAGTTAAGAACTATTGCTTGCCGGTGCCTCAAGGAGCAAGAAAGAGCTACGCATGCAGTGAAAACCCACTCCCCACACTGACTAAGGAAAAGGAGCCACTTTGGTACCGAGTTCTGTAAAACTCTTCCACCACAAAAGAAGAAAAATCGATGGAGATCAGAAGGGTTGAAGGTTTGGCCTGGAACTAGCTCCTGACAAGAGCTTATGATGTACACATACCTACAGTGCTATGTATACGGTCCCATGAGAGCTATGATGTACACGTACCTACAGTGCTATGATGTATACGTTCCTATGAGAGCTTATGATGTACACATACCTACAGTGCTATGATGTATACGGTCCCATGAGAGCTATGATGTACACATACCTACAGTGCTATGATGTATACGGTCCTATGAGAGCTATGATGTACACGTACCTACAGCGCTATGTTGTATACAGTCCTATGAGAGCTTATGATGTACACGTACATACAGTGCTATGATGTATACGGTCCTATGAGAGCTTATGATGCACGCATATATACAGTGCTATGATGTATACGGTCCTATGAGAGCTTATGATGTACACATACCTACAGTGCTATGTATACGGTCCTATGAGAGCTATGATATACAAGTATTTACAGTGCTATGTATACGTTCCTATGAGAGCTTATGATGTACACATACATACAGTGCTATGTACACGCATGCAACAACTGCAGCAGCTGTTTGCTGCCTGAAATGTTTGTGTGGTGGGGCGCGATAGATGCGTGTCATCCATTTCCATGCTTAAGTGCAGGAAAGCTCTATTATTTCAGGTATTTTAGGCATGTATGTACACGTTTGTGTGTGTGCCTGTGTCTGTGTGTGTGTGTGCGTGTGTTGTGTGTGTGTGTGTGTGACCACAGTGCATAAAGGAACGACCGCCACCAACAAACTGCTGCTGTACTAGTAATTGCTGTTGATGCACGCATTCAGTGCAGCACAGACGTCAGACATACACACAACCCCACACACGCACGTATTCACTTACGTAGCACAGAACCAATACTCTGTATATGCACTGTATTTACATACATAAGTATAGTTCTGGATACACTACATCTTTAGCAGCTCGATTGAACGTACAGATATTTTTCAACTGGTGCACATTGATCACTGCAGCACGCACAGTCAGCTCATTCATCTGCCCAAGCCGGCACGAGGTGTGGGATAATTGCAGGCTGATGCATATATATTGAGCACCGATTGAGCACACAACACACATAGTTAGATCATCCACCAACCTGAACCGGCATGCAACACAGGGGATAATTCTCGACTGACATGCATTCACTGACATGCATTTCACTGACATGCAATTCACCACTGATTGAGCAGAGGCGTGAAGAATCACTGCTTTTCAGGGATGGGTCATACAGACTTTTGAGACGTCCCATACGGATAAATACGCTATTAATACGACATACGCGTATAATACGCAAACGTATTTTTGCTATTTTGGGGGGTACCCTGGGCTTGCACCAACCACCCTCCAACCACCACGAATTGTCCCCCCAGCCTCCAGAACATTATAATGTCTCCTGGTAAAGGCCCTGAGTGGCATCGTGTTGTTGTTATGGGACTGAAGGGGCAGATTTACGAGATGCCGATGCCAGATGCCGGATGCCAGAATTCCGAGATTTCAGCGGTGCCCCCCGCATCCGCGAGCACTTCATGAGGCAGAATCCCAGCGTAGGTATAGCAGCATGCAAAGCTGACCCGGCAGGAATCCTCAGGGCGTAGTCGCAGCGCTCGCATGGGAGAAATTGGCGACGCTAGCGCTCAGAGGGAGGAGCATGCAGGAAAAGAGAGGCACCTGCACAGGACTACAGCAAGCACATCAGCAGCATCTACACAGTCATTGGACACCTGCAGCAGGAGGGCAGTGACCAAGGCTTGTGTGGATGCAGCTGTTGCACAATTCATCTACGCTACAGGCACCACCTTCTGGGTTGTGGTAGCAATAGGCAAGTGATCATGCTACGTTCTGAGGGGCTGGGAGTTCCTCTGGGGGGCTCTAGAGGGCTTGGAAGTGCCTCTGGGGGGCTCTAGAGGGCCTGGGAGTGCTTCTGGGGTGCTCTAGGAGGCTTGTGGCTGCAAAATTCGTTAAGTGCCCAAAATCGTATTATACGGAGCAATTCGAAAAATACGGTTAAATACGTGATAAATACGATACGACGTATAATACGCCTACGCCGTATGACCCATCCCTGCTGCTTTTTGACGTGATAGTCGATTGAATTATAAAATACGTATTTGAGATCCTGACGTAAAGAGCTTTTTGTGTATTAGTGTGCGAATGAGCCGATTCTGAGGGGTCGGTTGGTAGGTGGTCATTTGGGGGGGTTCGGACATTTTGGGGGGGTCTCCAGAAAATTTCTGGGCCACTTCCAGGAAATAATTAATGTATTAAAATCCTCAGCTCAAGCCCAGTCGACTGGCACCCTTGTTGGGTGATTTCATAAAAGGGGGGAGTCTGGGTGCCTGGCCACAGAAATGCATGGAGCGCCCCCAAGTAGGCCGCGGGGGTGTGTGTAGGCAAATAACCAGCAAGTGCCTCCGAAATTGCATTCATGCATTGCAACATTTCATGATTTGCAATATGCATGAGTTGCATAAAAGTAGCAAAACAATGTGTTGGCAAAGGTTTTGACTAAATTTGTACACCAAACAGGTGGTCAGTGCAAGAGCGTGCGCACTTCGGTTTTTGCCCTTTGGCTCTACTGGAGTTTGTCTTCTTGACCTTGATGGTTACAAATGAATGCCCACTCAAAAACGGAGCAAAATGAACCCCTTTCATCAATTGTGGGGGGTCAGGAGGGGGGGTTTGGGAGGTGGGTGGCCATTTTTACACATGACTGTCAGGATTTTTGTTTTTACGTCTCCTGGATTGAGCAAACATATGGTCAACATGCTCATATAACTTAGCCGGCACACAGGATTTGGGACTGATTTCAGACCACAATGATCAGTGATTGAGTACGCGTAGTCAGGGTTGGCTGAAAGCATAAATATACGGTGTACATATACGGAGTACATGGAATTCCCATGTGCGGTTCGGGCCAGGCCTACATTGCATTTGTGGACTCATTTGCCTACCTTTGACTCATCACCTACCTGACTCATTTGCCTACCTGCCTCATTCGCCTACCTGACTCATCCGTAGGGTTGGCCAGAACCGTATATCTGCACCATATATGACCGTATGTATGGTGATTTCCCTGCTAAAAATACCGTACGTACACCGTATATACCTAGGAATGTATGGTTCTGGCCAACCCTACTCATTGGCCTACCTGACTCATTTGCCTACCTGAGCCGACACGCAATACGAGGGATGAATCTAGGGCTGGACATGTCTTCAGGAGAGAGCGTGTACGCCGTCATGAACTCCTCCATGCGTCCATTTTGAAACACTGCTACAACCTGCGAAAGGAAAGTGCGATGGTGAACATGTTCTCAGACGTGGAAGTCTGTGGCAACGTCGACAGCGCGCGCCCACCCACAGAACCTTGCAGGTGACGTGCCTCGGGGAGGCACTTTTTTGGTGTGCGCAAGTCGCATAGTACACTTGCGTTTAGACACACAAACATGTGCAGAAACATACGCACACACACACACAATGCACGCGCACACGCACACACACGTACACGTGCACATGCAACACGTTCCAAATTCACACACAGATGGGCATAGAAGCAGAGAAAAAGTAGAAGCAAAAGTCTACGCTCGGACAGAAATGGCGTGCATTAAGGAACGACAAAAAAATCAGCCTTTAGACTAGATGAGTCCCACCAGAAAACAGACACTGGAAGACACTGTTCAGAGAGACAGACCCAGAAGGTGCAACAAAGAGTCAACAAACAGCCAAAAACCAGGTCAGAAGAGGTAAAGCTAGCCACTAGCCTTAGGCTGGTCCCAAGGTTCCTACTAGCACCAAGAGTCCTCGTGCCTCTTAGACACTAGCGCTGGCGCACCAACACTGCAAGAGGCTGCCCAGCCACAACCCTGGCCTCAACCAGGCACCAGCACAGTCCTAACAGCCTAGCCGAGGGCTCCTTCATAAGCTGCCATTTCCAAATCTGCACTACCCCCACAAGCCCAACCACGACCTGAGGGTTAACGTCCAACACACAAGCAAGAGCCCCCCCACTTCAACGATGGGGCCTAGCACTCAGTGACTGAGTACAGAGGGTGCACACGGAACTGGCAGGCTCAAACTAGCGTAGCGCGCTCGCATGCAACAACAAGCGTGCATACCCCTCCTCAAACCCCACATACCACCAAGCAACTCTGAGGCAGCCCACGAAGCAGAGACAGATGCGGCACGCCTAAGCAAAACAGTTTCGCTGTACTCACTTTGGCCCCAAACCCTGCGCGATTCAGCTGCAGCAGCATCTCCAGCTCTGCCTGGCGATCAATGAGTAGTTCTGTTTTTTGACCAAACACCTTGACAGCAACAGGGTTCAGTCTTGAATGATCTCTTCCTGATCCTGACCCGGGCGGCGTTACTTTAACCAGTAAGTTGGAGATGCCCCCTGAGATCTTGTCAACCTGTTTTTTTTGGTGAAGGAGGGCGTGACAGAGGCTTGCGTGTGTGTATGTGCGTGTGTGTATGTATGTGCGTGTTCTTTTCCATGTGTATGTGCGTGTGTGTGTGCGTGTGTGAGTGTGCGTGTGCGTGTTCTTTTTTATGTGTATGTGTGTGTGTGTTGTGTGTGTGTGTGTGCGTGTGTGTGTGCGTGTTCTTTTTTATGTGTATGTGCGTGCGCGTGTGCGTGCGTGCGTGTTCACGCGTGCGTGTGTGCGTGTGTGTGTGTGTATGTGTGTGTGTGTGCTCACGCGTGCGCGTGTGTGTGCGTGCGTGCGTGCGTGCATGCGTGCGTGCGTGTGTGTGTGTGTGTGTGTGTGCGTGCGTGCGTGCGTGCGTGCGTGTGTGTGTGTGTGTGTTTAAGTGTGTGTGTGTGCTCACGCGTGCGCGTTATGCGTGTGCATATGCGTGTGTGTGTGTGTGTGTGTGTGTGTGTGTGTGTGTGTGTGTGTGTGTGTGTGTCTATATGACCTTACCCGCAAGGATGAGGTTTGCAGGCCCGCCCAGCCAGGAAGCAAGGCTGTACAGAGCTGCCTAATCTGCTCCTCCCCTGCATGCGGCGCCTCTGCATCCAAAGCAACAGTGTCTCCACTCACAGGCAACTGCTCCTTCATGAATCAATAATTTATGTATTATTTTGTTTGCCTGCCCGCCAAGACGCTGACTCGGTTGCGAGAAATAGATTAATTAATAATGTTGCTCCAAAAAAGCTCATTTTCTGGGGTGGCGGTGAGCCGCTCGGCAGCCCAGCCCGTGGTGCTGCGTCCCGCCCCTCTTTCGCGGACGCGAGGCGCCACGACGATTGAGGCCAAGAATGTCTGCGATTTGACGGGCACCAAGCGGAACAAGGCCAACAACGTCAGCTTTTCCTGCAAGCACAGCCGCAAGTGGCAGGAGCCCAACCTACAGAACAAGAAAGTGTTCTGGGCCACCGGGCAGCGCTGGGTCAAGCTCAAAATCACCACTCGCGCCCTCAAGACCATCGAGAAGAACGGGCTGGACTCCATGGCCAAGGAGGCGGGTGTGGACCTGTGGAAGCTGCCCTTTGAAGATGCACGCCCACAACGCCTGCAGTACCTAGCAGAGAACCCGGGCAAGGTACCAGTGGCAGAGAACCCAAGGTAATCACAGGGGGTGTCTTGGCCAGTGCGTGTGCGTGGCTGTGGTGGTCCTCGAGTGTGCGTGGCTGTGGTGGTGGACGATGGTGATGGTATTGATTTGGGCTGCACACACACACACACACACGCACACACATCTACACACATACACACACACACACGTGCACACACACAGGCACACACATATGCACACACAGACACACCCGCACACATACACACACGCGCGCACACACACATACGCACACACACGTACACACACGCTCATTCGCGCACACGCATGCGCACACAAAAACACACATGCACACTTGCGCACACGCATGCACACACACTCTTAACCACTCTTACGCGCACACGCTAATGAAAAACTAACACGCACGTTGATGCGCACACACAGCACTCACATGAAATGCACATGAACACATGCATGCATGCGCACAGTTGCTCGCACTCAATACACATTGCACAAAGCAAGCACACACAAAGCAAGCACACACACACACTCATGCACACACGTGCACAATCGAACACGCTCATACACACACACACACACACACACACACACACACACACACACACACAAACAAGCACACACACACACATACACACACAAGCACAAGAGCAGGCTCTCATGCATGCATGCATGCACATACACACACACATACACACACACATGCAAGCAGACACGCACCGTGCTCACCCGTAAAAGCACACGGGTGCAGGATAAAACTTGCAAGCTTGACTGCATTCGCATAAATTTTGTAACGACTTTCATGTATTATGTAGTAACAATGGTTCGCCTGAACCATGTGTATGTGCGGTGTTCCAGCAGGGATCCTTCCAATTATGCAGTCATATTTGGTGCTTGCAAACCAATGTTAAAACGTGCCAGCATTGTTGCTATTACCTGAAAATTTTGGTGCCCTTTTTTCGTTGTTCGTTAGCACCTTCACTTACGTGTCTGTGTAAATAGATGAGTGAAATACTGTCTGGAAACATGTTGCACGCACAGCTGAATTTAGAAACCGCATGCACGGAGAGATACCTTAAGTCATTTATCACCTGAGGTTGCGCTCAGACGTGTGATTTCCTTCAGAATAGATGCATGAATTTGTCATTCGCCTATTTGGCTTGAGTGCCGCTCTTAGGTCTGCAAACAGCACAACGAGAAAACGTGCATACCAGGAAGTTGTTCAAACGGCGAAGATAGTATTTTTATTCCACGTAGCAAGGCTAGCCTTGCAGTACTCCTTTCCCGGGAAACGTTCAGGTTTACAAGTAAATAAACGGTAACAATAAACACTTCCTCTTCACACAGCTCATTGCACAGCAGTAGCACGTCGACGACGCTGCCCTCAATCCATGCTCATTCCATCCCATGTTGGATCCTGACAGGAAGATGAAAAACCTTGACAAGCTGGCAGCCTCGAAGAAGCAGCCCAAGTACCCAGTGTACGAAGAGGGAGGCCGTATCGTCTGGATCCGCCCAGGTGAGCACCTATGCATGAAATCTGATGCTACCACACTGACTTGCACTTCATCGCCTCCACCCCAAAAGTACCAAACGTCGTTGCATACACCTGAAAGATTTTGTTTAACCTTTTCCAAGTTACGTGGTTGCAGAGGGTGACAGGCACGCAGTGCCCCCGCATGCTTACTCCTATAAAGGCTCAAAAGCATCCCTTAGGGCTGCTTAAAATCTGTGTTTACGGTCTACCAAGTTCCAGTGTGCAACTCTTTGTATTAAGATCAGGCCTGTGCACTGTACGGTGTACGGTATGGTACGCTTTTTACTGTACGTGCCGTAATTTTGTAAAGTACGGCGAAATTGCGTTTTTGGGGGATCGTAATTTACCGTAATTACGGCAATTTACTGTATGGTGTACGGTACGGTGCCAAGCTGGCACTGCCGGTGCAAAAATGGCCTCAGAAAGGCCTCTCCACCCCAAAACCCCCCATATTTGCTTTCCTGTGTGCTCCTCCGATGTTCTGACGCCACACAATGCTTCCATGAACGACCCTAAGGCTGGGTTAGGGATGCATCAGCTCAGGGGCTGGCACTGCCAGTGCAAAAATGGCCTCAGAAAGGCCACTCCACCCCAAAACCTCCCATTTCCACCTCCAGCATGCTCCTGTTATGTGCTGACGCCACGCAATGCCTCCCTGAACGACCCTGAGGCTGGATTGGGGCTGCATCAGCTCGGGGGATGGGCCCAGCAGTGGCTTGCATGGAAGCTCAAAGTCAGACGCAGTACTTGATTCCTGGTTGGTATAAAATTGTTTTGGGCCGAAATTGGAGCCAAACGGCCAAATTACGGTCAAAATCGTACTGTAGGGTGGCACCGTCATTTTACGATCTGACACCATATTTTTGGCCGACTCTAATTTGGACCGTACTGTACGGGGTAATTACGGTCGGTACCGTAATTACGGTCCAAAATCCAACATTACGGCGTAAGTGCACGGGCCTGATTAAGATATTGAACTCCTAATTGTTAGGAGTGGCCGCTCTTACTTATCAAGCTTTGAAATGGTCAAAAGTGTTCACAGTGACTGGATAAAATGCACTAATGGGGACCTGCACCCTAGCATGGCTCTCCATGGAGTAGTGGCATGTTAATGAACCTTGCCAACCATCCGGTCTTACCCCTCCATAATTTTACAATATTGAGAGCACTCCAAATCTCCCAAAACGTTGCTTTTTCTGCAGTAGGTGACCTGTTGGGAAGATTTGGTAGCAAAGAGTAGGGGTCACACCGCATCGACCCAGCATGAGCGCTGTGGATGGCAATCTTGGAGCTCAACTGCTGTGGATAAACGCCAATTTTTAGCTTTTAAAATGCCAGTCACGGTGTACGAACCCTTTTTGGGCGTTGTTACACTTTGAAATTAATTTTTGGTCCTGCCTCTGGTACAATCCCAGGAGCCCCCCTCGCACTCAGGGCACTGGAAGCAAATGTTAGCAGCACGTGATGTGCAATGCACAGCTTTCACGCACTGTCCAAAATAACTTAGAAAGGGACCCTGTGCATTTTCCGTGCTTCTTGTTCCTTGATTTTGGATGATACGCAATTGCGCGAAAATGCAAAGAATTTTTGGCATTAATTCCAATTCCTGTACCGTTGCTCTGAGCAAATACCCTCTTAATAAAAGTATTGCCTTATAATCCAGTTCTGACGGCAATGTATGCTCTTTCCTTGGAAGTGCAAACTTTAAGCCATTGCAGTGCTCATGTACTTGAACTTGAAGCCCAGTCATAACCAGCAGGGACTGACAATCTACCCTCGTCCTCCTCTCTCCTGCCAACCTGCACAGGCACTGAAGAGCTTGTGTTTGGAAAGAAGGAGGCCGGACCAGCTGCAGTCGCTGCCGCCACAGAGAAGAGCCAGCAAGAGTTGACTGTCACCCTATCGAGCTAGGCACGTTATTCTTAAAGTCGTAGATTAGATGAACATGTACTTGTCAAGCTGACTCTCTCTCAATTTTTTTAAATCTGTGCTTTTCTACAAAATGGTGTGTTATATTTTGGTTGGTTTTGCTTTCGCACACTTTAAACACACCTGCACATCCCGCCTGCTTCAGTGGATCCGGTAGATAAATAATTTGATGATTTTCTAGAGTGGGGGCCTCTGGTCTCCCTGCTCGAGGGCAGGCGCACATACTGAGCCTCTTCATTTATATTTCGATACTTAATTACCGGCTTCAAAATGAGGTGACATTTTTGAACAGTTCTGTTTTTTAGCAACTGATTTTTACTCGGCGTATGAAATTTGCAAATTAAAACATTCGATGAGCAGGTGCTCACGTTAACCGAGGTTGGAGGATATGCCCGATTGGAACATCTTGGCAGCCTGAGCTGCGGGGATGGTACCTCCAGCATGTACTGCTGATGCGCACAATAGGGGTGGTGCGGCCGGTGCGACAGCCCCAGATAAACCCAAGGACCTTGCGGACGAGGGGAAGAAGACGCACTTGCATCAGGCAAGCACCTAGCTACAAATATGACGAGTGAAATAGGCAGGAACGATGCTTGCCATTTTGCTTCGCGCGATTTTTGAATCTTAGGGCTTTGGACACCTTTGCCTGTCCACAGTCAGATGCTGATACCTGCCTGAAGGCAGTGAATCCTGTCAAGCTCAAGAAGAGCGGGAGTGGCAAGCACTCCCAACAAGAGCGGATAAACTCACGAGTCTGGGATGCAGGTAGGGAGGGATACGAATGAACCTGCCTCTTCACGCGCCTACGCAGAGTGCGAGATGTCAATGGCAATTCAGGAAAGGACCCAATGTCTGATGAGGTTTAGCAAAGGGAGGTATCTGATCCTCCTCCTCCTTACGATACAAATGGATCTTCCCACATGCAGTTCCCTTCACCCCCTCTCAAGGCATTTCACGGACACCAAACACCAGTGCTGGGCAGCACACCTTTGAGCCACAGGGTTGGGGCTGGGGCTACAATGGCAGGCACCCAGAGAGCCCGGTAAGGAAAAAGGGACAGACAAGCGTTCAAACTTAAAAGCGCTTGCATTTGAGTTCCTTCACAGCTGTTTCCCCCCCGCCATACAAGCACACATGCCATACAAGTCAGCTGAGAAACCTGCACGTCCTGGTGTAATAATAGGTGTTCCGCTTGTTTTTGCTCTCAAAACACACAAACACACACACACACACATACACACACACACGCATACGCACACACATTCACACATGATATGCACTGTGCATATACGTACACACAAACCCGTGCATATACACTGAACAGAAGCTTTAGCATTAGCATACACCCACATTTACACACACGCGCGCTCAAAAACACAAATATACACACACGCACACCCCAACACACACGTTCACAACTGCACACAAACCCAGAACATGATCCTGCGTGGAGGCTCGGATGGGGAGGCCGTGCCTGCCCACATGCCCTTCCCTCCCTTTATGATGGCCTACCCAATGGCCTACTCTATGGGTGCTGATGCTAGTAGCCCCCATTACGTGCCTCCCAGCCCTTTGATGGGCAGCCCTGTGGGCACTCCAACAGGTAAGGACGCCCCTTTGTTCTTCTTGCTGTAGGCACTCTTGCAAACACTTCTTGCAGAGTGGCAGGTACACACACATACACGCACGCACACACTTACACACATGCTTGCACGCGCATACTCACACAAACACACATATGCATGTGTATACACACATGTGTACACACATACTCGCACACACGTATGCACACACACATACGCACACACACATACGCACACACACACACATACACATACACACACAAACACCAAGCTACCTACCTACCTAAACACCTTCCATGCCCCGATCCCTCCCCGCGCGCACAGCCATGATGTTCCCCCAGACCCCTTTCGCGGGCGCGCACTCCACCCACCACCACCCTTTCTCCCCCTACTGCGGACCCAACCGTGCCCCAGGGAATGGGAACTTCTCTGCCTCCAGTCCCACACGCAGCCCCTCCTACCTTCCAGACTCGTTCGCTCCCATGAGCCCTGGTTACCACGGGGGTCCCTTTTTCCACCCCCTGTTCAACAACTTCCCTGCCTTCCTCCCTCCCCCCCCACGGCAGAACAGCAGCAGCGGGTGCGTTTCTGTGGGTTTTTCGTGTCATGCCTTTGGAGTCGGTTAGAAGTGCAAGGTTGCCAGGTAGCTGTAGAGGAAGCCTGGGCAGGGTTGTGTGCATGTGCATGTGCATGCGTGTGTATGTGTGTGTGTGTGTGTGTGCCTATTTGATGTGTAGACATGTATACGTGCTATGTGATCAACCTTGCAACGATACTTTTCACGAATAACAATAAAGCTCGTGCATCATCCCCATTCCCCCACCCCCCCCTCCTGCAGCACCTCCCCCAGAAAAGCCCCCAGTGGGCATACTGGAGCCTTTCAGAGCAGCTACAACAACAGCAATCATAACAACAATAACAACAGCAGCAATGTTAGTAACAACAATGTCAGTGGAGGCAACGGAAGTGGTGCATACTTCAAGTCAGGGCAGCAACACCAGCAGCAGCACCAACACCAGCAGCACCAACACCAGCAGCACCAGCACCAGCACCAGCACCAGCACCAGCACCAGCACCATCAGCAGGGGCAGCAGCACCAGCACCACCACCACCATCACCAGCAGCAGCAGCAGCAGCAGCAAAGGCACGAGCGCAGCAGTTTTGAGTCCTCTGACAGTGTGGCCACTTTTGAGTATGGTGCAGGTAGGGGTGCCTGTGTGTATTCTCCTGTTGTGCCGTGTAGAATGCATTTGACAACTGTGTTTTTAGCACAACCATCAGCAACACCACCTGCACCAGCATGGTTGTAACTTAGACAGTGCGGAAACTGTTGCGTATGGTGTGTGCATTCTCCTGGTATGCCGTGTGAAAATGTGTGCTTTTGGGGTATGCGTAGGGTTGGCCAGAACCACACATATATACGGAATATATACGGTACTTTTGGCAGGGCAATCACCAAATATACGGTCATATACGGTGTAATTATACGGTTCTGGCCAACCCTATGTATGAGTCACCATGGATATAGCTCAGACAGTGGGCCGCTTCACACCTTTTTGAGTACGGTGCAGGTGGGTGCCTGCGTGCTTTGGTTGGCCGTATACTACTTGGCTGGTTTGCCGTATACTACTCGTTGGCCGTATACAACTTGTTGGCCGTATGTAACGTGTGTCATTTACATTAAATGAGCACGTGCGCAGCAGCACAAAAAATTCCCAGGCAATGGCGTCAGGTGCGGATGGGTGTCGTGTGTGTCTGCTTCTGTCTTACGTCTGCGTAAGAGGTGTGCAGTTTGCTTTTGAGGATGTAGGCAAGCTCTGAGGGCCCCTTGGCCATGGGGCCTCGTTTGGACCACTCGTGTGTTTGCTTTTGCGGAAACAGGCAAGCTCTGAGGGCCCCTTGGCCATGGGGCCTTGTTTGGGGCATTAATGTTTGCTTCTGGCTCATTGCTGCTCCACTCTTTCTCTAAAACTCAGTACCAAAGTGGCTTCTTTTTTTTAGTGATACGTGGGCTGTGGTTTCTCAATGTAGTTTTCTTTTTTCTGTAGTAAGCGCAGCGCACTGCGTGGCGGTGTTGGTCTATTGGCGTCTATTAGCGTGGCATTCTGGGGCGATGATTGAGCATGCACACGAGTCTGAGGCACTCTGCTGCTGTTGCTCTCTCTCTCTCTCTCTCTCTCTCCCTCTCTCTCTTTGCGGGAGTTTGTGCGCACCCCCTTCTATATTTCGCAGAAGACACTGTCCGCCCTGTCAGGTGCCCGACTGCAGCCAGTGCAGGAATATGCCAGCAGGAGTGCGCAGTGGGCTCTCTCCTGCTGGCACATCCTGCAGCATTCTTAACCAGCTTTTATTATCCTGCACTTGCAGCCTTTTGCTCAATAAACTGTGCACGCAGCTCTTTACTCAATAGGATGCACTCACAGTCTTTTGCTCACGGTACTGTGCACGCAGCTCTTTACTCAATAGGTTGTACTCACAGCCTTTTCTCAATAGACTGTGCACGCAGCTCTTTACTCGATAGGATGCACTCACAGCCTTTTGCTCACGATACTGTGCACGCAGCCTTTTGCTTGCTAGACTATACTCACACTGTGACAGCCTTTCGCTCATTAGAATGTGCATTCGTCCTTTGTCGTGCAGGAGGTGGAATGGGATGGCAGCCTCTACCACACCCGGGCAATGCAGTTCACAATGGGGGAGGCTACTGTCCTTTCTCCTACCCCCACCCCCTGGCTGCGATGCGCTCCGGTCCAGGGGGGCCTATGCAGGTGTGCTGTGTGTGCTATTGTGTGTATGTGTGTGTGCGTGTGTGTTTTTCAATTACGTGTTTGTGCATGTGTGTGCGTATGTGTGAGAGGGCATGAGACGGGCTGGCACCCAGTTTTTTGCATTTGAACCCCACAGTAAGCACGTTTGTTCATTGGACTGCTCTCAAACTTGCAAATTGCCTACGCTCTCGAACTTGGACTGCTCTCAAACTTGGACTGCCTCAAACTTGCAAACTGCCTGCGCTCTCAAACTTGGACTGCTTTCAAACTTGCAAATTGCCTGCGCTCTCAAACTTGCGAGTTACCTGTCCTCAAGCACTACCTCTGCTCGTGCTTGAGGATGATTTGTTCTTCGGATTTGCACTAGAAGGGTGTCCCTTTGTACAATTCTGGGGACAAAGCGCTAAATGTGCACCAAAAGGGCATCCCTGCGTATGATCTTGCATGAGTAGCCAGGAACAAAGGCTTCCTGTTGCTGGCTGTTTGTGTGAGGCGAATTGAGCATGCAGAAGTTAATGTCCCAGTTGTCAGCCCAAGATTTGTGAACAGCACACACACACACACACACACACACACACACACACACGCACACATACACACACACACATGTGAAAGTGCTGAGTCTCTGTTTGAGGTCACGCTCGAAAATAAAGCTCTGCCACACGCGCACACACACACACACGTACAAATGTACACGTATGCGCACACACACACATATACACACACACATACACACTAACTCACACACACACATTCGCGCAGGTGCCGTACTGCATGCCCATGCCGTTTGCCATGCAGCCACCTTACTGTATGCCCAGCGGCGGAATCAACCATCCTAACTACCTTCACAACCACAACCACAACCCTCACTACCCCCCCCACCACAATCGCTTGAGCAATCCTGGAACATGGCCCCCTCCTCCTGGT
>Ga0307968_1002709_pt1 | contig 14769 bp, 19 predicted proteins | sample OrgLakmetagen650_FD_201834 | JGI IMG/M metagenome (GOLD analysis project Ga0307968, IMG submission 201834) | Saline water microbial communities from Organic Lake, Antarctica - #650 | ecosystem: Environmental > Aquatic > Non-marine Saline and Alkaline > Saline | place: Antarctica: Organic Lake... | reverse complement strand
CCTGCTGTCTCAGTACACAACCCCAGCTGCTGTGCAGGTGAGGGGCAGGAATGGGCGGGTGGGTGCAGTTATGTACCTAATCAGGTGGGGTGGGTGGGATGGGTCCAATTATGTGTGTATAATTGGGTGGGGTGGGTGCAATTGTGTGTGTATAATCGGGTGAGGTGGGTGCAATTAGTATGTACCTAATCAGATGGGGTGAGTGCAATTATGTTTGTATAATCGGGTGGGGTGGGTGCAATAATGTGTGTATGATCGGGTGGGGCGGGTTCATATGTGTGTATTATAATCGGGTGGGGTGGGTGCAACTAAGTGTGTACCTAATTAGGTGGGGTGGGTGTATTGCGTTTATGTTTGTCTGAGTGTGTGTGGGTGTGTGTGTTTGCAGTCGCTGGACCGCCTACCAGGGTCCCTGGCCCAAACATCTGCAGATGCTGCACTGGATTAGCCTTTCCTGCTTGTACTCCAGTGTGTGTGTCTTTGTATGTATGTATGTGTGTCAATTGTTGTGCCAGCTTCAGGTACAAAAGAATTAATTTAGCACGCCTGCACAACACATGCTATGGCCGTAACAAGCGTGAAGTCTCCATGAATCCCTCCATCAACTTCCTACACACACACACACACACACACACACACGCGCTCCCTCGCTCTCTCACACAGTGCATGGGTGCTGGGGAGCTGGCTGCCCTCACAGACGCCCTGGCCGCCCTTCAAACACAGCATCATAAGACGCATGACCTCACCAACAACAGCAGTGGCAGTAGCAGCCATAGTGAAATTGACGGTAGAATTTGCAGTGGTATCAACAGCAGCAGCAGCAGCAGCAGCAGCAGCAGCAGCAGCAGTGGTGGGGGCGGCAGCTTGTATACACCTGTTTTGGAATGTTTGGTGGAACAAGCTCAGACCCTGCTGCTACCACCAAAGTCCAAGGCGGCAGGGGAAAGGAGGGGGGGTGAAGGGGGGCCCCAGAGAGAGGGGAGCACACAATTGGAGGGCGGAGCTGAGCAACGCAGCAGCACAGAAGGTGTGTGTGTGTGTGCTATGTTAAAGTATGTGCAGCTAGGACACGCGCGCACACACATACACTCATGCAAGTAGGCACGCGTGCACAAAAGTACCCATGCACACATATACTCCACGGTGTTGAATCCTGGGGAGCTGACATATACCCACACTCGACAGTTGAAGGAGACATTGCTCGTTCATGCTGACTCATACACACATGCACATACATATGCACACACATACATGCACAAACACGTGAACTCACATACACATATGCACACACATGTGCGCACTGGTGTTCAAAAAGGAGAGGTTGCTGTTGCTGGCACTGCAGGGAGTTTAGGGGAAAGGGGAGGGAATGACGAAAAGGAGGAGGAAGAGGAAGAGGAGGAGGAGGGGGCAGTGAAGAGGGGCTTTAAGTCTCCTCAGCTACTGAAGGTGCTGCAAGCCCTGAACGCATTGGAGGCGTGCAGTTTGCAGGTGGGGAAGTGTTTTGGTGGTGCTGTGTGTGTGCGTGTGTGTGTGTTGGTTGATGGGTGTGGATTTTTATAATGGACTGATGCTGATGCGCAGGCTCTTGACGTGTTAAGCGGGCGTAAGATGCTCGTTGATTTGACAGGAGTTGTTTGAAAACGTGCAAAGTACAGGAATTGTTCAAAATGACGTGTAAGGTGCTGGCATCTTTCAAAGATCGTGCAGCGTGCAGGACTCATTCAATAAGCCGTGTCAAGTGCAGGAGTGGGTTCAAGGAAACGTTCAACGTGCAGAACTCGTTCCAAAAAGCGTGGAAAGTGCAGGAGTTATTCAAAAAATCGTGCAATATGCAGGACTTGTTCCAAAAAAAGCTGTGTTAAGTGCAGGAGTGGGTTCAAGAAAACGTGCAACGTGCAGAACTTGTTCCCAAGAATCGTGGAAAGTGCAGGTCAAAAAATCGTGCAAGTGCAGGACTCGTTCCAAAAAGCTGTGTAAAGTGCGGGAGTGGGCTCAAGAAAATGTGCATTATGCAGGACTCATTCCAAACAGCTGTGTAAAGTGCGGGAGTGGGTTCAAGAAAACGTGCAACGTGCAGAACTTGTTTTTAAGAATTGTGGAAAGTGCAGGATCCGTTCAGGTGCCGGCCTTGAATGCATAGAGTCTTGTACAATCCAAGAGGGTGCCAGAGAACTTGCTCCCAAGAATCGTGTGAAGTACAGGATCCGTCCAGGTGCCGGCCTTGAATGCATAGGGGGATTTGACGCCGCTCCTGTCTTGTTGTCGGTGGTGGTGATGGTGCTGTAGCAGCTTGCAATCCTGGGCAGCTTGAAGTCCTGATCAATAGGAACGGGTCTACCAAAACATGGACATCATGGACCAAAAACTACAGTTCTGCATACGCCCCTTCTTGGTCTAGCTAACCGTTTTAGCGTCAAGACTATTTCATGTCAATCTTTGTCCAATCTGTAGTTGTCTCCTTGAAACGGCACCTTTAGCTTTTGGCTTTGCTTCTTGCACCGATAGTCGGCAAAGTTGCAGCCATTCCTTGAAAAATGTGCGGCGGGGAATCCCTACGCTTATCCCTACCGTGTGTGGCTGTTCAGATCTCTAGATGGGAGTTGCCCCCAGGAGACAAGGGGGAGTTGACTCTAGCTTCACTCTCAAATGCATCTGTGCGCACTGCTGTGTATTCTGTGAAGGATTTGGAAGTGATGGATTCACATTCCCTGGCCCATGCAAGGACTTTAACAGACCTTGATCTCACATTACCCCCAAATTTTGGTTGCGTGTCGATTTCAAGAGTCGTAATCCATGTTTTCATGGTGACCATCAACATGGTACGTTGCCTTGGAAAAAACAATGGTGTGCACAGCACCTCTCTTCTTGCACGGGGGATTTAACAAGCTCATGCATATGCGTGCGTGTGCACAGCGCCCCTGTGTTTGTACTCCCTTTGTGTGTGTCCATTGCGCCTTGCCCAGCTCATCTACAGAGCATCAGCACGCTCACACACGTGTCGTGCTTGTGCTCTAATATTTGGGAACGAGCCCTGCCCAGCCCACCTACACAGCATCAGCACATACACACGTGTGCTGAGTCCCAGTTTACCTTGTGCTTGTGCTCTGACGTTTCAGGAAGCGAGCCCTTGCGGGCCCGGTAAACTAGAAAACTAGTAGCTGCTCAAGACTCTTAACGCATTGGCCAATATTTTCCGTGTGCTCTTATTTTCAGTTAGCCCTAACCTGGTAACCTGGCAAAGCAGCTGCTCAGAAACGCTCAACGCATCGCCCTACACCTGCTGTGTGCTCCTCCTACTTCCAGTTAGCCCTGGCCGCCGTGCAGTATGCACGGGATACCCTGCTGACAGAGCAGCCCACTTCTCTGCCGTTTGTGGTGGAAATTGCGCATGAGAGCCGCGCTGGGGGGGCTGCTGCCGACCCCCTCACCGCGATAACCTTGTCAGACAAGTTTGTGAGGTGTGTGGGTGTGGGTGTGGGTGTGGGTGTGGGTGTGGGTGTGGGTGTGGGTGTGGGTGTGAGTGAGGGTGTGGGTGTGGGTGTGGGTGTGAGTGTGAGTGTGAGTGTGAGTGAGGGTGTGGGTGTGGGTGTGTGGATACGGGTGTGTGAGTGTCAGTGTGGGTGGGGGCGTGGGTGGGGGTGTCAACTAATAATGCTGCAATTATCATTATTGTAATAACTCTGTCAGACAAATTTGTGAAATGTTTGTTGTGTGCATATGTGCATATATTTTAGTGCGTGGATATGGTGCTTTTGTGGTTCTCTGTAGCTCTTACGTTTGAAAGCTACACAAAGAGCGGCTGCTGGTGCCTCCTTTGCCACGAATGTTCTTTCAGACAAGGCGTACGTGGGTGCGTGGTTTGATGCCGAGGTAAAACTGTGTATGCATGATTGTGTGTGCATTCTGCATGGATGTGTGTGTATGCATGTTTGTATGTATGTACATATATTCGTAATGTATGGAACAGGTAGTGCGTATTCATTGCAGGTGCACTAAGAACCAAGTGGATCATAATTTGTGCATATACTAAGGTTTGCAAAAGGTTGGGGTTAGTGCTCCTGCAGTGCACAATAGTTTGTGTAAGCTTGCAAGCACACACAGGCAGATATGCTACATCACACACACACACACACACATGTGCACACACACGCACACACATACACACGCATGCGCACACACACACTCTCACACACACTCACACACACTCACACACACTCACACACACTCACACACACCTTGCAGTACCATGGCAAGAGCCCACAACGTGACCACTACAACGGAAGGTCTTGCCTCCCGAAACGTGCTACGCCTTGCAGGAGAGGGAAATGTGCCAAAAGGAGGTGTGTGTGTGCGCGTTTATGCGTGACCGCGGCAGGAGAGAAATATGCCAAAAGAAGGGGTGTATGTGCGTTTGTGTTTGACTGCGGCAGGAGATGGAAATGTGCCAAAAGAAGGTGTGTGCGTGTGCATGTTTATGTGTGACCGCGGCAGGAGAGGGAAATGTGCTAAAAGAAGGTGTGTGTGCGCGTTTATGTGTGACCACATACGTGACCTGCGTGTAGGTGTGGGTGTGTGGGTACGCTTGCAGCAACAAGAACGAGGGGGCAATATGATATTTTGTGTGTATGTTTAATTGTGTGTTTGCGTGGCCATGGGCGCTGAATGTGTGTTGTGTGTATGGCTGATCGTGTGTATGCGTGGGTGCTGAATGTGTGTTGTGTTTAAGGTTGATTGTGTGTGTGCGTGGGCGCTGAATGTGTGTTTTGTGTATGGTTGATCGTGTGTGTGCATGGGCGCTGAATGTGTGTTGTGTGTATGCTTGATTGTGTGTGAGCGTGTGCGCTGAACGTATGTTGTGTATGTTAGACTGTGCAGGCGAGTGCATTTTTTAAGTAAGCACCCTTGTGTCTGTTAAGACCTGCATAACATTATGGTGTGCCCATAAGTGCATAGCTAAGGATGGTGTAACCACAGGTATGGATGGTGTGCCCATAAGTGCATAGCTAAGGATGGTGTAACCACAGGTATGGATGGTGTGCCCATAAGTGCATAGCTAAGGATGGTGTAACCACAGGTATGGATGGTGTGCCCATAAGTGCATAGCTAAGGATGGTGTAACCACAGGTATGGATGGTGTGCTCATAATGCATAGCTAAGGATAGTTTTATGTCCGGGAGTGTGTTGCGCAGCTGCGATGCGCGTGGGGAAGTTTAGGGAGGAAGGTATTCAAGTGTATGAGAAAAGTATGCAGTCCAAACGGCTCTGGCCGCCCTTGCTGTCATGTATAGGGTTGGCCAGAACCGTATATCTGCACCGCATATGACCGTATGTATGGTGATTTCCCTGCCAAAAATATTGTATATACACTGTACATACTAATAAAAGTATGGTTCTGGCCAACCCTAGTCATGTACAATCATCTGTAGGTTTGGCCAGAACCATAAACATACGGTCACATACAATGTATGTATACAATTCTGGCCGACCCTATAGTTATTATGTTGCTTGTGAAAGCTTCATTTCAGCACTCATCAGTGGGCAGGTAGCTGAGCACATCTGTTTGGCTCCTCTTCCTAGTTTAATGTGGGGAGTGGTTTTCCACTGCCTGCGTGAGTTTTTTCCTTTTGTTTTTGTGCACAGGAGCACGTGTCAAGTAGGTCCCTTTTTTTCCATGTCCCTTTTTCTTGCGCACGTTCTGTTCACAGGTGCACATGTCCAGTAAGTCCGTGACAGATGCAAGTGTCCAGTGTGTCTGTGTGTGCACAGTGCAAGGGCCTTTCGTGCAGCTATCAGCACATTTTCTTTCAACCATTCTGATTCTGTGTGTGCAGAGTGCCGTTCCTTGTGTGGCTATCAGCAAATCCTCACACATTTTTTTTCCTACGGTCGTGATCCAGTGTGTTTTTCCGTGTGCACTGTGCAAGTGCGTTTCCTAGTGTGGCTACTAGCACATCCTCACACGATCTTTTTCCTACGGTCATGGTCCAGTGTGTTTTTGCTTGTGCTCTGTGCAAGTGCGTTTCCTTGTGTGGCTACTAGCACATCCTCATGCCCCCACTTTGATGGTTTTTAACTTGTGGCATGTGTGTATGCATGTGTGCAGGTGTTCCAGGCCTGAGCATAATTCAGATGGCAAAGCTGATGAAGTACGTGGATGATGCAGGTAGGTGTGTTAGTCTTTTCGTTACAGCAACAACTGGTGAAGCGTATGCACAATTGAAAGGCATTAATTGTCACGGCAGACGCACAGGTACACACATGCCCACGATACATGAACATACACAACACACGCACATACACGTGCACACACGTACACACACAAACTTGTATACACTTGAACATACGAGCAGGCTGCATGAATATTGAGCTGCTGGAAGCTGCTTTCGAGCAGGTCCTGCAGCTTTTGCCCCGCAGCGATTTGGGTGACCACCTGGCTTCCACCCAGCAAGGGCCTTTGTCAGACCAAAGCCAGTTCAAAGGCGAATACCGCAGCGGTTCAGCAGCGCCAGTCACGCGTGCCTTGGTTCTGATGCTAGAGCTATGTGCGCGGCCACAGGTGTGGGTGGGTGGGTGGGTGTGTAGGTGGGGGTGGGGATGGTGGTGGTGGTGGGGGTGTAGGTGTGGGTGTGGGTATGGATGTGAGTGGGTGTGGGTGTGGGTGTGGGTGTGGGTGGGGTGTGTGAGTGTGACTTTGAGAGTGGGGTGGAGTGGGGGTGGGGGTGGGGTTCTGAGGGTGGCAGTATGCATGGGTGTGTTAGAGTGGGTGGGTGTGAGTGGATGGGTGGGTGAAGGCAGTTGCGGGGGTGCCAGTGCTTACGTGCTGCTTTGACTTACAAGATTGAGCACGGGAAGGTGTCTTGTTAACTGCGCATCTACAATTGCAGCTATTATTCACATGTGCATTTCCGTAGTGGTACTGGAGACACTGTGGCCGTATCTCAATAATTGTCCACGTGTAGCCATAGTTTTAGGGTTGGCCAGAACCGTATATACACACCGTATATGACCATATGTATGATGATTTCCCTGCCAAAAATACCGTATATACACCGTATTTACCTAAAAAAGTATGGTTCTGGCCAACCCTACATACTTTCCATGTGCTGTCTGGCTCATATTTCACACACGTGCTGCCTGCCTGCGCGCCTCCTCTTGCAGTTTTCGATGCCTGGCTCTTCATCAGCACGCAAGGAGAGGAAGGCCTCTGCCGTATCAGCCATGCAAAACGCCCTCGGTAGGTTTTAGCGTGACACAAGGGGTTACGGGGAATACGGGGGCTGCACGACAGTTTTGGTTGTTACTCTTTGACTGGTCAGGTTGCAGAGGGGTGCAAGACCTGTAATGTCCTTTACAGTGTTTGTGACATCATCACAAACGCAATACAGGGCATTGCAGGTCTGATTTTGACTGTTCTCTGACCCAACCAGAAGCCGTCTGATCACTTTTGCCATATCTGGAAGCATGCACATTGTGGGAACGAGCCCATTGCCACAGAAAATGTCGCCTGAATGAACACGAGCTGTGCCCACACTGTGTGAACAAATGAATGCTTGCTCTACGCTTCCTTTGAGGGAAACCATTGAACACACTCACTCACTCTGCGCTTCCTTCGAGGGAAACCATCGACCCTCATCTTTACCTATACCAGGAGGACGGAGTTGCAGGTTGGGGCCACAATCAGCACCACAAACTTACTTGAAGGCGCCAGACAGGCTGACGCAGGCATACCGTTGGAGTATCATGGGATAAATATATGTATCATCACTCCCAACTTTCATCGAGAAAACGAGATTGTCCTATGTGCGAGAACTAAGACATCGTGGCTCTTTTGTTTTGTTGTTTCCACAGGACTATTGCCCCACGAAAAAGCTTACGAGATGGCTGCCCGCCAATCATAAGACAATGCGGTTGAAGTTCAGCCTATCCATAATGCAGCAGTGATCGGCCAGCAAATTTTCTAGCCAGTTTTTACTAAGGTATATCTGACTTCTTGTCGATGCTCGTTGTAGGTTTTACCTCTGTTCCGATTAGCCTAACTTGCCCCCTCTGCCCTCAACTAGGCAGTGCTCTGCATATCCTTTCTGGATGCCAACACACACAAATACGATCGCTGAGTGACAACTTAGCAATGCAGCATGATCTCCACGCACAAAAAAGCAACAGACTAGCAAAGAAGGGGGGGGTGGATTCTTAGGAGTGGCAGAGGGCAACTGAGTTACAGATAAAGCCATCAGGCAAAACGTGCTGCTAGGCTGCGTATGTAAAACGTGTAAAAACTGGGATAATTGTTGTTGTCTTATTGATCATGGTTGCGCCTTCGGACCAGGAAAGGCCTCCAAGTGGAAAAACCATCCAGCAGAGGAGTGAGTTCTTTGCATCGCTGGTCCCTAATGCTTCTACCAGTTCTCTGGCCCATGCCCTTGTGCGCTCTCTGCACACATGTATGTGTGTCTACTACTCTGAGTCTACTCAGCTTAGCATGGTTGCCACACTGCTGCTCCTCCTCCGGAGCTGGGACCCATGACTCAGACGGACCTCTCGGCCTCAATGTGGTTACATATTAACATCGCTAAACAAACGAACAAAAAGAATCGGACACCTTACACAGCACAGGGTCTCATGAGGATCCCCTCTAATTGTACCTCTTAGAGTTCACATGTTGTCAATTGATTACCAAAACTATCAAATTCAGAAGATAAAGGTTATCAATTAGACTGGCCATCCAGCTTATTGAACAAGACATAAAGAAACTTTAACTGTCAACCAATTAAACTGCTCCGTCACACGATTTGTTGCTGCCAACGAATTGGCGTGACAGCTGTCAGATCTAATTACTGTCACTGCAAAGTACATCTACTGACACCCCCCTATAAAGGCGTGTTTATCGTCTCCTCCCTCTCCACGCGAGAAGAAGGAAGCGACGGCTCAAGCAACACCCAAGAGGAGATGGCTCAGACAAGTCTGAGAAAAAGAGCGAGTTTGTTATAAGAGGACCATCTAAACTGGCCAAACAACCAAATAACCATAAAACCGTTGCTCACATTATAGCTCCAGGAAAAATCACACGACTTGTCCATGCCATCGATTTAGCATGACATAGCACCAGACTTGTAGCACCTACAAAAATACCCCTGGAAAGGGAAAAAAGGCACAACGTTGTTTGTGCCATATGCATTGCAGCACTGAATAATATCAGTAAACAATCAAGCATCTGCCAGGATCAACCGACCGCAATAAATTAAAGAGGAAGAAGTATGAGTTGTGGGCACATAAAAAACATGGACTGTCACACTGAGGATACCAAGAATGAGGGAGGCAAATAGCATTAAATATTTACTTATGTGTGAGGAGCAGCACATGCACAACGAGAGGGTCTGGAACATCAAACTTGGTCTGGTTCATCACTCTTTTGCTGCAGGCCCTGCTGCTAAATGAACTCTGAACCAGCACTTGCCTGGCTAAGACAGTTAAATTGTGGTTAAAGGCAAATATAATTCGAATCTTAAGCAGATTAGCAAGCAGGCACTTCCCACTGTTTGTCTTCGACACCTCACACAGCAAAGCACAATCAGAACAATTGAAACAGTGTATTTGACCTATATGTCTGCCTTGGAACCAACAGCACCTTGCAGCCAAGATGAACTGATGTTTGATCTTATCATTCTTCACAGGGAAAAGCGCACTGCTGTTCATAAAAGGTATTGCACTCAGGCAAGCGTCAACATGAATGAAACCTCTCTCGGCAGCATGCACACACCACGTCCTCTGGTCTGTGAGCCACCCATTCAGTATTGTTCAAGCGTTGAAGCAATAGTGGCACCCACCAGGTGTGAAGAAGCTTTTTTGCGGTTCCGTTGTAGAGTCCGTGCCCCTTCTCTCGTTGATTGTGCTTGAATGGGCCAGTGCTTGCATCCCCGTTCTCTTGCAGTATGTGACTGGGAGGGCACTGCGTGTGTGATTGCCCAGGACGTTGTCAGTAATGATGTTCATGTTAGGTCCTGGTCCAGGACATCCAGGTTGGAGAACAGCAGAGAAGCTGAACGAGCACTCTGAAGTTGTGGCCACTCCCGTTTTTTTTTAAATATTTTGCGGGGGAGCAGAGCAGGTGACCCAGGCTTGGACGGCGATCTGGACTTGTGCTGCAATTCCGGGCTCTGTTGTGGGCTACATTTCTTTTCTTTTTTTCTTTTTATAGGGCAATTGAGGAAGACTGGGAGCACTTCCTCAGCACTGCCAGCCGCCACCAGCAGAGATCCACATTCTCCAGACAGCACCGACCCAATGATCTCAGCATTCTCCAACCTGACATTCACCTCATCGAGATCAAGTACCGTGAGGACACGTACTAGATCGCAGAACCAGCTGAACGCCGCACAGGAACAGCACAAAAGCTAATTCTAAGCCTCTGCTCCATTCTTCAAGGAACCTCCGTTACCCTCCACACCATCATTCTGGGAGTGGGTGGCACCATCTAATACAATCAGACGCTAGCGCCTTTTCAGGAGCTGGGTCTTGATCTCAAAAAGTGAAGTAAAGTAAAGTAACGCATGATGTGACAACCTCTGGCCCATGCCGGGCACGGATTTGCCGGGCATCCATTATTGGCAGACCTAGTTTTGATACGTGTTTGTTGGGTTTCATTTGGGACGTGGTTGCTGGGTCGGAGTAACTATGATTGCAACTGGCTTGCTAAATCTACGCCGCTATTGTGCAATAAGATTGGATGGTAAGAGCCCGGTTGGAATCAAACCTATCTGTTCTCTTCTGAAGGGCGCATTATGCCTTGTTGTACCATCTTTTAACGACTGCCTACGTCTGCTTGTGCTAGCAGGCATGCACCCTGTGCACCTTTTTGGATCGCTTTTAGAATCATTTGTCTAGCAGCGTTGAGCCTGTTGATAATCAGTTTATTTATAATGGGATGACTGCAGCCTGACAGCATGTGGTTAGTGCCGTCTAGCTTCTGGCAAATGGGGCAGATTGGTGGGCCTTCTATATGGCTGCACTGAGCGGCACGCTTTTGGTTGTATAGCAATTGTGTGCGGCAGAGCATGACATTTCTCTTTTCTCTGGAGGTGGCACTAGCATTTTTCCAAAACGAGTTACTTATGTCTTTCTCGACAATGCTTTTTTGATCAGTTCTTGGTGTTTTGTGTAGCATCTATTGGACTGATGGTCTGAAACCTATTTTGATCTAGGATGTAGTTTGTGTTGGACGTGCATGTGTGCCTAGGTATTTAGCATCGAGTTCTGAGAAATGGAGAGCCTTTTTACTGGAGGCCCTGATTGGTAGGCAAGCTAGGGAAAGGGTTTCCACCCTTGCTGGCCAGAATATGATGAATGGGGATGGGCGTCAGTGTTAATGCGGATATCATGGCCACTTCGATTTTCCGCAGAGCACTTTGCTATGGCGTCAGCACACTCATTCCCTAGAATACCAGCATGAGCTTTAACCTTGTAGAGATGGATGGTGTCTTTAGATAGCGGGATGGGGTGTACAATGGTTTCTAGGAGTATGGCATGTTCATGCCGTTTCATGCGTTGTATGTGGGCAGGGGATGCTACTTCTTATTTGCCATAATGCACTAGCGCTGTCTGTCACAATATGGGTTCATTATTCATTTATAAAAGAAGCAGTAATTCCTGCTAGCTCGGCTCTGTTTATGGTTTGATTATGTTTGTCCTTCCAGGACTTACTGTGGTGTTTTTGTTGGATGAGATCCATTTCCTTTGTTTGTAATATAACTCCCATCTGTGAAGGCCCATTTTTTCCAGTCAGGGGCCTTGAGTTCTAGCAAGCGCTTTTTTTGTACATGATGGGAGGGGACCTGGCTGTGTAACGTGTTACTTATGCCGCCAATATTTGCATTGAAACCTGTGTTCCTTATATCTTTGGGAAACCTACGTATATTTGCCATTCTTGGCAGTATCCTTTCAGTTGATGATTCAAGAAAAGGTAGGGTGCCTGCATATTAAAAATTCCAGATTGCTGCTGGTGATAGGTTTTGTTTTAATTCTCTAACCAAGATGTGTTGGGTTTGTAATCAGTTGCTCCCTGGCAGCTTTGTTCCAGACTTCTAGGATGCGTATGCCCCATGTTGCTTCTGGTGTTTCGCTTTGCTGGTATAGGAGTGGCATGTGGCGCATGCTCGTCTTTGGGATATTTCCAAGAATAGTACAAACATCCTTGTTGTCAGAGCAGGTTTTGTGAAAAGCATTGGTGCTGTTTTCCATCCAGTTAGGAAGCAGTAGGAAGGTAGCGGTTGCCTCTTGGTTATTTATGGCAGATGCGGTTGCATGTTGAACTACTTTGAGCATGTGTTTATTGTCATACATTGGGTGGCAGATGGAGAATCCAGTGAACTGTGTGGAGAACGCGGCTGTCCTGGAATTAAGCACTCTGTCTCTAGGGTGGGCTGTCCAGAACTCTTGAAGCTCTGGGGTAAAATCTAGAGGTGAAGCCATTCTTTTGTGACCAGGGCATGGTTGCAAAAGGCTGTCATGTAATGGGTGGGCAGAGCCCGATAACGTGAGCATTCAGCCTTGGTATTATTGTTGCCTGTCCTTGGAGTTGTGGGAGTCGGTTAAGTAGTCCATGGATTTCTGTTGCAAAATATTGGACAGGGGGACTCAGCACGGCATGCATGCCTCGGTGACGAGCAGAGTTGAATGCATCCTGTAAAATGATGAGGCGCTGAGGGGTGCCGGAGCATTTTTCGTTTATGCTTTCTTCATCTGCCTTTTTGAATGTCTATCATACATCAATTCATTGTAATTGAAGCTTTACAGTTACAAGATCTCAGATCATACCCAGCCAACATAAGCTTTGCTGACCAGTCAATAGAATCACATGAGCAATTAACACTTTGAAAAACAAGTGAGTGATTGCAGGCCCTTTGTAACTAAATCCAGCGTTGTGTCTTGCACTTGTCATAAACATATTATATCAATGCTATCAAAGCCCGGCCTCCTTCCCTGTTGTCTGCTGCACATATGTCAAACGCCATAGCCTCTCCCTCTGCCTCACGCACACGTTTCTTTGCGGCTTTTAGGCACAACGAAAGATATCGTGGTTATAGATGTTCAGTCGCTTCACTAACAAAAGATCAAGGTTTTGTGAAGCACAAAGATCCTCCTCTTGAGGATCCATAGTGAATAGCAATGTCGAGACCTTTCAATAACAACCATGTCCACCTTATTTGCTTTGCAGACCAGCTTGGCTTCTTCACTGCCCGTGGGTCATGACCTGGATTATACAAAGAGCATGGACACAGATAGATCACCATCAACTGTGCTGTCATCACGGTGCAGTAATAAAATAGATTTAGGGCGATGCAGAAACAGACAGGGGCACAGTTCTCATTGCCATTCTCGTACCTGCGATATATTAGATGCTACCAATGCCAAGGACTCTGTAGGTACGTCAAGGTTGGCAAAAATGGCAGCCACGTGTGCAAAGGTGGGGGGGGGGAACATGATTGCGAGTGTACCTAGTGTGCACATGCGTGCATCCAAGAACATTAAGTTAACGTATGGCAGTGCACTGGGGCAACTTCATGTCAGGTGGCAAAAAATCAGATTTGACCTGCCTACAAAAACTCACAATCCATTTCACCGGATCATCTGCGTAGTACCCCATCCCCATTTTCTGAAAGACCAGCCCCTCTTTTGGCCCGATGAAGCTAGGGGGCGCGTCCAAAAAGAGCCGGCAGAGAGACACGGACGCACCAGGTCAGCGTGGCTCCAATCGTACGATCATGACGAATTGCGATTGGCCACATTAGATAGATATGTGCAGCCTTTTGCAGGAATATCCCCTCGATTGCGCTGGATGTGTTCTTGGCCTGAAACCGAACATAACTGTACTGGAAGAAGCAAAGGGTGTAACCATAAACCCTAAACAAGTTCAGCGGCGTAGTCAGGGCAGAATACTCAAGGAATCCACCAGAGGATCCATAAGCAGGCACAGGGGGGTCGCCTGCCAGCACTGGCAGACATTGGCAGCTGGCAGGCAGCAATGGAGCAGCAACTCTTTTAAGACAAAGGTGGGAAATTTCCCTGGCTCTCACCACCATTCGCGTTATTCGTGGCCCAAAATCTCACGATAAAATGGGAAATCCTTTCATCCCCCTTTTTTACCAAAAACGATCACAGTTGCACCAATCCATCAACCACGCTCCCAAATATGGTCATTTCTCCTAATGAGTTGCTGTAGGACCCTTCCTAACCATCCTACTCAGAGCAACATCATACATCTGTACTCCTCATGAAGCAGTATCATTACATGTTACTGTAGCAATCCTTTTACACAAGACACGAAGCAATCGTTGGTTACACAAAGATAAAAGTTAAGAAACACCTGTTTCCACAAATGCCTGCAATTTGTCAACTTGTTGCACATCACAGGTGCAGGCGCTGAAGCTCTCCGCTGGATGCGCTAACACTACGAGCTTGGACAGGGGCCCACGTTTCCGCTTCAGTGGAGTCGTGACGGCTAGCGCGGCGCTATTGATAATTTTATTAGAAGAGAGGAAAGCGTACGGCTTGAGTGAGGTTACCAGCTTGGGGACCTGTTTTCCGTTTCAAACAGTCTGAGAATTTGCCTGTGCGAGGTTGATACATCTGGTACATGGCTAATGGTTAAGCGTGTGTGTGCGTTGTGTGTGTGTGTGTGTGTGTGTGTGTGTGTGTGTGTGTGTGTGTGTGTGTGTGTGTGTGTGTGTGTGTGTGTGTGTGTGTGTGTGTGTGTGTGTGTGTGTGTGTGTGTGT
>Ga0307968_1002707_pt1 | contig 14773 bp, 17 predicted proteins | sample OrgLakmetagen650_FD_201834 | JGI IMG/M metagenome (GOLD analysis project Ga0307968, IMG submission 201834) | Saline water microbial communities from Organic Lake, Antarctica - #650 | ecosystem: Environmental > Aquatic > Non-marine Saline and Alkaline > Saline | place: Antarctica: Organic Lake... | reverse complement strand
ACATCCTGCCCACCCCCCCCCCCCCCAACACACGCACCCACACCTGAAGCACTAAAGGGTCCATGGTGCCAAAGCAGAAAGTCACATAAGAGTAGGCTCCGTCCCCACATGCTTACACATACACATAAATGAATCCCGCAATCACAAGTAAAATCACACACAAACACACACGTATATACGCATGCGCACACACACATTCACACGCACGCACGCACGCACACATGCAAGCACTCGCCAAGTCAGCTCAGCGCTCAGCAACTTGCAGCTGACTTGCAGAACACTCGCACAACTTTACAAGTGCACTTGCTAATCATTGAGCACTAGTTCTTTCCACAAGTCATCTACAGTCCCGTTGCCTTAGCGCTTGCGCACCCCAAGCGCTGTTCTTACTTGCCTGCATGTGAGTACTCACTGCTTTCACCGACCCGTCCTTGCATTTATGAGTGAAAAATTGCTTGCAAGCCACTCTTGCGCTAGAGCAGCAGACCAGATAGACAAGTGCTAAGGCATGCAACCATGAACATGAAGCCGGAGATTGTGCAGCAGGTTTTCGACAACTACAAATTCCACGTGTTGTGTGAGGCAACACACGAAGAAGGACCGAAGATTTGAGGGCAATAGCCTATCCATCAAATGCAATTTGACGATTGCCTGCCCACAAAAGCAGCAAAGTAATTTGCAGGTAGCTGGCCACATAAAGGACCAAAAGGACAAAAGGGACAAACGGGACAAAGAGGACAAAAGGAAAAATCCGGCCACCCAGAGTCGAACTGGGGACCCCAAGATATCATTCTACCATTTACAGTCTTGTGCTCTGACCATCTGAGCTATGGCCGGCGAATGACACATTCTGGTTTTCTAAAGTATTTATTACGTTAATACGTCCACTAAACAAACGCATGAAGACACACACATACACATCACACACGCACGCACGCACAGACACACATGCATATGTGCACGCGCACGCACACATGCACAACTCATATACACGCGCGCACGTACCCACACCCACACCCACACCTGCTGAGGCACTGAGGAACCCATGGTGTCAATGCTACGAGGCTCCAGCATGTCACTGCCACTGGAGCCATAGGGCGGCTCCGCAGTGGAGGCCACACGCTTGTAGTACTTGCCTGCAAGCAGTGCACAGACGCATTATGTTGAGCACGTGCACTACAGACCAACAGCGACTCAGGGCCCTGCAGTGGAGGCCACACGCTTAAATTCCTTTTGCCTGCGGTCAGTCCACACAGGGTTTAGGCATTGATCAAGGAGCGTACACTACACTCAGATCGCTGCACCTTTGCTTCACGCAGAAATCAACACGCATTCAAACCTTTGCTTCACGCAGAAATCAACACGCATTGATCAAGGAGCGTACACTACACTCAGATCGCTGCACCTTTGCTTCAAGTGCGGGCAAGATTGTTAGTGCATGGCCGCCACAGCACAGACTCCTCTGTGTGGAATGTGGCTGATGCTCCTTGTGCACACGCTCAGGTTTCTGCACCTTTCCTTGCCCTTTCGTCATACACTCCGGAGTGCATCTAGCGCGTAACCTCCACTGCAGAGCCCTGATGTGATGTTGGTCTGTAGACCGCATGCTCCAGGGACCAAATCATAGTCCCACACATGTATCAGTGTTGTGGTGGCCACGCACTTAATACGTTGATAGGGATCAGCGTGGCTGAACGGCACCACACTCGTGCTTATAATAGCCTGAGCCCCGCCAGACTAGTGCACACGCTAGTGCACACGCTGGGCTCCGGCTAGCATGGTGTAATGTGACCTGCTTGCATAGCTGTCCAATATTCACACACTACCCAAGACAACCGCCCGTTCACCATCCAAACATCTTGCACCCAACATGCACGGCAACCAGCATAACCACCCAATGAACATCATAACATCATGCATCTCGACCTATGCACCCGCACACGTACACACAGACCTGAAAGCCACTACCAAGGCTGTTGCTTGTGATATTACCGACACCAACACCTACCTGCGTGCTTGGCTTCAGTCAGCAGCCATTTTGGGGGAGGGCCGATGGTCTCTGTGATGCGAGAAAGCAGGTCAAACTCGGAGGCACCTGGAATAAGAACAAAAGCAGTGACATGTACACATATAAGGACGAGCACACACGCACAAGGAAGTGGTAGCCATTCCCTGTGTGCAGCTCTCCTCACTGTCATCCGTAACCTGAGTTGCTGAGCAGTAGGAAGAGCATTCATGCCAAACAGGCGGACGTACACAGGTACAGGCATGTCCATGACAGTGTTCTGCTCCACAAAGTTAGCAGGCCCCCCATCCCACACACCCACTCGCCCACCCACACAAACACACAAGTTTGCACCTGGGAATACAAGCAGCCTGAGAATAGCTTTGAGCCACCCCTCAACCCCCCCCCCCCTCCACCCCACCCATGCAGCACACCACACGCACCTGGAAACAGTGGCAGCCCCAGGTACAGCTCTGCAGCCACGCAGCCCAAAGACCACATGTCTATGGCCATGTTGTAGGAGCTGGTTCCCAGCACAACCTCAGGGGAGCGGTAAAACCTGTGTGTGTGTGTGTTAGTGTGTGCATGTGTGCGCGTGTGTGTGTGTGTGTGTGTGCATGTGTGCGCGTGTGTGTGTGTGTGTGTGTGCGTGTGTGTGTGTGTGTTAGTGTGTGCATGTGTGCAACATGCTGATACTTGCTGATACTTGCTGCGGACATGGTGATTGATGTGGTAGTGTGTAACAGTGCGTCTCCGTGCTGGAACCCGCAATTCCAAGGGTCCCTGTGGTGTTGGGGCACACGGGCAACAACACAGGCCCGCACGGCCATTTTCAAGGGGCTCATCGTTAGGGCAATATGAAGGGCAGGAAATGAAGGTATGCTGGGCCGTCTGTACAGCTTTTGAGTTCTTCCACACAGTCACAGTAGGGCGAAATGCAAATAGGCGCAGCCCTATCAGCTTAGCAGCAAGCACATCCCGTACCTGCTTTGGATGTAGCTGTACACGGTGCGGTTTTCAAAGCATGCGGAGCCGAAGTCGATGAGCTTGATGGCACCACTCTGCACAAGAATGCACACACAGTGAAGAGTGTAGAGAGAAGAGTACGCAGTGAAGAGTGAAGAGTAGTGTTGGTTATGCACACACAGTGAAGAGTGAAGAGCGTTTGTTTATAGCAAGGGAGGTTTTGAGTTGATGTGCTGGGAATTAGAGAAAAGGCAACCAAACTCGCGAGCAAAAGAGATGAACAGCTATGCAAGAGAGCTTCAACACCCCACACATGCTAAGATAAGCCAAAGAAAGCTGGTATTTCTAAACGCACGCTCATCCACACATATGCACACCCAAACACACCCATCGCCTGACACCCACACAGCAACACGACATCCCATGCCACCCCCATCCATATCAGTCTGCTTGCATGTGCAATGTGCACGAATGTACACGTTCTAAGCCGCACGCCACTCATACACTTATGGGCTCACGAGCAGGCATAATTGTGGTTTAGGGTTGCATTGGACGATGCCTATGGCATACAGCTCACTCGCGTGCACCCACACCCACAATCACCCCCACCCCACCCCAAACCACTCCACCCACGCAGACACACACACAGACACACACCTGAGGATTCATGAGCAGAATGTTCTCTGGTTTGAGGTCGCAGTGAATGATGCCTGCATCTCGCAGCACCGCCAACGAGTCCAGCAGCTGGCGCAGGAACATCTGTGTTTTAGGGCCAGGCAAAGAGTGAGGATCAATGGTGAAGGTACGTCTGTGCTTTCAGGAAGCAGGACAGGAAGAGGCTGCCGCACATCCAGTGATCAGCCTTGCACTGCAGAGAAGAAGAGGAACGGCAAAATTCAAATAGAAACAAGGAACAGTTGAGTTTCAACCACGTGAGGGTTGAGTTTATGTTTGGCACAGGAGCCTTGGTGTGGGCGGATACATAAAGCAATCCCAAGGAGGCAAATGCACTTTTTTTGGATGGAAGTAGACAGCTAGTAGAGCAGATTGTGGAGCGCAAATGACAAGGAAGACTAATACCAAACATGCGATTGAAACCTGATGACAAAAGCAACAAGATGTGCCCGGAACTTTCATGAAAAGGGTCAGCATAGACGAGTCACTTGGAAACATGTGTCATCAGTTTAAGGACACAACTCTCTTGAGTGCTAGATGAGAAGAGCGCACGAAAATGAAAGAGGATGCTAGCGGAATAAATGCTGGACAACTCGCGCACAACAAACGCGCACACACGTACACACACGCACACATACACGCACACATCCAAGCGCCCTAGCTCACACCTAAACCAAGCCCAGACTCAGGCCTTTGAATGCGCTTCCTGTCCTCCACTCACAGCACAGACACTCACAACCCTATTATTTACGATGACACGTACCCACACTCCCTCGCACCTGCACCAAACTAAGGCTCAGGCCCCTGAATGCGTTCCGCTTCAGCAGCTCAAACAGATTCATATCCAGGCGCTCAAACACGAGGCACAGGTGCTTGCGGAAAAGGAAAAAGTCAATCATGCGCACGATGTGGCGCTCGTCCCGTGGGTCGCAGCGCGTGTTGAGCAGCTGCAGCAAGCCGATCTCCACACGTGCCTGTGGCAGGGTGACACGTTCATGTGAGTGAGCACGGAGGAAAGTGTCAATAAGTGTGTTGAGCAGTCAGCAGCAGCAGCAGCAAGCCAACCTCCGCACATGCCTGTGACAGGGAGACATGCTTGTGTGAACATCTGTGAGTACGTAGGTGTACTAAGCAGCTGCAGCAAGCCAACCTTCACAAGGCTCGTGATAAGAGCAAAGGGTGACAGGGTGACACCCACAGGTTTGTTTTGCGCATCAACGCGTCTACACGTTTGTCTTTCTTTCTGAAAAGAGAGAACCAAGCTTCCTGTAACACTGCCATTAGGCAGCATGGTTTCTTAGACAGCACTATTAATGGTCAAACACGCAATGCGAGTATGCAGCAGGGTGCTACTGGCAATTGGCTTTAATCAAACTAATCAAAGAACGGTCTGCTTGTAAACTTCACTCTTGAGAAGCCTCAACACGCTACTTCTGTAAACGTGAGGTAGGTGTGGAGGCAGAAGCTCAGCCCTCCCCTCCCCCCCGAAACATGCAGATGCCGCGCAGACACCACCACGGCCCATCCACCCTCATTCACATCCACACCAACACAAACGCACCTGGTGGTAATACGCCGGTTGGTTTTTGATGACCTTGACTGCCACAGCCTTGCCAAAATCGTCTGACCAGCAGCTCACCACTTGGCCAAAGGTGCCCTGTGCCATTACATGCATGTGTGTGTGCGTGCACTACATTTAAGTGTCTACTACATTGTAAGTGTCGGTGCGTGTGAATTGTGTGACTGTGGTTGAAAGACAAGTGCTCTGATGAGCAAAGCAGATGTGTCACATCGTGTTTCGACGCGTGTGGTAGTGTTAGAAGGAAAATAGGCTGGGCAGCACGAAATATTTACCCTAGAGTGAGGGGCTCTGGAAGGGCTTTTGTAATGGAAGTTATGCATGTATTGACACACAACTTCTTAAGCTTCCCCCCCCCCAGACGTCATGTTCTGTGCGGCCTGGATAATTGCCTCTGACCAAAAAATGAAATTGAGCAAGGGCACTTAGGCTCAAAAGCACGCCACCCAAAAGGACAAGCAGCTTTCTCCCAGAGTCCCTGACTGACATTACTTTGCTGTACAATATATGCATTTGACTTAGTGATGCAGAACTTGAGTGTAGGCAGATTCACAAACACAGAAAGGAGGCCCCACACCGCACCCACATCCAGGCCGCACCCACACCCACAACCACACCCACACCCATACCCCACACTTTCATATGTACCCACCCACCTGGCCAAGCATCTCCTGTATGGTGTAGGTGCGGATGGTACCGCTGCTAGGGTTGTTGTGCACCAGGGCGTCTGACACGTACAGCACCAGATCACTGTGCTCATTGTCGTGGCCATCGTTTTTTATGCCCTCACTGGGCTTTGTGAGGGCACGCTTGGGGTTGGCCTGCTGTGTGTACTGAAAGTCTTGGTTGGTGGTCTGCAGGCAAATGATGTGTGTTTGCCTGTGTGCATGCTCGAGTGCGCATGTGCTCACGTGTGCGCATGCAAGGCACGTGTGCGCGTGCACGTGCGTTGCATGTGCATGTGCGTGTGCGTGTATGTGTGTGTGCGTGCTTTGCGCGTGCGTTGCTTGTTGCTTGTGCGCATGCGTTGCGAGTGTGTTTGCGCGTGTGCGTACACGTGTGCGTTGTGTGTGTGCGCGTGCGTTGCATGTGCGTGTACATGTGTGTGTGCGTATCTGTGCGTTTGTGTGTGTGTGTGTGTGTGTGAGTGTGTGTGTGTGCACGCTTTCACACACGAGCTTGATTTTTGTGCGCACATACTTATGCACGCTGCAGCGCCCCCTCACCTGATACGTATTCATGAGCTGCGTCGTGACCTTTGATATGACGGAACCACCTGAGGTTACCCCAGTCCGCTGCTGCTGCTGCTGCTGCTGCTGCTGCTGTTGTTGTTGTTGTTGTTGTTGCTGGTCTGCAATTGCTGCTTGTGTACTCAAATCTTCTCCACTCGCTTGCCCGCTGCCAGCGCTCTGCATCTGAGCTTGGTGGTGCTGCTGCTGGCCCTGCTGCTGTGGCTGAGGCTGCGCCAGGAAAAGCTGTTGCTGCTGCTCGTATCTGTGAAAAGCACTGGTTGGGGTGCAATCTGTCGCTCCCGGAACGCTGTTCCATGCCATTCTCCACCACTGTTGCGCTCACAAGCTGGTGGTTTGGAATCGTGAGCTACAGCCAGGCTACATCTGCTTGCTGTCTGGAGGAGCTGAGGGGGAAATTAAAGCTTCTCAATTACAGGCAGGTTCCTTCGAGCCAGTCCTGTAACAGAGGTGCGATGTGTGTTGATTTAATCTGTTTAGTGGTGCCTTTGGAGCCACGACACCAAGCGACTGTTACAGTGTTGCTCAAGTTCTTCCACCCGATAGGTAGTGAAAGGGCAGAGCACGAACAGGAAGCTGTGATTAAATTGTATCAATCATCAGCGTCTTCACGGGAATTGTCCTGTCGTTGTCCCTGGATTTGTTATGGCACTAGGAGAGGGAAGCTTTTACAACTTGCAAACAGATCAGGGATAGAGCAGCAGGACACAATTGTGAACAGGCAGGCAGAGAGGAAGAGAGAGCGCGTGCTCGGTTTCAGACAAAAGGGAAAGACTCCACACAGTAGTGCAGAGAGGCAAAGTAGAGGAGCGAACACGGGTAGGAACGGGTGTTTGCGTTTGTGCTCAGTGCATGCAATGATGATGTTCACAGATGAAATGGTCCCCTTACCAAGTAGCCTGCTTTCAAACAAATTCCTTGGCTTTGTGGCTTGATTTTGGCAAATTGAGTACAGCCTTTGGATATTTAATTTATTACAACCTATTTCTTGATTTATTTACATTTGACCGAGCAGAAATGTTTAAAAAACGTGACCAATAAATTGACCATGCATAGCCAGCAGCTCCCGTACTTTCACCATCAAGATGCAGTACTTCACCTGATGCAGTAAGAAATCAAAACAGTGCGGTATGAGGTATCTTGTGAATAACGTGCCCCAGCTGTTTTTATGGGAACGAAGACAGCAAAGCGTACTGTCTACGGTCTTAGGTCCGTCCAGAGAAGGGAAGAGCTTGCCGAATCTCCTGCAGGACAGCTGTATGAGGGCATGGGCGCACTACGTATTAAATGAAGAGTGATTATGGACACAGAAATTAACAGCGATCATTATATTGGTATAATAGTAGGAATCAGCAGCAGGAAAACTAGAACTAATTGTTTTGTAGGTACATCATATACGGTCAACGAACTTGACCACAAAATGCCAAGTGATGAGCGCTCCGACAGCAATAACTGGAGCCTCTGCCTGTTTATATTTATTTACAGCCGGATTATTTTTGCGTCCGTGCAGTGATTAGCTGTACTGGAGTCATAATATAATGTCCGCACGATCCTTGATCTCAATGACGCGGATCAAATTGGTTGAAATTTGTGCTGCCCTGTAATGAGGTGGCCCGCACCAAAGCAACATACAGAATATAGACATGCTTCTAGAACACTTCGTAGATCATCGCATAAACGTTGCAAGTGGATTGAGCCCAGGAACAATGGTTGTATGCAAGGAATGTTGAGTGTTAACACTCCAAGCATCAGACGGCGGGTGTTGTCAGATGGAAATAACCACGACACCCACCAATTTTGACATGACACACGGACTCAGCAGGGCAGCTATCAAAAGTAGCCTTTTGACCATTTTATCTCATTAACCCTCTCTTACGTTGTTCACCTGATTAGATGTTGTGTGGCCTAGGCCTGCCATGCATCTTGTGTGCCTTCGTCCTTTTGAATGCGGTGTTGCAAAAAGAGACATGGAAAATAAAACTGACATACCACCCATGGCTCTCTTTTTGGCTTCCAACTTCTCGCCTTTCCCCCCCAAACTTCCCTATTATCATTCCATCTCTTTCTTGTTTCTCTCAGACGGTTCCTCTTTTGTCTAGGTAGGTGTAGTTGCAGGCTTTTTTCAAGCTTCCGCTCAGATGCCCCCTGAGGCATATATAGCGATGCAACCTTACCTTAAGAACGTTAATTTGTGTCTTGCCTACCCAGGGGATGCAAAGTTGCACAACATGCCAGCTGGAGAATAGACAGCGGGGAGGGATTTCCTATAGGAATCAGGGGACAGGCAAGGGATAGGTTTTTCCGCTTGCTTGATCTGACAAGTCTGACTCTGAGCCAGACTGCTGAAGCTGCACTTCGTTTCTTTTGTCATGTTGGCAATAATCTATTTATTTTATTCCCTCCTCCTAACTTTTACCAAGAACTACTGCGCTAGCTGGCGGTTGCTTGGCATTAATCCCTGCTATGTGCCAATTCTAGACATTTCAGAACCTTTCTGCTGAAAATATGACATCTTTACTGATTGTAATAATATCCTGCAAGAAGAAGGGTTAAGTGAAGCAGAAGCCAGCCGTTGTTGCGTACATACAGATCGCATTAAAACGAAATTTTTAACTCTTTGTTAGCATTTCCATGTCTGTAATACTCATGGAAAACCTTGTTCAGAGAAGTGAACTGGGCATAAAACAACGATGCCTAGGCGAGAGGAGGGAATCCTTAGTCTAAGGCAGGATTGGCGGGCGTGCTGGTAGTAAGAAGTACGCGGTAAGTACGCACACAAATGCATGTACTACACCGAAACATACCTTGCTTTTGATCAGATTTTACTTCATCCATTCTTTCCTTGCTATGGAGTGTCCAACAGATTTTGCAGCAGGGACCTTGAAGATCCTTGCGTGCAATTGGAATCTTGCTTGCACGTAGAAAGGCCGCTTTGTATATGGTAAAGAAGGACCCGCTTTTCAATGGCACTAGGCTTTCAGTGAACCAAGTACTGCTCCTGGGATGTTGGTAGTTGCCAATCACCTTGAACCCTTGCCGCCTTTTATTGGGCGCGGATCTCTTGCCAGTCAGTTAATTTGTTAATGCCGTTGTCAAATTCAAACATCTGGTTTACAACTCTGGATGCCCCTGTCTTGTTTGCCAGCTTTTTTGCACTCTTTCTTGCATTGCCAGAGCATGTCTGTGGAGTTTTCCTTACCTATACGATGGGATAAGTTATGACCTGTTCCTTCCTCTTCATCAGACGCTTGTTCTACATATAAGAAGCGTCTCTTTCGGTTTGGGGGGTTTTCCCACCTTGGAAGCCTTTCTTGGTCCGATGACGCAAGCAACTATCAATTGAAACTCTCAACTGTCAACCAAATAACTGCTTGTCACACCATTAGTTACTGGCAATGATTGGGCATGACATGGCAGCTCAGAACAGGTGGGGCCTACTAGTATGCTAGTCTTTTAAACAGCAAAGACAGGAACAGCGAGTGTGCTTGAATGAAGAAAGCCGTGGCTGTATAGTCTTTGCACAATGTATGAGCAAGGCCATGCATGCAGTACTCTTCTGTATTCTTTGCAATTGAAATGATAAAAATAAAGATTCGATGCTTATATAACATCCAACATCCAACTACAACAATCAGTCCTGACTATGTGCGGTCATATTCTCTGCAGGTAGAGTCGATACACAGGTGCTCCTGTTATGTTTGCATGGTACACCTCACGCTCAGTAGCAGTGTTCCAAGGGTTATCTGCAAGCCAGCCTGCTTCCAACCAACTGTGCTTTATCTGGGCTTGTGGGGCTTCAAGAAGAGCTCGTGCACTCGCCTGCCGAGCACTCATATGGTTGTGGTGCATACTCCAAGCATTTGCCGTCAAGCTGCTGATGTTGTTTGACCCTTGCTCGTTATGCAGAGGGTGGGGCTCAAAAACAGAGCTCCCTTGCAAGCAGAATTCCTTGCGCATTTCCTCTGCTGTGCTCGCCACATCGCTTTGCAGTAAAACCACGCCCCCATGCTCAATCAGCAAGCAACAATCCTCAACAAAGGAAGGGCTGACGATGTGTCTTTCAGCACGGAAGTGAGGGTCTGGGAACTGCAGGAATGGTGGGTTGTTGAGTGGCTGAGCAACTGCATTGATATACTAATAATTTGGAGCAGGAGGGAGCAGGCTGAAAGTCTATTTATTGTGGCTACGCCACTGGAAAAATATAATAGCCAAAGAATGCACCACACTTCCCAGCCGTCCGAAACACACAGGCCTCGGTATTACCTTCCAGCAACCAATTCATACATAAAACAATGTGTGCAAACAAGTTCCCAGGTCATCATTCCAGTGTCACAAGTGAGGTCACACTGAGGATCACACAGAGTTTCCAGGTCAGTGTTTCCACTCTTGTTTTCCTTGTCTGCCTTTATTTGCTTCGCCTAAATGAGTGAAACACAGGCACTGAGCCCAAAACAGCTCCCCTAAATCATACGTCCATTCATTGCTATTGTGTGGAGGGATCCTGGGACTAACTCAACGATGTGCATGCAAATAGAACAACAAAAGTACATGGTACACGGCCAATTCCCGGCAAACCGTGCTCATAATGCAAAGGAAACACACCTGCACAGCTGCTGCATGCACTCTCCCTGGGTAGTTCTTCAGAATTTGCCCTCGTAACCCCTTCACGTCTGCTGCTAAAAAGTGCAGGCGGTGGGAAATGCCCAGCTGCTGCGCCCAACGATTTGCCGCCTGAACTACCCCCACTTGCACATCTATGCCCAAGAAATTGGCTGCACGGAAGCTTTCTGGTGGTGCTTCCCCTTGCTGTGTCTGCTCCTGCAGTGCTCGGGTGGCCAATAAAAGCATACACCTCCCACTACCACACCCAACATCTAGGACCAGCGGCCGCTGAGGGTCCTGTGTTTGTGCAGTGGATTAAAACCGCAGTCAGCCTCACCAAGTCCACCCAAAAGGGGAAACGAATGCCCCACTCTTTAAATGCACATCTGAGGTCACACAGAGGTCTATACACATGCATATTTACAAACAATCGATTAGGTTCCAGGTCCGAGGAGTGAGTTGGAGGCTAGATCTGTGCCCTTTCCGTGCCAGCCATAGACATAAATTATGACAAATATCAACGTCACCGTCTCTTTTGTTCCCAGGTAGAAAATTTGCTTCCAAATAACACTGCTTGGACAAGTGAAAGAAAAAAGAAAAAACACACAGGCAGTGAGAACCATTCCCCCCATTAATGAAAGAAAAGGAGCCACTTTGGTACTGGGTAACGTAAAACTCCTCCACCAAAAGAAAAAGGTCAATGGGGATCAGGAGGGATGCAGCCTTGACCTCAAACTGCCTCCTGATGAGAGTTTATAACAGTGCTGGAAAGGGCTCGTCTAGTATGGACAAGTTTGGCAGCGAAATTGACAGAATGAACATGAAGCTTGGAAGCAAGTTTCTTAAAACTTTGAGAATAAAGACCCAGCTCCTAAAAAGGATCTAGCGTGTGATTGTTGTAGATGGTGCCACCCACTCCCAATAGGATGGCATGGAGGGTAACGGAGGTTCCTTGTACTATAATAACCATGTCTGATGTCTGGTCATCTATTAAGTGTCAAAGGTTTTTGACGGTACATTCCCTACGGATGTCTTGGATGGACGCATGCCATGGATGCCATGGATGGATGGATGGATGATATTTTGAATTCTCTATCAAAGGTAGGGTCAAATGGGTCCAAAAAACTGACCCACACCCCAAAACGCAAGATGCCTTGCATAAAGTGCCACTGGAAGACCTGCAAATTATGGGGAAAAGCCTTATTTGGCGGGGCTTCTCCTTGCCCGCCTGGGCGCCCACCGGAAAGTGAGTGCGTAGGCGATTTCGGATTGTCCAAGGTCCCGACTGCTTGCCTACGGTATTTGGTATTAGTCATCTTCTGCTAGTAATTCAACTCTGGCAGGAGTTGCTGACCTGGTGTACAACTGACTGTGTAGCATGAGGGCACATTTGACGCACACTGTGCATTACAGGCACAAGTCCATTTCTAAGAAAGAACTCTAGGCTCGAAAACTAAGAGTAACTTTAAAAGAAGATGATCCTCCAATTTCTTCCAATCACACACCTCAAATATGCGATGCCAGTCTTCTACGCTCTGCTCACTGACATCCTTTCCAAGAGCTTTGTACCGTCTGTGGCTGACCTGAAAACACGTGTGCAAGGCCTGCCATACAAACCCGCCATACAAAACTGCTTGCATGTTGGAAAGAAACACCAAAACTAGACAGCATGGCTTTCTTCTCCAACCCACTTGTCTGTCAGTGGTGAGATGCAGGCATGCGAAGGGTGATGCAGGGTCTTTATCGGCGCCCCCTCTTCGCAGCCACGTCAGATGTGCCACCACTTGCTTTGAAGACGCTGTTCTAACTGCCAAGCTGGGTGTACTGCAACTCGCTTTGGCATTCAGCTGTCGTTGCCAGTTGACTTGGGCTTGCATTACTGTACTGTTGGTAATCGCAAAACCTAAGCGCGAATTTCGAAATTCAGTGAGCTTAAAATAAATGTACGAAAGGAGAGAGAATCGGTTCGCATTTATGATTAAGTCACCGGAGAATTTTGATTAAAAATAAGGGAAACGCACTGGTCTTACGAGTACACATGGCGTTGCTTGACCAGCATGCAACAGCCTTCGTGTCTAAGCTCTCCATATCCCCCTGGCCATTAGCTGGGCTGCCCTCCTCACTGTCAGACCTTTCAATCTGAGCTGTTTCCCTTTTACGGGAGGACCGTTGTCCCCTCTCCGCAGCCATCATGGCGGTGTTCAAACCTACGCCGCGCGTCCTCATAAGCACCAGTGCAGTTTTCTACTTATTTGGCAATCATAATCGCGAAGCAAATTTAACCAACCTAATTTTAAACCAAATTGAATTGGCGAAACGAATTGAACTAATTCTGACAAGCTGTGGATGTATATGCACTTAATTTCTGTCCCGTGCATTTTGCCAGTTGCATTAAATTTTGCTCGCGCTGAAAGAACTGGACAGAGAAATTCAGCAGGAATTGGACGCTAATGAGCTAATAAAACAATTCATTTGGTGTTTAGATACCCAGCCGAGTCATCATCCCTCTTCATGCGGCCTGAAATGATACACGTGAATACGGCTCACAACCCTTTTTCTATGAACCGATTCCACTCCCGTTGGTCAGCGCCTTCGCTGAAAGCTCGGCTGCTATCCAGGAGAACACCACCTTCCAACTGCGAGAAAACAAGATGTATAAGCGGGAGATGACGACCTTCAGGTCAGATGCCAAGGTGCGTTCCCATAGGGTAATTAACGTCCGTGATGAATTCAAAATTCTCAAATTAACTGCGTTTGAATAATTCGCGTTTGAATAAATCACCTGCGTTTACAATGGACGCAATTAACCCAGCAGAATCAGGGTGTAGCCGGGAAGGAAAGGCTGGAACTCCAGAAATGCTTGCAATCCGCTTGCATGCACTGGAGAGCACTGGCAACATCCTTCCAATCTTTGGCTGATTGCCCGGAGCCCTTTGACTGACCTGCTGGTGATCTCTCCAGCCATTCCCTCTTCAACTTAAACTTTCCCAGCCTTTAATTAATCACTCAAAACGTTTGACTGCCACCCAGGAACTAACCACAAATGAATTTGTCCCTTATCCACCCCACCCCCCCCAGGATAAAATTATTTCGGAATTAATCAACTTTTATTAATTAGTCACCAGGAGCAGGAGGGTAAAAAAAAAGTAGTGGACGTCATGCCAAAATTCTCGGCGGGAGGCCCAAAAAGACCACCCACCCACCCCACCTCCCAATACTGCTCCCCCTGGGACGAAAAGGGTACCATTCTGCTCCTTTATAAATTCTGCATCCATCTGCATACTTACCAAGATATGCAATTGAAGTGGTACAGAGTTATGGGGCAAACACTGAGATCGACGAACGCCCATGCACACATGACCTACCAAGCACCCACAACTGACTTACACAGCCCCATAATGCCTCATTTTTTCAAATTTCCACTAAGTATCTTATGCTGACACTATCCTGGAAGTGTGGAGTGAATCGCTGCTCCTTTGGCTTGACTCACCCCGCGGCCTGCACCCAAGCGCATTTGCCTCTGACTTGTGGGCTTGTCCACAGACCCCCCATTAAGCCTGATTTTCTCAAAGAGGGTGCCAATAGACAATTTACGAGCTCAGAAATCCATTGATATATTTAAAACTTCGTGAAAGTGGCTCAGAAAAATTCTGGAGGGGGGGTCCCAAAAAGTCCAAACCCCCTCGAGGGACCGGG
>Ga0307968_1002706_pt1 | contig 14774 bp, 9 predicted proteins | sample OrgLakmetagen650_FD_201834 | JGI IMG/M metagenome (GOLD analysis project Ga0307968, IMG submission 201834) | Saline water microbial communities from Organic Lake, Antarctica - #650 | ecosystem: Environmental > Aquatic > Non-marine Saline and Alkaline > Saline | place: Antarctica: Organic Lake... | reverse complement strand
ATCTCATGCGCAGCTCGCACACTTCAGCACACTTGCAAAAGAAAAGCACATGCTTCTCATCTTGAACTTCTCCACACTCACATTTATCACAAATGCTAGAACCACCATGCCATTTGCAAGACTCATGTGCATGCCATTGACAAATTTGAAGCAAGACACTACTACAATCACAACAGTGACAATGAGGGATCTGGTTGGAGGTAGGTACTACTGGCAAAACGGCCGGTGTTAAAGGGCTAGACACAAGCTGGAGCACCTGCACACAATTGAGCCTGAGGCTCTGTCCAAGAGAAATACAACCAATTAGACGCAATTTACACCTTTTTAAACCAGGTACTATGTGGGCATGCTTAAGTGTTGTGTGGGCATGCCAGTCCTGAACGTACAGAGCGAAGGAGTGGTGCTGAGCCAGGAGTGCTCAAGTACTGTGTGGACATGCTCAAGTGTTGTGTGGGCATGCTCAAGTGTTGTGTGGACACTCCTCCTACCAAGCAAGCACAAAAGGCATGAGAACGACACACGCTTCTGTTTCCTCGCTACAAGTTACTACTAAGTATTAGGGCGACGGATAAACCTCCACACCATCCTGCTTGGAGATACAGACACCATCTACAAGAGCCACACAACACATCCACTGCACAGCCTCGGAGTAAGCTAAGTTCTACAGCATGCCACAGCTCTTGTGAAGAAATTAAGCTTACCTTAGGTATGTGCCTTCAGATCCGCAGCCAAAACTGCGTTATCAAACCAGACGTGACTTCAAGCGCAACCCTCACACATATCTGAGCAAACATCCTGGTGGTGCAGTCCTCTGCCTCTCAACCACCTGATCTACATTGATGAGCAGCCACTCTTTTCAGTCTCCAGGTGGGACGTTTATGTGTGGCTCTGCCTCCATTGATTGGCTGGTTTAGGACACAGGACACAAAAACAATATTCTATCCTAATCCATACCGGTGGTGTTTGCACTACTGCATTCATTTTTTTCTTTTCCTGAGGCTCTGTTGTTTCCTTTTTCTGGTGGTGGGACCCTGGCTCGTGTGACCACGAGTTGAGAGAGTCTTTCCTTAAGGCACACTCATCTTCACCAGCGTACTTCTCAACTTTTGCTACCATTCCTGCAAAAGCACACAAATCCTACCAAAAAGAGGTGGGCAGGATCTTAAAGTGGCATGGGGCGCGTAACAGAGAGGGATCATGAGCATTGCTAGCCACTTGTAGAGCCATCAACCCAGCGCCAAAGATGGGCAAACATCAGTGTGGCATTCACCTCGTCGAGATAAACTACAGCATGCAGGCACTGAGAAACAGCTGAACACTGCAAAGGGGGAGTACCGAAATCTTGAGCCAGTTCTACTCGTGAATAAATAATCGCAGCTACACTATACACTGCATGCACGGATAAAGGAAACGTGTTGCCTTATGTTCTGCACCACCCATTTTTACTAAAGATCAGGTGGATGGGAGGTAAAGGCCTGCGCACGACAAGAAGTATTGCACAGAATTTCGTGCTAAAAGTAGGAGTAAAATAACTCCATGGTGTAAACAATTCCAGCATTGACTAGGAAAGAACACTGTTATGGGCTGGCCGTACTGCATCTCACCACGGCAGACAAAGAAGAGAAAAAACAAGGAGTCTCAGGCCCAAAGTCAGCAAAAAGCAAAAAACGTTGAGAGATCGGTGCACACACTGCTGCACACACTGCTGTCTGACAGTCCAACACTAAAACAAGAAGGTCTCCTGCAAGACGACTCCTTGAGAACCTAAGCACACTACACGTCATGACCACCACAAAGAGAGAGGCACGTGCCCAGTCCTGGGTTGATAGCTTGGTAATTAAAACACTTCATGAGTGTTGCGACTTTCGGACCAGGGATTCCGAGGCTAAGGAGTGGGTTCCTTATGTGGCTGCTGTAAATAATGCCTGTTGCTCCTAGAAGAATTGTTTGAGGGGTTTCTGCAATGTCCTTATAAGCGTGTCAATTACAACTTATGCTGTTCACGTGCATTGGCTGCTTTTTGAGTAGGAGAAGTTATCGCACAATACTTGAATTTGATTAGGCAATTTGTTTGGTGTATGGTGTTTAAGTTATATAGCCAGGGGATATAGGGTGGTAGGAAATTGTTAAAGAGGCAGCTATCTGTTTGGTACATGTTTGCTGGATTTGTTTTGGGCCATGGTCCTTAAATTAAATCTCTCCGATTGCATTTGGCTGACTAAACTTGCACTGTTGTCACTAATTGAGGCTTGCAGCTGAGATCCAAGTTGAGACCATTCCCACGTGTGTCACGTGTATAGAAGAAGGGCATGTTATACCATCGGCTGTTCCATTGTGGCACGGCTACTATTGCTGCCTGATTGTGCTAGCAGGCCAGCTCCCTATGCACCTCGGTGAACCACTTGGCAAGCAACGATGTGCTTATTCATTATCATTATAGGTATAATGGAATAGCTGCAGTCTAACAGCACATGGTAGGGCCTAACTTGCTTTTGGAGAGTGAGGCAGGTTGGTGGGCAATAAAAGAGTAACATGTAGAGAAGTATTGCGCAGGCAATTAAACATACATGCATTGGTTAAAGACAGGGGGTGAAACTACACGTGGTTGCACTAAGCGGCATGCTTCTGGTTGTACATCAATTCAGTCCGGTGACACATTTGCTACAAGGGAGTCAATACAATATCTTCCTCAACAGTGCCTCTGTCGACTGCATCCTGGTATTTCATGTAGCATTTAGTAAACATGTAGCCTACGGCCACTTAAATTCAGAACCAGGTTTGTGTTTGGCGAGTATGTGTGCTTTTATAGTACGAATAAGTTATGAAAGAATGGAGCCTCTTTGCACAATAACATAGTGTTCAGTAGGTGCTGTGATCGTCTAATAGACCGATTAAGGGTTCTTGCACCATTGCCAGCTTAAGGTAGGCAAGCAAAGTTGAGCACCATGTTTCTTTGGATACCATAGCCACTTTTGACTTTCTGCAATGGTGTCTGCACACCAATTTCAGGTTCAAACTCTTCCAATAAACACAGAAAGGACTTATATTTAATTGAGTGTAGGTGCGTGAGGGGGCCTTTTGATTGATGTCAAGTTGCAGGTATATCTTTTAACACAGGAGTAACATAATCATCAGTCCACCGTTTCTCATCTCCCTGAGCACTTCCTGCACAAAGCTGTAATACCGTATGTAAAAGCTAGCAAAGTAAAAAACAAAAACACGGCCAAAAGCTCTCAAAAATGATGACAGTGCTAATGGGGGATCGCTAAGGGGGGTAGAGCGGAGCGGCCAGGAGGGCTGGACGTTACGTAGGCCAGATCCTGCCAGATCCTTGTCTCTGCGTGTTTCTGTAATTTGAGGACCTTTCTAAGCGCACCCTGAACATTCAGCAGCAGCATTCGTCTGTACATATCCAGATTTGAACAACTCAATTAAGGTTAAGGGATGACACGGGCTGGTGACGTTTCGCACACACAATTAGTACAAGACAAATGCTCGGTACTCTTTAATGTATAAATAATGCGCGATATCAGGAACACGCAAGAAATGTCACGCATTCTTTCAAACAGTCTCTAATACACATCACAAATCGCAGGACAGGTTCAAATAATGTGCGTCATATTAATATAGTATTATTTTTACCACTGAAATTCGCCCCGTTTGTGCCGCTGCGTTATTTGCCGATTGGAAGACCTCCACCTTCCCCCCCTCCTCCACAGTGACAACTGACACTGATATGTATTTGGTCGATCACGAGAGCTATAGGTACGGACATTATTGTCTTTGCTGAGGGTGACGGTATTTTCGGTGGCCATCATATCAGGGGGGTGGAGCATAGACAAGGCACATTCATGATAATCAAGCAGCCAATCATCTAGAAATGGGTGGGTTCTTGTGTTCTGATTGATGGGGGCGGCGCAACAGGCGAAAGCGAGCGACGGCTTTCGCCAAAACACAATCCAGCTTCCTGTTCCAACAGCAAAATTTGTCTCCAACCAGTGCTATGCCAATGACAGGGTTTGCAGTTGCCAAGGAACACACCATGCTTGCAAGCCTGCAACATTCCTTTTCATGTATAATCACGCTCACTCCACACACGCATGTATGCACAGGCCTCCTGAGAAGTTCAGGGTGCGCTTGTCCGATGTTGACAGAGTCTGGTGCAAAAGCAAAGAGGACTCGGTAAGCAGGTCTGACGTATGATTGAACTCAGATGAGGCTTAGCCCAATTGCAATAACTGGGCGGAGCTGCGTACGACATCGTATCAAGTTATTGGCAATTTGGTAGCATTGGAAAGACTTCGCTTTCTTTGTAGCAGTCTACAATCCTCTTTTCACGTGCAGCATGCTTTCCCAAATGTGGTAGATTGGTTGAGGGTTTTTTAAACTCTCCCGATGACAGTGCACACCCTGTTGCCCCTTGTAGCCATTTGCCTTGGCAGCGACAACAGAAGAAGAGAAGGACAAGATAAAGGAGGAAGCCCAAAGCGTCATAGACTTCCAGCATCGTGTATTCAAAAGGGCAGGGTTGTCGGAGGTGGGTCCCAACTCTTCAGCTCTGATTCCTATAAATGACCCTCTCTTTAGTAAAAGGCAAAAGAAAAATACGCCCTGAACCAATGCCGAGGTTGATCTCTCTTCAGCTCTGATTCCTATAAATGACCCTCTCTTTTTGTGGCTTTATGGAGTTACCTTTCCCTTTACCTTTTCCATCTTCACCAGAACGGGACATACCTGCCGCCATCGATTCACCCCGCTTTGTGCGCCAACAAACCAAAAACAGGTGAAAAATGCTTGTGGAAAAACAGCATGCAAGGATATAGGAAGTTATGTTTCAAGACACGCTGTTGCTTTTTCTTTATATAATCCTATTCTTGTTGCCACCTGCATCTCTGCCTGTACCAGCCTTACGCATTGCCTTGTGGTAGGATACATCGCATGCGTTTGTTTCTTGCTTCATCCAACCCAGATCTGGCATCTGCCTTTGGCGAGTGCAAGATGGCAGTTTGCGGTGCCATTGAGGGCCTGCTGCAGAAGACTGGGCTGCAGCCCAAAGACGTGGTAGGACTCGTGTATCTCTTGGGAGGTTCAGGAAAATGCACGACCGTTTTCTATGGAAGTAGCATGGGATCACTCCCCAAACGCAGGACTATTGCCACACAATTACCAACTACCTTTGCACAAGTACAATGCTTTCGTGTCTCACGTCAAAATTGCCACGTGATCTCAGATCTTGTTGCGACGCGCACCCACTTTCTCTTGAAACAGGACATCTTGGTGACTACCTGCTCCATCTACTGCCCCACACCATCCATGGCGTCCATGGTGGTCAACCATTTCAAGATGAAGAGCGACATCCAGGTAACAATGACTGATTAGTGCGCAGAAAAGCTTCCTGGAGTGGCTTTGTTTTGATTTTGCTTGAAAAGGTTACTAGGCTGTGAATTAGTTAGCAGGAAATCATTAGTGAATAGGTCCATCGCACACTCTCTCACTTTCAATCTCTCTCTCTCTCTCTCTCTCTCTCTCTCTCTCTCTCTCTCTGCGTGAGAGAGTGTGTGTATGTGCGTTTTCATTTTCATAAATGTCCTTTGTAGGTGCATTCATGCTTCATCCTACATGGTTTCATACATATGTTGCACTCTTGTATTGCTTCTGCAACAGTCCTATCACCTCGGAGGTATGGGCTGCTCCAATGGCGTGGTGGCAATAAACATGGTTCAGGATCTCTTGAAGGTAGGGTCAATGAAGAGAGAGTGTTCTTGCTTGATTTCTGATAGAAGAAACAACGCCAACCAGCTTGTCAGATTAAGTCGCCGTCACTGCAAAGACAACAAAGTCTCATTATTAACCTGGGGCGCCTTCGGACGGACCTGGAAAGGTCTCCAAGATGGAAAAACCATCCAGCAGAGGAGTGAGTTCTTTGCATCGCTGTGTCGCTGTGGTCCCTAAAACTTCCTACCAATTCTGTATATCCGCGCCTGTGCGCTTTCTGCTCATACTCGTGCTCGTGCGCGTCTGCTAGTGCTACTCATCTTTGGTTGGCTGCCACACAACAGCGGTGTCCCTTCCCGGAGCTGGGACCGATAATACAGACATTCTCGGTCTCATTGTGTTATTCGTTAGTATGACTAGGCGAAAAAATAAAATCGGAGATCTTGCACAGTACAGGGTCTCTTAATGTTCCCCTCTGATTGTCACATGTAGTCAACTGGTTCCAAAGCTATCAAATCCAGAAGATTAAGCTTATCAACAAGACTGGCCTATCCAGCTTATTGAACAAGATATACAGAAACTCGCAACTGTCAACCAACTAAATGCTTGTCACACGATTCGTCCCTGCCAACGATTGGGCGTGACAAGCTCATACTTATGGCCACTTCCTGGTGAATGTTGTTCCCAGGCGCACCCAAACAAGAATGCAGTGTTTGTGACCACGGAGGTGACCACACCAGCATTTTACAAGGGGCAAGACAAGTCAAGATTGGTCACAAACGTGCTTTTCAGGTAAGTTCTATACTCGTCAAAACCAAAAGAATAAGGTGCCGGAAGATTGAAAGTGATCGGTTGGTATTGTATAGAGCAAGGCAGGCTGGGTGAGAGATCATTAGGTCAGCATATAGAGAATGATCAGTGGCAAGCAAGCTGAATCAGAATCAGGATAATCAAGGAAGATTGGAAAGCAGTTATTAAGTATACATAGCCCTTAAATGGTTACAGGTACAGGCATAAGCAACCTCCTTCTTTTAATTTGAGAGGCAAAGGAGTGATTTAATTCCACATGCAAGCAAGCTACAGTTCCTTGGATGCTTAAGTTTTCTTCCACCCTTCCCTTCCCATTCATGGACTTTTATGCTCTCACCTGTGTGTATCACTAAAAACTGTGCTTCATTTATCCAGAATGGGCGCCAGTGCAATCCTATTGAGCAACATGCGCAGCTGGGATGGGCGAGCCAAATACCTCTTGGTGGGTGCTAGGGAGAAAGGGTGTCTCTGCCCCTTTATTGTTTGGAAGACCAGGTGTAAGGGGTGTGAGGAGGCCAGACGCCCAGCAAATCACCAAGGATGTGAGAAGTGCAATTGATGCTGCCTACCTTTCTTAGTGAGCTGCTCATTTTAATATTACAACCCCACTTATGTTGCCAAAACATGCTGCCAAAACATACTGCAACTGTTGCATTGCTTGCTTAAACTCTATGCTTTGCTTTGCAGCACAAGGCATTGCGTGTCCACACTGGGTCAAATGAAGATGCATACAGGTAGGCAGAAGCTGGAAGTCGGGGTGCAATATTTGCAGGGCTGCAAGGTTGCACTCATTGTGCACATGCACGGTGTGAGCACGTGCTGTTGCTAAGCACGCCTAATCAAAGCTCTAAAACTATTACAATTCCAGACAACTGGCACAACCTGCACAACCTTTAATCTTTGAAGCATGCCGAGTGTTGAGGAGAATCTTTAGCACCAAAAAAGAAAAAAGAAAAAAAGAGAAACGGATGTAGAGACATACACATCCCACCTGGATAATAAGAATAGAGGAAGCTTGTCAGTGGGGATCAGGTGGTTAGGAGGCAGAAGCCTGCACACCACCCAAAGTATTGCTCAGATATTTTTGGGGGTTGTCAGGGGTTGTGTTCAATATTTTTATCTCATTGGTATGTTTTTGTTGCGGGTCTGATTGTACGTAGGCTTGATTTTTTATGAGGTGCTGTGGCATGTGGACCAGTAACTCAAAGGCTGTGGAGTGGGTTCCTTGTGTGGCTGCTGTAGATGGTGCCTGCCGCTAATAGCAGGATGGTGTGAAGGGTTTTACGGTGTCCGAGCAAGCGAGGAATCAGCTTGTGTTGGTTCTCGTGCCTTTTCTGCGTGTTGGGTAGTGGAGGTGTGTACACAGTACTTAATTTTGATCATATGTATATCGCGTTTGTTTCAAACCATCTCAATCCAACTCCCGATCAGAGAAGGAAAATTCGTCTTTGTTTAGGCTCTGAAGCATTATTTCAAACGCTATTTTCCCGCATCCTCTCTGATTAATTGCTTTGTGCGCTGAGTCCTTCGTCTGCAGGTGCATTTGGTATGGGCCTGACAGCAAAGGCTTGAACGGTGTCTCCCTTGGCATGGTAGGTTGTGCTACATGCACCATGTTCTCAGACCTGAGACTGTCAGCAAATGTAATTGTGTCATTGCAAAGTCAGTGTCTGCTGTACGCTTTCTGCTTTTGCCCGCATGATGCAGCTCCTCAAACTCCAAAACTTTGGCTACCCCCCATGACCTTCATTATTTCCTTTTTGAAACCCACGTGAATGCAGAACGTAGTCTCAGAAGCAACGATAGCCATGACAGCAGCAATGATCAAGGTGAGGTCCTTCCTCAATTTGTCGCAGTTCCAAGCCAAGATCTGCAAATAGGTTTTAACTACTCGCAGGCCAGGACCTTGAGAGCAGGTGTATAAAAGCAACTTCCTGGGGGCAAGAAGGCAAATCTTGACTGTTGCACCCCTTTTCTCAGGTGGCCCCTTTCATCATGACATGGCCCCAAATCGTAGCCTACTTGATTAACCGGGGTGTGCGCAAGTAAGAAAATGAAGTGTTTCAAGGCAAGGCTTAATTCAGGTCAGCCATCTTTGATCCTATCCAGAATTTCCTCAGACTTTTGAAATAAAAAGTCAGCATCCCAGAAATATAAAGCTAATCAGTTTCCAATACTGGGCTCACTCCAAGCTCTTCTGCACCAATTCAGGACGTCACTGGCACTGGGCTCATCTCCTTCTGTACCGCAATACACGCCAAGCTTCAGGGAAGGCGTCCAGCATTTTTTGCTGCATTCTGGTAAAATACTTTAAGTGCTTCCGCTATGATACTGCAGTCACTGTTTGTGCTCGGCTGTCCAATTTGACATAAAACTGAAGTTTAAGGTTGCCTTCAGTTCTTAACATTGCCTTCTTTTATTAACAAACTCAGGGGGAGCCAAAGTCCTGGAAGGTATGGGCAAGTCCTTGAAGCTCCAGGAGTATGACTTGGAGCCGTCCCGTGCCGTGCTGCAGGATTATGGTGCGTCCAGCCAAACGTCTTGGATAGCAGCAAAACTAATCAAGAAGCTCATGTGCTTACCATCTTTGAAATAAATGCATTGCTACTGCTGCTAAACAGACAATTTTTGCTTTTCCACAATGACCTTTATTTTTCTTGAAAGTCAAGAAACGCATGCTTTTTAAATTAATTGTTCACAGGCAACGTGTCCTCCTCCACAACCTGGTACACCCTGGGCTTTATTGAGAGCATGCGTGGCGTGCGCAAAGGAGATACAGTTCTGCAAGTGGGCGTGGGCTCAGGCGTGAAGTGTGGAATTAATGTGTGGAAGGTGCGCAAATTAAATCAGCAGCGGGTTTTGGGTGGGCATGCAGACTGAGTTTCATGCATCCTTCAAATTTTGGCCCCATTGCTGGGTACAGCCTTGATCTTGTTTGTGCTGATATATGTGATGCCTCCCTAGTCCGGCAAAGGAAATTCAGAAATTGAGCACCTGTGACAGACATAGAGACGGATCTTAGCAAATCAAGGACCAAGCAAATTACGCACACACAGTGATTTCTGAATGTAACAAGGTTTTAAACTTGTCACAACTTAACACCCTCTCCCTCATAAACTTGCATGTTTGTGACCTTCTCATCCCATCGTAGTGCTGATGGTCTTCATATGGCAGAGGGCAGAGGGGGCACCAAAGCTCATCAGCCATGTTGCTGCACATTAACACGTGTTACGCTTGCTGTTGCAAGCAGGCCTTGAGGGACGTGGACTGCTCCCATGACGCTTGGACTCATCGCCTGGACGAGAACCCAGATCGAATGGCTTACGTTGCGGTGGCAAGTCAGACCTACTCATGGCCAACAAAGCGTCGCGTCTTCTGGCTGCTCTCGGTCCTGGCCTTCTTCATGTACATGTGAGGCAAAGAACCCATGCCAGCAGAAAGGGAATCCCTATAATTACCGCAGCTGTAGCAAGGTTGTACTTGAATGACTGTTAATGTTCATGTTTACATGCGGCTTTGGATTTAGGCTTCCTCTCACAAAGACTTTTGGTAATTCCTGAGCTACAGCCTATTTGTTCCCCACCTAATTTATTGGTGTGTTTCTGACCGCTTACCTTTCCACTCTTTCATGCACCCAGGTATGCTGTTATGATTAATCCTTTGCAGCTGAGCTCCCTGATGGTGGTGGGGAGCAAGCTGGAGGAGTGCATGCGTGCAGTGGTGCATGTGCTGCAGCAAAAGTCCTCGGGTGCCGCTGTTGAGCAGGAGCTGTAACAAGTATTGCTCATGTGATGGTCTTGGTCTGTGGATGCGGTCAGCGCTCAGCAGCACTTGCCGCTGCATATGTAGTGTCCTCGTATGATCATTTTCATGCCAAATTAAAAGCTAATCTCCCCACCGCACGTTATCTAAAACTGCATTGTCTTGCTTGTTTGCTTAACACCTAAACCTGCCGGAATACGTTCCTCCTTTTTTTGTTGGGGTCAAGCCAGCGGCAGTGAAGAATGTTGTTTGTGTATCAAGAATGGCAAACTGTGCTAAGAGAGAGAATCCAGCAGCTGGTTGGATGCTTGTAAAGAAACAAGCGTGTTGTGCTTGTTATGATTTGAAGGAACTGTTGTAATTTGTGAGCAGAAATTTCGATGTAATATAAGAGGTTATCTATAAGACGATTACAGTTGCAATCAAACATAGGGCTGATCGCAAGCTGTGCTGTAGCTATGCTATATGTCCTTTACTTTTGAACAAGCTGGCAAACAAACGTACAGCGGTTCCATGGCTGGCTTCGCAACACAGGAAGTAAATGGATGAGAGGAGCAGATCAGCCTCTCGTGGGACGCACATGCATGTGTTACCTCATCTGCTCATCTAGCGTACATCTTGTGTGATGACACATATATCTAGGGTTGGCCAGCTACATGCGGTCGTAGATTTCTGGTATTTCTGTGTGATGACGCATATATCTAGGGTTGGCCAGCTCCATGCGGCCGTAGATCTCTGGTATTTCTAAGGTTTACGGTTTTACAAGGTATACAACAATTACATGTATACACGGTTTATATGCCGTTTACATACGTATGCAGAAATCCCATACACAGTCCTGGCCAACCCACATGTATGATAACTCATTTCATACCACTAGCCAAGAAATGACGGTGGGAAGTACTGCACCTGTTCCCGACTATCAGAGCCGTCGTGATTCATTTAAATCAGAAAATGGGTTTTATGATATATTAACGCCCTTGATCAGAAGGAGCAGCTTTTGAGTTGCAGCTTAAAATTATGCGAAAGGGTGATAATGAGCACATCGTGCAAGGGCAAGAGAGTACATATATATGCAGCCAGTCAGAACAAAGCCATGTTTTCACCAGGATGCAGCCAAGGCAAAGTTCTACCACAAAGCTACGTTTAGAGTGTTGTTTCAGGAGTGTATTTTGGTTACAGTAAACGCCACTCACCAATTACAGTAAACGCCAATCACCATCGCCCATCCACTTCTTCAAAGTAAAGTCCCATGCCGGTATTATCGGTAATGAACATGCCGACGCCCTTGCTAAAAAGTCAGCCACCACCTGCTCCGACATCGCTGACACCTCCATCAGAATAGCAGGCCCTGAAGAAAATCCCTTCTACAACATCCACTGGCTTACATAAAAAGACACAGAAAACCAAACACAAACCCATAATCATACCCATACAACAAACATGGCCCATTCTCCTCCCCAAAAGCTCTGGTACCTACCAAACCACCGTGACGCCCTTCAAGCACATATGCATCTTCTCCATAAACTGGGAAATGCCAAAACTGAAGCCAACTACCATGCGTACTACCAGACCCTCATCAAGGACGGCACTGCCAATGGAGCCACTAGCAATGCTTACCTAACAATATCCTATGTCCCCTTAAAGACCAAATGCATCATTATGAAATACAGAACAGGCACCCTTTGTAATCAAAAACATGCGGTATTGTTCAAACTCTCAACAAGTCAAACCTGCCCCCTCTGCCCACAATTAGACAGTGCCCTACACATCCTCTCCGGGTGGCAACACACACCAAAAAGGAACTTGATCACCGAAAGACACAACTTAGCATGCCGCATGATCTTGAAGGCTATCAGCAAAACAGGCTATTTAAGATCATGCGTTGTCTCCATAGATATAGGCAGCAACGAACGGATGACCATGCGGAATCTCCAGATTCCTAAAACAGCCAAAAGTAGAATTGTTCCCAAATGGCTCTTCCCACCCCGCTTCTTAGATAAAGACAGATTTACCTCCAGCCGCCCAGAACTTGTGCTGGTTACTCCAGTCTCTGCAAAAACACGAAAACAACAAACTACTGCAGGGGGGTGGGTTCTTCGGAGTGGCAGGGGGCAATTGAGGGAGACTGGGAGCACCCCAGCAGCACCGCCAGCCACCAGCAGAGCCACCAACCCCAGACAGCACCGACCTAAAGACCTCAGCAAAACTCGGCGTGACATCCACCTCGTCAAGATCAAGAGCTGTGAGGACACAATACCTCAGAATCAGCTGAACGCCGCAAAAGAACAGCACAAAGATCTCTGCAACATTCTCCAAGGAGCCTCCGTTACTCTCCACATCATCTTTTTGGGTGTGGGTGGCACCATCTACAACACTCACTCTCTGAAGCCTTTCAAGGAACTGGATCTTGATTCTTAAAGAGTTAAGAAGCTTGCCTCCAAGCTCCATGTGCACTCAGTGAATTTTGCTGCTAAACTTGTCCATACCAGACGTGCCCTTTCCAGTACTATTATCAACTCTCAGCAGGAGCCGGTTTCAGGCCAAGCCTGCAACCCTCTTGATCCCCATTGATTTTTCCTTTCCTTTTCGCGGTGGAGGAGCTTTATGGTACTGGTACCAAAATGGCTCCTTTTCCTTAATTAATGTGGGGAGTGGTTTTCACTGCCTGCGTTGTTTTTTCTTTTTCTTTCGGTAAACCTGTAGCTTGGTTACAATTTGTGTACCCAAATATGTGACACGGGCCGCTCTCTTTGCATTTGCATACAAAGTCATCCTTCGATCTTCTTCAGTCGTCATTTTCCATTTCAGGCGGCTTGAACAGGAATTGCGCGCAAGGGCATGGGGATGACAAGAACATTATTCTCACTGGCTTAGAGCTGGCTTAGAGCTGGCTTAGAGCTGGCCTACGATCTCTAGGCTGACTCTCATGAAATATTTGTGGGCCAGTGTGCGAGGTTTTGCTGCAATGTTCAGAGCTTATGAACAGGTATTTATCTATTTCGTGTTGACACATATGTGGTAATAACTGCACAATGCTGGTGGCTTAGTGCGTGTGTGTCTGCGCATTTGTTGTCAGATTCAAAGGGCAGGTCCGGCATCCAAATCGCTACTTATAAGTGGCCTGACTAAATTTAAACATTTCAAAGTTTTCTCTATTTATTAAAAATTTGCGATCAAAACATGCGAGACCGCTGCTACTGATTAAACCGAACAAGATGACAGGGCTCCCCCCCTTGCCCAAGCTTCCTGGTGTGTGAAGTGGTTAAAACATGAAGGGGTTAAAACATGATGAAACAGTGTTTGTAAAGCGCTTCCTTCCTCTTGCCTGGTATCAGCATTTGACTGATCACTCTTGCTTATCGCGAACACACATACGTGCACACAAACACACACACACACACACACACACACACACACACACACACACACGCACGCGCGCGCACACACGCACACACACACACACACACACACACACACGCACACACGCACACACACGCACACACACACACACGCGCACACACACACACACACACACACACACACGCACAAAAACACACACTCACATACACATACACGCGCACACACACACACACACACTCACACACACACACACACACACACACACACACACACACACACACACACACACGCGCACAAAAACACACACTCACATACACGCAAACACACACGAGCATGAGCATGCACACACATGCGTAATACGCATGGTCCTTTATACATCCAAACATTTTACACACACGTGCAGCGCCCTCCATGGCTGGGCCGACCCCATGGTCTAACTGGGTCATTCCTGGGAGGTGCGTAACAGCCTCTTCTAATGTCAAACCCTGAATATGAGCTAGGTTGCAGTGTGAGTCAACGAACAGCGCAGGTGGTGGACATAGGGCCATATGCATGCCCACCCCTGGTGCTTACGCCCCTTCCCTCTGCCACCGCAGGGTGATAGCAGGAGCATATCCAGCCAGCTTGGACGATGGTGGGTGACTGGTTTGTGGGGGGGGGGCACAGAGAGGTGGAGTAAGGCATGTGTCCAATGTCTTGGACACGGAAGTGCTCCACAGCTAGACGATGGTTTAGTAGGCATTACATGAGAATGAATGCAATATAATTTCGCCTGTAAGTAACCCACGCTTGTGATTGCACCGGCGACCGCAGTGGAGACGGAGCGCATCCTGAGCACGATGCTGGAGCTGGGAATGAACACCTTCGTGTGCTTGCAAGCGGAGGTCAACATTAACACCCCCGAGCACGCATGGCGCTCGCAGGTAGAGACACACATACTGTAACATCCGGTTACTGGTTTCGTTGGTCAACTTCTTAAACACACAAATACACACAGATACACTCACAACAGATACACACACACACACACACACCACACACACACACACACACACACACACACACACCGCACACACACACACACACACACACACACACACACACACACACACACACACACACAC
>Ga0307968_1002705_pt1 | contig 14779 bp, 20 predicted proteins | sample OrgLakmetagen650_FD_201834 | JGI IMG/M metagenome (GOLD analysis project Ga0307968, IMG submission 201834) | Saline water microbial communities from Organic Lake, Antarctica - #650 | ecosystem: Environmental > Aquatic > Non-marine Saline and Alkaline > Saline | place: Antarctica: Organic Lake... | reverse complement strand
CCACACTGCCACACTGCCTTGTATGCCACACTGCCACACTGCCTTGTATGCCACACGACCACACTGCCTTGTATGCCAGACTGCCACACTGCCTTGTAGTGCCACACTGCCACACTGCCACACTGCCACACTGCCTTGTAGTGTCACACTGTCACACTGCCTTGTATGCCTCACTGCCACACTGCCTTGTATGCCACAATGTCACACTGCCTTGTAGTGCCACACTGCCACACTGCCACACTGCCTTGTATGCCACACTGCCACACTGCCTTGTAGTGTCACACTGTCACACTGCCTTGTATGCCTCACTGCCACACTGCCTTGTATGCCACACTGCCTTGTATGCCACACTGCCACACTGTCACACTGCCTTGTATGAAGCGCAGTGCACTGCAAGAAACACAGCACACTGCTTGCAGGTCACACCATTCAGTACTGTGTGTTGAACACGGCATAGCAGCATAGACTGTACTACGAGAAGTTGCGCACGTCATTGCATGAAGCACAGTCATTGCATGAAGTACCGTGTGACATGCAGTACTGTGTACGACATGCAGTACTGTGAACAGCATGCAGTACTGTGTGCAACATGCAGTGCTGTGCACAACATGCAGTACTGTGTACGACATGCATTACCGTGTGCGACATGCAGTACTGTGTACGAAATGCAGTACTATGTACGAAATGCAGTACTGTGTACGAAATGCAGTACGGTGTACAATACGCTGTACTGTGTGCGACATGCAGTACTGTGCACAAAATGCAGTACTGTAAACAACATGCAGTACTGTGCACAAAATGCATTACTGTGTACAACATGCAGTACTGTGAACGACATGCAGTACTGTGTACAAAATGCAGTACGGTGTACAATATGCATTACTGTGTACAACATGCAGTACTGTGTGCGACATGCAGTACTGTGTACAATATGCATTACTGTGTACAACATGCAGTACTGTGAACGACATGCGGTACTGTGTGCGACATGCGGTACTGTGTACAAAATGCAGTACGGTGTACAATACGCTGTACTGTGAACGACATGCGGTACTGTGTGCGACATGCGGTACTGTGTACGGAATGCAGTACGGTGTACAATACGCTGTACTGTGAACGACATGCGGTACTGTGTGCGACATGCGGTACTGTGTACGACATGCAGTACGGTGTGCGACATTCAGTACGGTGTGCGACATTCAGTACCGTGTGCGACATGCAGTACTGTGCACAAAATGCAGTACTGTGCACAAAATGCAGTACTGTGTACAATATGCAGTACTGTGTACAAATTGCAGTACTGTAAACAACATGCAATACTGTGTACAACATGCAGTACTGTGTACGAAATGCAGTACGGTGTGCAATACGCGGTACTGTGTGCGACATGCAGTACGGTGTGCGACACTCAGTACCGTGTGCGACATTCAGTACCGTGTGCGACATGCAGTACCGTGTACGAAATGCAGTACGGTGTACAATACGCTGTACTGTGTGCGACATGCGGTACTGTGTGCGACATGCCTTACTGTGTACGACATGCAGTACGGTGTGCAACATTCAGTACTGTGTGCGACATGCAGAACTGTAATCAACATGCACTTGGATCCCCAAGCCTTGTGTACGTACATTGCTGCTTTGCCTCCAAATTCAGAGCGTACAATGAAATTCTAGCTCTCTTACCAAAAAACAAGGGCTTGCCTGCCATCGATATCCGACGTGCAATGCAATTTCCATATCCAACCAGGGACATGCAATGCAAATGGAATAAGAGTAATATTCTTGCACCACTTGGACACCCTATTATTACCCAAACAGCATGCGCAAAAGTAACCAGCTCTCTTACCTGTGTGCATATAAGTTTCCCTGCCACCCAGTTATAGAAGCATGCAATGCACTTCCTATTACCGTCAAATCCTTTTACCATCAAGACACCCCACTATTACCAAAACGGCACACGCATATGAAAATTGCGCGCTTACCATGTGCGAAGGTTGCACTGCCACCCAGTCAGGGGTGCGCAATGAAAAGCAGCTGTGCAAATGAAAACACTCTTACCTGCGTGCGTAGGCCTCCCGACCACCCAGATGCTGGCCTGCGAGCTGCATGAGCGGCTCCAGATTGCCCACCATTGCGGTGCGCTCCTCAGCCGAAACATCCTGCGTGCATGTATCATTTTGACGAAATACAATAAATAAATTCTGTACCATGAAGTGTCTGATCAAAAATGAAATCCAGGAAGGATTTGCGCACATGTAACACCATGTCAGTTGCATGAGAGGATTTAGGCGATGAGCCATTGCATTGTTCTCCTCTCCGCCGGAGTATCCTGCATTGCAGCCATGATACTATGATCACACAATTGTAAGGTTTGGTCAATTTCAAGAGGGGAGTTAGGTAAATGACCATTGCATTGTGCCTCTCTCAGCCAAAAATTCCTGCATAAAAACCAGGAATACAAAAAAAGGCAGCTTAAGTCAACGCACTTGCAAATCTGGAGGTGCAATGTGAGACAACAGCATTGATAACAGCTGCCACGAACTAAATATGTGCGTCAAAGTCGCCGTGCCACTCCTTTGCGGGCAAGCACAGAGTTTTTCAAGTGATTGTAATAAGCGTGATGCTCTAGCATTCTTGCACCAGACAAAATTGCTTCTGAACACGCGCAAAAAGATGCGGTTTACATGTATTACAGACAGGCATGTTTCCAGCCGGAACCCAAGACCCTCATCACTTTTATGGGTTACCAACGCATGAACCGACATACATTGTCATAATGAACACCCAAAATGCCAATGTATGCCCTCATCACATTTATGGGTTACCAATGCATGAACCGACATACATTGTCATAATGAACACTGTCATAATGTTATTGTCATAATGAACATTGTCATTGTCATTGATATTGTCATAATGAATATTGTCATAATGAACACCCAAAATGCCAATGTATGTCGGTTCATGCGTAGGTAAATGCTTGGAAGGAAAACAGGAAAATAAAAACCTAGCTAGGAAAGGAGAGCAGCTGTACCTCCATGCGTTGGTAAATGCTTGGAAGGAAAACAGGAAATTTAAAACCAAGCAAGGGCAAAAGAGCATCTGTGTTGTCCTGGACCAAGTTAAAAAGAGTGACAATCAAAAAGAGTGTCAAGCAAAAAAAGTGCCAAGCAAAAAAGAGTGTCAAGCAAAAAAGAGTGTCAAGCAAAAAAGAGTGTCAAGCAAGAAAAAAGAGTGTTGCCCTGGACCAAGGAAATAAACAGATGAAGAAACAAGAGAGAAACACAGATAAAGGCAAGAGTGATAAAATGTTGACTTTAAGGGCGTAGTATAAACAGAGAGTGAATAAGGGAAACCAACAGATAAAGTAAAATGTAAAGTAACCATAATGTAAGCCAGCTCGCCTGCCTTTTTCATAATTTATCTCTCTTTGCTGCTCCACAAGAACTATTACACACTGAACCTAGCAGTTCTGTTTCGTTAGCATCGTGAGATGATGGTGATATTATTTAAAATTCTGCTTGGTGTCGCTTCGTGCGGTGGTAACCCATGAAAGTTTTGAGAGCAACCAACCCACCTGCAGCACTGCCTGCATCTCCTTTGCTCACAATAAAAGCAGTGTGTACATGCACCACACCCAGGAGCACCCTAGCAGGCGCAAATAAAATAACTAGGTACATATACTAAACTGTACGCGGTGGAGAAGCTTTACAGTACTCGGTACCAAATTGGCTCCTTTTCCTTACTTAATGTGGGGAGTGGCTTTCACTGCCTGCGTAGTTTTTTCTTCTATCTTTTTTCTATTCTTTTCCTTTTCATTTACTTTACAAACAGACAGACTCCAGAATCCAACCCACCTGCAGCGCTGCTTGCATTTCCTGTAGAAGCAAAGCTGCGGGGAACTCAGACACCTTGAAGTGTGGGGAGGGGTGCAGCTCTGCAACGCCATCCTCCATCTCCACCTGTGTGTGCGTGTGTGTGTGTGTGTGTGTGTGTGTGTGTGTGTGTGTGTGTGTGTGTGTGTGTGTGCGTGTGTGTGTGTGAGTGTGTGTGCATTTGTGTGTGTGTGTTTCTGTGTGTGTGTGCGTTTGTGAGTGTGTGTGTGTGTGCGTGTGTGTGTGATTGTGTGTGTATATGTGCACGCAGAATACCGTGATGTGGATTGTGCGAACAAGACCATGTGCACGTGTGTGTGCATGCAAGTTATTGTGTGATGATTATGTAGACAAGAAAGCGGAGAAAGGGCACACAAATCATCTCCATTGAATTAGCCGAGTTTCACCTGATTTTAAAACACAATTCTGATTCAAGATCAGGTTGGGAAGCACACGTGAACACCCACCTGATGCTGCCACAAAAGGACGTCAGCAGTATGGGGCTTGACAGCCTCCTCAAGGCGAGAAACCAAGGCCTGTGTTGATAAGTTATTGGTGGACATGGGTAAAAACAATGCGTCACAAAAGTTAGCTATTGGTGAACATGTGCAGTTATTGGTGAACATGGGTAGATATAGGTGGACATGGGTAGTTATAGGTGGACATGGGTAAAAACGATGCATGACAGAGTGTGTGTGAGCGCATATTATGTACGTGCCGGTCAGCATAAATGTACACAGAATGCGACACATGTGAGCACTGCCCTGTGCACTTTAAGCACGTCCAAATATCGCTTCTGTGTGAATGATAGGCAAGGTTGGCGTCACCGTGACGCATGAGTGCATGTGTGTGTATATGTGATTGTGCATGTGTATGTGTGTGTGTGTGTGTGTTTGTGTGTGTGCGTGTGTGTTTGTGTGAGCCATGCCCACAAAAAAGAAATGGAATCAAACTTATTTTATAACATCTTGATGATTCAGAGCAGACCTGTGGGAGGCGTGAGCGTGCCACAGCTAGCTGGCCATTCCACGGCAGCTTAATGAACTAATTGTGCTCAATTAAACAAAAAAGTAACGAAATCAAAATGTTTAACAGCATTCCAATGAACAGACCTGTGGGAGGCGTGAGCGTGCCACAGCTAGCTGGCCATTCCACTGCAGGAGTGCAAGGGCCGGGGAGTCCAGGCAGCCAACCAGCTCCTCCATCACCCAGTCAAGGGGTTGCAGATAGCCTGCAAAAAACGCAAGCAGAGTGGCTGAAGGTACAATCGTAGGGATGAAGTGTGCAATCACGAGAGGGGACTGGGTGTCGATTCAGGCAGACCACCAGCTCCTCCATCACCCAGTCAAGGGGTTGCAGATAGCCTGCACGAAATGCACGCAGAGTGGCTGAAGGTACAATCGTAGGGATGAAGTGTACAATCACGAGAGAGGACTGCGTGTCTTACAGCAATCTTCCATAGACTAATCCTGCTACCCTTAATTTGCAGCCTCCAATAAAGCACTGAACCAGTTAGCACATTATGTGCAGCCTCAATTCATTGCACTGAACCTGTTAGCACGATGTGTGCAGGGTTGGCCAGAACCATATATTTATGGTGTATACAGGGAAATTTTGGCAGGGAAATCAACTACCAGCGTGTGGGTGTGGGTGAGGGTGAGGGTGTGGGTGTGGGTATGGGTGTGGGTGTGGGTGTGGGTGTGGGCGTGGGTGTGGGTGTGGGTGTGGGTGTGGGTTTGAGTGTGATTGTGGGTGTGGGTGTGGGTGTGGGTGTGGGTATACAGTCGTATACGGTGGGTATATCCAATTCTGGCCAAGCCTAATGATATGCAGCCTCCACAGCCAGCAGGTTCAGTCATTAATAAAATGTACATCATTTGAAATGTACATCATTTGCTGTGCTGCACTAAGCACGCTTCATGGCAAACCCCCCTCCATCTACACACAGACAGACACACAAACACACAAAAATACACGCACACACACGCACACACATGCAAAAATTGATGAGTGTGGCAGTCATCACGACACCCACCTGCCAGCACATTGCGTGCGGCATCCACAGCCGCTGCCAGACGGGAGTCCACCCTGCTGCTTGGGAGCACAGGAGGACCCAGCTCAGGGAACACACCCGCGAACGGCTCTGCACGCACCTGTGTGCACGGTCGTCATATGGAATTTAGATGGCACGGCATACTGGGTCATAAATAAATGGAATGGCAGCGTATACGTACACGGTCATTACTGAAATGAATTGGCAGGGTTAGGTAAGGATTTGAAACAGCAGCGTACACGGTCAATAACGGAATTAAGTAAGGAGACATACATGGTCATTACTGAAATGAATTGGCAGGGTTAGGCTAGGCATAAACCTTAGCCCCCTCACCCTAACCCCTACGCTCCATTGCATGAGTGCATGAGTGCAAGGCCTGCTCATGAACGAACTCCTAGACCGGTCAACTTCAAGAAGCACAACTAAGGAACCAGTCTGTATATGCCTGTGTGTGTATTACAGTCCAATTGCTGTGGTGATATTGTGGTATGCTCCAAGTTGGTTCATGTGCGAGCAATTTAAGTTGAAATTTTATTGTACACATATATATTACACCAGCCCCTTTCAACATTGTGCCCAAGAGAGAAGGGATTGTGCTATACTGGGATTTAATTACAACAGTGTGTAGGTAACACTTTTCAGTACTTAAATAACACATCAGGTACTGACGTAACAGTGTCGGAAATATGAGTCTAGAAGCGCTTGGAAGAAGTGCCAAAGTAATACGTATGTGTGCTGCATACAAGCGTGTGCGCGTGCATGATTGTGCTTCTTGTGTACGCGTGTTTTGTGTGTGTGTGTGTGTATTTGTGTGTCTGTGTGTGTTTGTATTTGTCTGTCTGTGTGTGTTTGCGTGTGTGTCTGTGTGTTATAGACTCTCAACAAAGCCATGCACGTACCACTGCATTGGGATCATCCAGCTCCATACGACCGATCAAATCCCCTGCTCCCAACACAGCCCCTTCAGGCACGACAAAGCTGACCACTCCAGCAGCAGGGGCAAGTAGGGGCATTAGCATCTTCATCACCTCCACCTGTGTGTGCGAAATGCTAATGACAGGTTGCACATAATGTTGCACGGCACAGCTGTTTACGTTAGCATCTTCATCACCTCCACCTGTGTGTGCGAAATGCTAATGACAGGTTGCACATAATGCTGCACGGCACAGCTGTTTACATTGGCATTTTCATCACCTCCACCTGTGTGTGCGAAATGCTAATGACAGGTTGCACATAATGCTGCACGGCAAAGCTGTTTACATTGGCATCTTGATCACCTCCACCTGTGTGTGCGAAATGCTAGTGACAGGTTGCACGTAATGCTGCACGGCAAAGCTGTTAACATTAGCATCTTCATCACCTCCACCTGTGTGTGCAAAATGCTAGTGACAGGTTGCACATAATGCTGCACGGCTCAGCTGTTTACATTGGCATCTTCATCACCTCCACCTGTGTGTGCAAAATGCTAGTAACAGGTTGCACATAATGCTGCACGGCAAAGCTGTTTACATTAGCACCTTCATCACCTCCACCTGTGCGTGCAAAATCCTAGTGACAGGTTGCACGTGATGCTGCACGGCAAAGCTGTTTACATTGGCACAAGAGATGCCAATTCACGAGTAAGCCGGCAGATAGCTTGACTGCGGAATCCCTGACGGCTTACCTCAGCATAGGGTCCACTCTTTGCGACGTGGGATCCTGGGGGGGTGAGAAAGCGTACGAGCTTGCCTGCACAACATGGGCACCTCAAACGTGTTTGATGGATGGACGATGACACCATGCATAACACAAGAGTTTGCTACGCAGGAAAATGCTGGTGGGATGAGGAAGCGTGCAACCTTGCCTGCACAACATGGGCACGTCAAACGTGTTTGATGGATGGACGATGACAATCATGCAAACACAAGAAGTTTGCTACGCGGGAAAATGCTGGTGGGATGAGGAAGTGTGCAACCTTGCCTGCACAACATGGGCACGTCAAACGCTGTTGATGGATAGACGATGGCATCATGCGAACACAAGAAGTTTGCTACGTGGGGGAATGCTGGTGGCGTGAGGAAGCGTGCAACCTTGTCTGCACAGCATCAACAGGTCCTCCATCAACAAACATGTTCGTGAACCAAAGAAAACAGCATGAACCACAATACGAAACGGAAAATCTCAGAGAGGAGCAATTGAGGCCATAAGTGGGCATGTTCCAGAGGGGGCTGACTGAGCCAAATATGTTAAAATGTGGATTGAGCATGGGCTCCATGACTGGCAAGCTCCAAAATTTACATAATATGAAATATGAATCCTTGCTCTGTCCATGGATGTAAAATTTGGAGCTTGCCAATTTTGGGGCGTGTGCTTAATTTGCTGTGGCGTGCAGGCCATTTGTTACCACAATTTGTCCATACCAACTCACCCACTGCACCAATCTGGAATATTTTTAATGGTGTAGATTTCTTATTGGAATAAAACATCATTGCAACAAAATGAAGAAAACGGCTGAATCGGAGTTTAATGAGGATTTGAGCCATTTTCCCATGGAAATCACCACATTAGGGTTTACATGCACCATGTGTGCTTCATCCAGTCTATCTCAGCACGCAAAGCGACCACATAAACCTGGGCACATGCTCAGGTAGCTCTCAATGCCAGCTACACTTCGGTACTAAAATGGTGTCGATCGGATGAAGTGGCTGTGAGTGGCTGCCTTCTGAATGCAAAAATGCACATTTTCAGGCATTTCCTCCGTTAGCCCCTCCTGGTCATGTTCTCATATGCTTTTGGAATCATATGCATCAAAATTAATGAGCTCCAACTTTCATGCATTACAAATTCTTGTGATCTAATACAAAATGTCCATAAATGTAAAATACGAGCTTTCCAATTTTGCTGCACATGCCAAGTTTGGTGTGGTGTGCACCCCACCATTTGCTGCTGAATCTTCGTAAAAGGTCACCCATTGCACCATTTTAAGTGACTTTTGATGTTGATGTTTCTGATCCTACCAATGAAAAACAGGGAACTGGAAGAAAATTACAGTATTTCTTGCCAGTAGGTAGCTGGTAAGAAATGAAAATCGTTATGCTATTTCCCACCGATCTAGGGTGCAGGTATTCTAGCTTGTGTTTAGTTCTGTCAATCTATACACAGAGCGAAATACCTTACTCTACAATTATTATGTGTGTTTAGTTCTGTCAATCTATACACAGAGCGACATACCTTGCTCCACAATTATTATTATTGTGTGTGTTTAGTTCTGTCAATCTATACACAGAGCGACATACCTTGCTCCACAATTATTATTATTATGTGTGTTTAATTCTGTCAATCTATACACAGAGCGACATACCTTGCTCCACGATTACTTTGTCAGCTTCAGTTTGAAGCTGGATTGGGTCTCATTTGATGAAGTGGTGTGTGAGCAGTGGCACCTTGATAGTTGGGCACTTTTTCAGTTGCCCCCCTCTGGGATTTTCCACAGATATTCCATAACACACAATAACAACACACAAGAGCAAGTTCTAGAGTTCCCACAAACCTTTGTGGAGCAAGACATCAGATTATACACTAAACACCTAGTAGCGTGCAATTAAAGGAAAGGCAACGCACCTTGCACGCACAAACACACCAACATACACACAAATACACACACAAACTCTCTCTCCACTATATATACACACATGCACATGCACATGCACATGCACACACACAAAGACATGCATGCACACAAAGACACACACGTGCATGAACGTTCACGCACAAGCGCGTGCGCATGCGCACGCCCACGCACAAGCACACAGACACACGAACACACACACAAACACACCTGGCGAGGCAGAGATGAGTCGCGAGGGATCAGCCTCTGCCTCCAAAAGGCACGTAGATGCATCAATGGCCAGACGGGTGCCTCCTGTCTCTTCCTCCACATGTACAATGTGGCTAGATCCATCCACCTGTGATCCAATTAACATTTGATCCATCCTATTTGATCCATCCACCTGTGATTTAAAAAAACATTAGATCCATCCACCTGTGACCCAAAAACATGTGTTTGTGTGATATAACATATGATGCATTTTCCATCCACCTGTGATCCAATTAACATTTGATCCATCCACCTGTGATCCAAAAAACATCAAATCCATCCACCTGTGACCCAAAAACACGCGTTTGTGCGATATAACATATGATGCATTTTCCATGCACCCGTGGTTCAATAAACATCCACATGTGATCCAAAAACATTAGATCCATCCACCTGTGACCCAAAAACATGTGTTTGTGCGATATAACATGCGATATAACATATGATGTATTTTCCATGCACCAGTGGTTCAATAAACATCCACATGTGATCCAAAAAACATTAGATCCATCCACACCTGCAACCCAAAAACATGTGTTTGTGCGATATAACATATGATGTATTTTCCTTGCACCAGTAGTTCAATAAACATCCACCTGTGATCGAAAACTGTACTTTTACATGCACCTGTGGTTCAATAAACATCCACCTGTGATCCAAAAACATCCACCTGTGATCGAAACCTGTAATTTTACATGCACCTGTGGTTCAATAAACATCCACCTGTGATCCAAAAACATTCACCTGTGATCGAAAATTGTATTTTAACATGCATCTGCGCTGAAGTTTGCATTTCTATACGCATTGCACATGCATCTGCACTGAGGCTTTTGCATATATTGCACATGCATCTGCACCGAGGCTTCACAAACAGCAGCAAAACTCCACATGCCATGTCTGTCAAGTCTTGATTTTGACATGATACTGTTCTCCTAGTAAGCAAGTAAATAAGAACCATGTACTTGCAATTTAAAATCATGCCGTCAGGCCATTGCGAGTAGGCAATTAACCTTGCAACAGACAGATGTCTAACTTACTGGTACAAAACCCCATCTGTTTTTGGACGCGTGCAGAAACAGCTGCTGTGAGAGTGGGCAATGTGACATGCTGCAGTGGACAAATAGCACAGGGCTCTTGCAGCAGAAGCCGATCAGGTAACACACAGGTTACACAAACGTTTGTGTTCAGATCAAACAGGACGAATAACGCACAAGTTGAGAGGATCGCAATCGCACGAACGTTTGTATTCAGATCAAGTAGGTCGGATAACGCACAGGTTGAGAGGTTTGCAATCGCACGAACGTTTGTATTCAGATCAAGTAGGTCGGATAACGCACAGGTTTAGAGGATCGCAATTGCACAAACGTATGTGTTCAGATCAAGTAGGTCAAATAACGCACAGGTTGAGAGGTCGCAAACTTACAAACATTTCTAATCATTTCACACATCAGCAACTTTAACCTGCATCAGGAACACGGACCTGCATCAGAAACGCGCCACCGGCCATCTTGCGCGTGGTGACCTCAACAGATGATGAGTCGTTCAGGATCACACAAAAAGCAGTTGGGCTGCGGCGCTGTACTTGCACAGCATAGCGGCTGCCACCTGTGTGTGTGTGTGTATGTGTATGTGTATGTGTATGTGTATGTGTGTGTGTATGTGTGTACACATATCTTGTGTCAAGGGCTCGTTACGTTGATGCGCTGTACTTCCACAGTGTAGTGGCTGCCACCTGTGTAAGTTTGTGTACACTTGTCTGGATGAAGGGACTCGTTATGTTGATGCGGCGCTGTACTTGCACAGAGTAGCTGCTGCCACCTGTGAGTGCCACCTGCCACCTGTGAGTGCTGCTAATTGCACAGTGTAGCTGCTACCACCTGTGGGTGCTGTTGTTCTTAAATTCACCTGCAAAGCCTTGGTTTGTCGTTGTTGTCAAGGAATTCCGGTGTTTGAGACGGTGTTTGGGACTTTGGGTTTGTTGACAACAACAAACCACAACTACCAAACACCGCTTTGCAGAATGTGCATCTTTGTGGCACTGTACATTTGCTATTGCTGATCTGCTTACAAGAACATGTTGAAGACATACATTCTGCAAAGCGGTGTTTATGACTTTTGGTTTGCAGCAAAAGTTAAAAAAGCGCATTGCAGAATGTACATCTTCAACATGTTCTTGTAAGCAGATCAGCAATAGTAAACGAGGTGGGTTACGATTTTGTTCTAGCCATTGGGCAAACCGTGCTCGTTACTTCCCCTGTCCTGAAGAAGTCTCACAGCAGCCAGGTCTACAACGCGTTTTGCTGTCAACAGAAAAGACGCTGGCATTTTCCTGGGTCTTTTCTGATGACAGCAAGTCCACCGTTTCTCCAACATTGGTATGTTACGCACATTTTTCCATTTTAATTTCAGCATCGACTGAAAGGTTTTGCCTTACATTTCCTTCAACTCACCTGTAAAAAAACTCTACCACTTGTGTTTGCTTCTGCTTAATTTCATTGTGCTTCAAAAGCATTTCTTCGTTGACGCACACCAAGCAGCTAGTTGTCTATTGTAATGGTTTATACATATCTTAACCTATCTCAGGTGCAGCACCACACCAACAACCTTTGACTCTAAACGTTCCGAGCATCCATTCAACTGGCATCGGTGCAAGAAGAGTGCTACCGCCATAATTTGCCAGGCAAGATGTTTAGGATTTGACGAACAGCACGCGTGCTCATATCACACATGCCCCATCACCATATATATATACGGTGTATGTACGGTATTTTTGGCAGGAAAATCACCAAAAATACGGTCATATACGATGTATATATACGGTTCTGGCCAACCCTAGTCCTGCCCCATCACCATAAAAAAAAATAGCACTCACTGATGATGTGCGCATCACTGAAACCATCACCATGACAACATGGGCACTCGCCATGCCTCCTGCACCATCACCATCACCATCACCATGACAACATGGGCACTCACCATGCCTCCTGCACCATCACCATCACCATCACCATCACCATCACCATCACCATCACCATGACAACATGGGCACTCACCATGCCTCCTGCACCATCACCATCACCATCACCATCACCATCACCATCACCATGACAACATGGGCACTCACCATGCCTCCTGCACCATCACCATCACCATCACCATCACCATCACCATCACCATGACAACATTGGCACTCACCATGCCTCCTGCACCATCACCATGACAACATTGGCACTCACTGATGATGAGCGCATCACTAAAAGACATGGCCACGTTGTCAGGAGGCAGCTGGCCCTTGGTCATGTAAGCCAGGTAGGCGGAGGACTGGGCGCTGATCTGCAAATGCGGCCATGATAGAATGGACATTCATGAAAGACAGGTAGGCGGAGGACTGGGCACTGATCTGCAAACACGACCAAGATAAAATGGATATTCACGTAAGCCAGGTACGCGGAGGACTGGGCACTGATCTGCAAACGCGACCAAGATAAAATGGACATTCACGTAAGTCAGGTAGGCAGAGGACTGGGCACTGATCTGCAAACGCGACCAAGATAAAATGGATATTCACGTAAGCCAGGTACGCGGAGGACTGGGCACTGATCTGCATACGCAACCAAGATAAAATGGACATTCACGTAAGCCAGGTAGGCGGAGGACTGGGCACTGATCTGCATACGCAACCAAGTTAAAATGGACATTCACGTAATCCAGGTAGGCGGAGGACTGGGCACTGATCTGCAAACGCGACCATGATAGATTGGACACTCATGAAAGCCAGGTAGGTGGAAGACTGCCACAACACTTACGTGCTCAAAGGCGTGCACCACAGCTGCCACAACACTTGCGTGCTCAAAGACACGCACCACAGCTTCTTTTTGTTTAATTCCCCGACATTACATACCGTTCAATTCCCCAACATTACATGCAATTGCACATATTTGTGCATGTATACACTGCACATATGTAAAATATTTGTGATTTGGTCGACCCTGCATGTTTGTGGTTACTGCTCAGAGCCACCACCCTTGTAATATCCTCTGGTAATGCGCCTCCCGTGTTACTGCTCAGATCCACCACCCTTGGAATATCCTCTGGTAATGCGCCCCCTGTGTTACTGCTCAGATCCACCACCCTTGTAAAATCCTCTGGTAATGCGCCTCCCGTGTTACTGCTCAGATCCATCACCCTTGTAATATCCTCTGGTAATGTGCCCCCTGTGTTACTGCTCAGATCCACCACCCTTGGAATATCCTCTGGTAATGCGCCCCCTGTGTTACTGCTCAGATCCACCACCCTTGGAATATCCTCTGGTAATGCGCCCCCTGTGTTACTGCTCAGATCCACCACCCTTGTAATATCCTCTGGTAATGCGCCTCCTGTGTTACTGCTCAGAGCCACCACCCTTGTAATATCCTCTGGTGATGCGCAAACCGCAATTTGAACTTTTGGCCAGCCCAAAGCAAATCATTTGAAGTTAGAAAACACCATTTTGCAAGTTCCACTGATGTCACACCAAGGGCATGCTAAAGCTAAACCTTCTGATTGCTATAAAAGGCAGAGACCCGAAAATGAGGATTCCGACATAGTCCCAGTGAACAGTACTGGCTCAAAATAATATATTGGATTACAACCATTGTGCTCAAAAAGTGTGCACGGCAGCAAACCTTCAAACACACACGTTTTCAGAAGGCCACGACACTTTTGTTTCTGAACACGCACACGCACAGAGCTCCCACATCACTAAAATGCTCAAAGGCGCGCACCACAGCACCAACAACATTAACATGCTCAAAGGCGCACACCACAGCTCCCACGACACTTACATGCTCAAAGGCGCGCATTACAGCTCCTAATAAACAATTACGTGCTCAAAGTCGTGCACCACAGCTCCCACAACACTTACATGCTTAAAGGCGCGCATTACAGCTCCTAATAAACACTTACGTGCTCAAAGGCGCGCACCACAGCTCCCGCCACGACAGCCAAGTGCCAGGG
>Ga0307968_1002701_pt1 | contig 14791 bp, 15 predicted proteins | sample OrgLakmetagen650_FD_201834 | JGI IMG/M metagenome (GOLD analysis project Ga0307968, IMG submission 201834) | Saline water microbial communities from Organic Lake, Antarctica - #650 | ecosystem: Environmental > Aquatic > Non-marine Saline and Alkaline > Saline | place: Antarctica: Organic Lake... | reverse complement strand
TCTCTCTCTCTCTCTCTCTCTCTCTCTCTCTTGCTCCTTGCTCCTTGCTCCGTGCAGCCAAGAACACTGGCCATGACGTGTATGTTAAGCCTGTTGCCCCAAACGGGTTTGCATTGACGCATCTGCACTGGTATGCAGTGAAAATATAGCAAAAATAGAACTTAACACAGGAGCACACCTTTTGCCCGCTCGGATTTCAAATTAAAATTAGGGATAAAGCACATATTAGGTGACACTGGCACAAACAACGGATACTACACCTCCTGGAAGGAATTCAATTGTAAGAAAAGCAGCAACCAATCTTGCATTTTTCCAAAGGTGTGGCATTTTAAAGTCTCTCATAGATGTCTTCATCCAAAAGCATGCCATGCACTTTGGTTTTGCAACAATGCACCGCTAACCACCTTCAAATAGACAGCGCACTGCATGCTCTCGGGCTGTGAAAACACAGATCAAGATTATGGTTTTAGAAACTGTCACAACAAAGCTAGGGTTGTGTTGTACGAGGCTCTGAAGAAGAGGCAAAGTAGCGGCGCAACCAATGCCTACTCAAATTTGGGCAGTGCTAAAAAACTAGCTCAGGTTGAATACGTTTCAAAAACGCTGCCAACAAAATGCTGCTGTTGCTAAACCTCACAGGAGAACCTGAAAGCCTCGTTTCGTCTTCATGCCCAAATTTATCCCGTGACTGACCACGGATGTTACTGACTCGGAAAAGTTACCAAAAATAGGCTCAATCCAAGAAACCACGACATAAGACCAGAACATCAACTAGACATGCAAAAGAGCAACACAACTCCTCCATGTCTTGCAAGCACGCATGCACCCCCTCCACAAGCTGGGAACTGCCAATATTGTAGGAAACACCATGATTACTACCGGACCCTCATCAAAAATTGCAATGTCAATGGAGCCGCTAGCAACGCCTACCTAACTGCATTCAATGTACTGCTTAATACCTGCTAAAACGTGGTGCATCTTATTAAGTACAAAACAGAATCCTGTACAACCAAAAGCATGCGGTACCATGATGGTTTAAGCGCTCAATTAGGCTAACCTACCCCCTCTGCCCTCAACTAGACAGTGCTCTGCACATTCCTGATACAGCTGAAACTAGGAATACACCTCCAGCCATCCAGATGCTGTGCTGGTTGCTCCCATCTTCGCGAAAACAAAAAAGCAAGAGATTGGAAATAAGGGGGGCGGATTCTTAGGAGTGGCAGGGAGCAACTGAGGGAGATCAAGAGCACTTCAGCAGCACCGCCAGCCGCCAGCAGCAGATTCAACTTCTCAGAGGGCCTCCAGATAGCACCAACCCAAAGTTCTCAGCATCCACCTCATCGAGATCAAGTACCGTGAGGACACTAGACCGCAGAACCATCTTCAAGACCAAATGCATCATTATGAAATACAGAACATGTTATGATTTTACATATATATAAATATTAATACAGGTGAAGAACCAAGGAGAAGATGGATGAAATGTTCTAACAGAAAGGTTCCTTCAGATTGCAGTCTGGCTGCCTATTTAATACAAAAGGAAATATGAACATCTCTGAAGAACTGTTTCAGAGCATGTACTCATCATGCATGTCTGCTCCTTGGCCTTGCATAGTTTCTCAACACTTAACACACTGCGTGGCCTTGGGTTCCATTGCTGGTTGCAAGGATGACAGCTTCTTTAAAAGTGGCCTCGTATAGGTGCTGGTTTATGATATCTGCCGTGATCTCTCTTTCTTTGAATTCCTGAAATGGGCATATCTCAGCATATGATATTTTCCGTTGTTCCAAGGAAGGTGGTGCAGGGAATGGTTGAGGATGTTGTTGAAGTTACCCATGTTTTTTGGGTAAAAGTGGTCTAGGGATTGGCTGTAAGCTTTGTGCTGTTCAAGGGTGCCTTCCATGTTTTGAATGTGTGCGAGAACTTGTTTGCCAGAGAAAATGTGCTCCCCTATGGCCATACTGAAGTAGTGGACTAGACAAAAAGCTTTCTCTTGTTTCTCCATATAAGGTCGGGGGTTAAGAGGAGTTTGGTTTTGTTCAGCACTGTTTATCATATCTTTTTCGGTGGCAGGTACGATGATGTGGATGGTAAATCTCTGCGTTAGGCAGCTAATATGATCTTGGTTGGCCTTTAGAGTTGTGTCTAGAGCCTTATTTTGAAGGGAATTTAAGAGTTTCCAGGTGTTTTCGTGTTTTGTGATGGCAAAGCTGTGGTTTTGCCCTCGGCAAAGGAAGGAGTTGCAGCTGTGGTTAGCTGTCGGGTCATTGAGGATTTCATCAAGGTCTGGGCATTGATTTGGTACTTTGTATACTTCTGGGAGGCTCAGGTTCTTTTGAGTACTAAGCCAGGCATCAACAGCATCATCGCTACATCCTTAATTTTCGTTGTAAGTGGCTTTCCAACCAATAGGTACATTGGGTTTTGTTTTCGAGGCTGTCCCGCGGCCTGTCAGGGTGAGGGAGCTGCAAGTATTAGGTTGCTGAGGAGGTCTATCATCACACATGTGAGTTGTCAGGTAAATTGCATGGCTGCAAGTGGGTGCAAGAGTATGCTGAGGAATAAACGCAGAATAAATAACTCCTCCTTCACTGGTCTCCTAGACACACACATTTAACACATCGGCCCACGAAGAGGTGCCCCCAAATCCTGCAAACATCCAAACCCAACATTCTTTACCCATCTACACAACACCCCCACCACAGCCACGCTCAGCAACACACCATCGGCACCCCATTACAAACAACTTAATCAGAGGCCCACCACCTACACACACAGATCCATCAACAAGTAATGGACACCCCAACCAATCCTCTATTTTTGACACACCAAACTTAGAGTCGCAAACATCCCCTGCCTCCTCTATAATCACAACCGAACCTCAAACAGAAACTCAAGGTCACCTTAACGTACCTACACCTTCAATTTTAGAAAAAATTACCCCCCAATGTACAGATTCCAATGCTCGACCCAGGAAACGCACAGCACATGGCAACATATCCCGCACCGAGCTTCCCCAAACACAACACTCCCTCGCCACAACAGTGGAAGGGCCTTCACCTTTACCACAAACGGAAACCCCGCGCTCACAACGCTACTCACAAAAGGTATCCAACCAAACAAAAAGGAACCACAACTCTATAAGCACATCCCCAATACCACTGCCACAAACTACAGCTTTTACTCGCCTCTCTGACCCTGCACCCACTAACCAACTGGCCACTCTCTCCCAAGACCAACAAGCAAAGCATACACGGCATACACAAGATACCCTCCCCAGTACCAGGAAGAGGACATGCAGCCAAACAGAAAGTCAGCAACATACGCCCCTGACTCAAGTCATAGACACTGTTGCGTTAAGCTCACAAATAGTAATTAAGCCTATTGAACAACCTACAAACAATCAGCCAAACAAACGCACCACACGCTCACAAATCACTAGCCACAACCACCATGCAACACAAGCGTTCACACAAATAATCGCTCCTCCCACCCAGCATATCAATATCATCAACCCGATAACTTACCAGATACGCAACAACCCAACCTTTGAGATTTCAGACCACCCAGCATCATCATCACAGCACAGACTCCAAAGGAAAAGAAGATGTGAGGTCCTCGATATACCCCATTTCCTCCCTAGCCTAAACCTGACCCCCTTGCGCACCACGCATATTCAACAAGAACTCTGGACTTACAAGAAGGATAAGGCTTTTTCAATGACATTCACAGAGGCCATCAACACACTCTACTATGATGATATGGATATCCTACACATAGATAATTGGAGGTTCTTCACCCCCAAGAAAAGAGACAGATGATACACCCCTAAGACAGAAACAATACCACACTTACTTTGCCCCCATGAATATTGAAAGATGGGCCCTACCCCTTTTTAGATCAGTTGGACTAGTGCCCAAATCCAGTAAGACTATTGCCCAAAGCCAAATTAAGTGTGCAAGCTGCGAAAATTGCTCCTACCGTCTAGGACTTGAATCTCCAGACCTCTCCCCACCTTTTAAAGACATGTACATCTGTGACGTCTGCATCCGAACCTACCACTGGAAATGCTTGCTTAAAACAAGCTGCTGCAACGCCACTGAAAGGGAAGCTATTGATGCCAATGATTCATGGGCCTGCCCTGCCTGTATCAATCTGAATCAAAATGAAAAGGAAAGCCGCATCCTCTACTCTCAGAAAAGAGAGATCGTGAAAGTTTCATGGGACTCAACCTGGGAGCCAGAAGAACTACAAAACACGTGTGAAAGTTTCAAGCAGAGCCTCAATCAGTTTGAAGAGCATATCGCCGCACCAAACTTATCTCAGTCTGCACCAGATGAACACCTAGATGATCTTTATAAACAAGGGTTCTCTGCCATCCAAGAGGACAATGCGTACCAACCCTACAATGTTGATCTTCGGAACAAAGCTAGCTTTGACATCCAACCCACCAACCCACAGGCTGACATTACGGCCACAGGGCATTGTGAGAACTGGATCACAACCATTGATCTCATGGAGTATCAAGAAAAGAGTACCCTATCCTCCCCAGATGACACTATGCTTCCTGAAGTGTACACTGACACAGTAGCCTGTATTTACAATGTCGATGGAAAGTGTAAAGGTATGCTTACTCCCGAGCGCCTTCACATACTGCAAAAGGCCTTCGATAAGGCAAAGTGCAGCGGTCAACATGATCACGTCCAACCTCCTCCCATTAGCTTTGCATCAGAACTCGTAGGCCTCATTGCTCGTAAAGACATCTCTACCTCTAAACATACGAACAAAAAAAACTGACTCTTTCTCCCGGATACTTCTTCCCTCCCACATCACTGCCGCCTTTCAACAGTGGGCCCTGGTCACTAAAGAAAAAATGACATCCCCCCTAATTATGACCCCAAATTCCCCCATTACTGGAGTGAGCACCCAAGGGACAAAGTGTTTGGGGCAAACACCAATGCCTTCTCCTCCTGATTCTCTGGGTTCTCCATCTGCCATCCCATTTACCATGAAAATACCATGCTCTTAGCAACAAGACACGCCATCTACTCTGCTGCTGTCAGCACAGAGTAAACAGCCACATCCATGCTCCTCCCTTCCTGGAATAAAATATGACCACAAATCCCTAAGCATCACTCTGCAGCAAATACCCACACATATTTAAGTTCCTGGGCACCATCCCATCAAACCAACTCCAATATGCAAAAGTGCCCTTCTGGAACTATACAAATACCACTTTCCAAACACACCTGGGAATTCAAGATCATTGCCATATGGAACACCAAGGGCAGGGGCTGCCTCAATGCTCACAACAAAGACTGGATAAAAGAACTCGCCAAAGAAATCCCTGAGGCAAAGTGGGAAATCTAAAACATACATAACCATCCCTACCAAACAGCCTCAGGTTCCGGACAACACTCAGGACTCAACAAATTCAATAAGCTACCCATTGACCACCCTCAAACCTCAGAAGGCCCAGACAAAACAAGTGCCCTGATTAGCACTACCCAACCTCATAGTTGTAGTACCGACGAAGCACCCCAAAACAGCTCCAGCCAAAACCTAACCCGTAAGGTATAAAATTGGTGGGATTGGACCTACACTGATGGCAGCCTCGAAAAGAATGATGTAGGGCAAGACACCGGATCAGGCGTATACCACCCTCACTTAAATGTTTCCCACTAGGTATGTAAACCCAAAATGCATGGGTATAACCAACACCATCTCACGGGCAGAGCTAGCAGCTAATGCAGCTGCAGTCATACACGGCTACTCACATATAGCCACTGACAGCCTTACATCACTGCACCAAATTAAAAAAGAGCTCTCACACCCGAATCTCCATCGCCACCACATCCAAGGAGATGTCCTTTAATCCATTGCTAAAGCAATCCGCCAATTACCATCGCGTATCCACTTCTTCAAAGTAAAGTCCTATGCCGGTATTATCGGTAATGAGCATGCCGACGCCCTTGCTAAAAAGTCAGCCACCGCCTACTCCGACCTTGTAGACACCTCCATCAAAACAGCAGGCCCTGAGGGAAACCCCTTCTACAACATCCACTGGCTTGCAAACGAAGACATAGAAAACCAATCACAGACCCATAATCGTACCCATACAACAAACATGGCCCATTCTCCTTCCCCAAAGCTTTGGTACCTACCAAACCACCGTGACGCCCTTCAAGCACACATGCATTTCTCCATATACTGGGAAATGCCAAAACTGAAGCGAACTACCATGCGTACTACCAGACCCTCATAAAGGACGGCACTGCCAATGGAGCCACTAGAAATGCTTACCTAACATCATCCGATGTCCCCTTTTAGACCAAATGTATCATTATGAAATACAGAACAGGCACCCTATTTAATCAGAAACATGCGGTATTGTTCAAACTCTCAACAAGTCAAACTTGCCCCCTCTGCCCATAAATAGACAGTGCCCTGCACATCCTTTCTGGGTGCCAACACACGCAAATAAGGAACAAGATCACCGAAAGACACAACTTAGCATGCCGCCTGATCTTTAAGGCTATCAGCAAAACAGGCTCCTTAGGATCATGCATTGTCTCCAAAGATATAGGCAGCAACGGACGGATGACCATGCAAAATCTCCAGATTTCTGAAACAGCTGAAAGTAGAATTGTTCCCAAATGGCTCTTCCCACCCCGCTTCCCAGATAAAGACATATTTACCTCCAGCCGCCCAGATTTTGTGCTGGTTACTCCCAGCGCTGCAAAAACACAAAACCAGCAAACTAATGTGGGGGGGTGGGTTCTTCGAAGTGGCAGGGGCAATTGAGAGAGACTGGGAGCACCTCAGCAGCACCGCCAGCCACCAGTAGAGCCACCAACCCCAGACAGCACCGACCTAAAGACCTCAGCAAACCTCGGCGTGACATCCACCATGTCGAGATCAAGTACTGTGAGGACACCAGACCTCAGAACCAGCTGAACGCCGCCAAGGAACAGCACAAAGACCTTTGCAACATTCTCCAAGGAGCCTCCGTTACTCTCCACATCATCCTTTTGGGTGTGGGCGGCACCATCTACAACACCCACACTCTGAAGCCTTTTAGGGAACTGGGTCTCGATTCTCAAAGAGTTAAGAAGCTTGCCTCCAAGCTCCATATGCACTCTGTGAACTTTGCTGCTACACTTGTCCATAGTAGACGTGCACTTTCCAGTACTGTAATCAGCTCTCATCAGGAGCCGGTTTCAGGCCAAGCCTGCAACCCTCCTGATCCCCATTGATTTTCCTTTCCTTTTCGCGGTGGAGGAGCTTTACGGTACCTGGTACCTAAGTGACTCCTTTTCCTAATTAATGTGGGGAGTGGTTTTCACTGCCTGCGTAGTTTTTCTGGCATGGACAAATCGTGTGATTTTTCCTGGGATTTATAATATTGTGATCAGCAGTTTATCAGTTATTTGGTTGTTTGGCCAGTTTGGAAAGCTTTTGTAGCAACTTGCTCTTTCTCCCAGACACACCTGTCCCCACTGAAAAAACCCTCTTATATTTTTCTCCAGGTGAGATGTTGTGTGTCTCTGCATCCATTGGGTGGTGCTCAACTGCTCAACACAAATCAACATCCTGCGCGTTGCTTGAGCCGTTGCCTCCTTCTCACGTGGAGAGGGGAAGGAGACGTTGAAACACACCTGGGGGGGCTTTGGTAGGACACAGACGCCTAGCGTGACCTCTTGCACAGCAGAAGGACAGCAGCAGGGAAGATCGTGATCGCAGCAGGTCGGATGGAAGCGGATAGAAGAGGAGGAATGAACAAAATACATTTCACAATAAGCTTCTATATTAGTAGGCTAAAGGATGAGATGTGGAGAGCAACAAAAATTCCTTGAAGAATAATGGCGCAGAGAGGGGCTGTAGGCTTTTCCCGGCGATAAGTCGATCGTGAAATTTTTGCCCTCACAGTACTAAATTATCAGATGGAGGTGGATGTCACGTTAAAGTCTGCCAAGATCTTTAGGTCGGTGCTATTTGGGATGGTTGCTCTGCTGATAGCTGGCTGGTGGTGATGCTAAGGTGCTCAAATCTCCCTCAATTCCTACTGCCCCCCTACCTCTCTGAAGAACCCACATGAGCAACCAGCATGCAAACGGCTGGAGGTGAATATGTTTTTATCCACTGAGCGAGGTGGAAAGAGCCAGTTGGAAACGATCGTTGTTCAGTTGTTCAAATAATTTGGAGGTTTTGCAGAGCCAGCCGTTGGCTGATGCCTGTATCCATGCCAGTGGAGAAGAAGCACAGCCATCGTTGCTGTGTCACGCCCAATCAGGTTGATGTTTCTGTACGTCTTGTTCAATAAGCTGGAGATGCCAGTCTTATTAATAACCTTTATCTTCTAGATTTAATAGTTTCGGGTTTCGGTAGTCAATTGAAAAGAAGCAAGAGACGCGATATACTTCTGATCGAAATCAAGTGCTGTGTAGACACTCCTCTATCCAACAAGCAGAAAAGGCACATGAACAACATAAGCTGCTTATACCTCGCCTTCTCAGACACCACAAAACCCTTCTCACCATCCTGCTAGAAGCAAAGGCACCATTACAGAAGCCACACAAGGAACCCACTCCACAGCCTCGGAGTTACTGGTCCACAGCATTCATTAAAAACCAAGCCTACATGCAATTATATCTGCAACCAAAATCGTACAGATGAGACGAGACATTGAACACAACCCCTAAAAATATCTGAGCAAAACTCCCGGTGGTGCGCAGGCTTCTGCCTCTCAACCACCTGATCCCCACTGAAAAGCTTGGCTCAATTTTTTCTCCAGGTAGGATGTGTGTGTCTCTGCATCCATTGGGTGGTGCAGAATACAAAACAACATCCTAATGCGTGCCTGTATTGTTTACACTACCTGCATTGTTTTCCTTTTTCCTTTTCTTGACAAGATGTGAGCATTTTAAGAGGTAGCATTAGCATGGATCCTCAATAGAGATCTATCCTAAAAAGCTGGTTACAGGAGAGCTAATAATAAAGCGAGAGCTAATAATCTTATAATAATTCGATAAATACTAATTTCCTGGCTTCTCTGCAATGCAGCAGCTCACAGACACGAGCTAATTTGGGGCCTGTGTCCTCCCTGCACTTCCTCTTAAGCTACTACCTTTCATTACACCTAATTCATCGCTTATTATTGGTGACCGGCGGTTTACTTTCAGAAACTTTGGAACTACATGATCGTTCTGCGCTACACAGCAAGCAACGTTGCCGCTTGCCCACATTTCTATCTGGATTACCGTAGAGAACCGTAACCAATCCGAGGTTTGGAAAAACCTAATTAATAAGCCCCAATGCGAGCAATGCGAGGGGGGCAACACGTAATTAATAAACACAATGCGAGCCTATGCGAGGACCTTCTGGCCCTATGAGCTGCACCTGCATGCGTGTGCACGCGCGTGTGCAAGCGTACGTATGCGTGCGTGCGCACGTGTGCGTGCGTGCATGTACGTGCGTGTGCGTGTGCGTGTGCGTGTGCGTGTGCGTGTGCGTGTGCGTGTGCGTGTGCGTGTGCGTGTGCGTGTGCGTGTGCGTGTGCGTGCGTGTGTGTGTGTGTGTGTGTGTGTGTGTGTGTGTGTGTTTGTGTGTGTGTGTGCGTGTGTGCGTGTGTGTGCTTGTGTGTGTGTCCACGTTCATACTTAAGATTAATTAATTAATTGCAATGCAAGCTTTGCAAGCCCTTGTAACTTAGATATGAAGTTGCTCCCGACACACCGCGAGGGGGTCAAAAAAGTTAGCGTAGCGCGGTGATATAAGTACCCTACGGTATAAATGCCTGTTTGGCCAATGCTGGATTTCGAATTGAATGCCATGCTATACAGGCTCGTTTGCTTGCCCCCGACACACAGATTTACACACATTGGTATCACGATGGCTGCCGTTCGTGTTCCTGTCCAGGCACTGACTCTCTAAGGCCCCGGTCACACGGGATTTGGTTAACTTTTTAGTTACCAAGTCAAAATTCGAAGAGTTTTGAAAACCATCCAAATGACGTAACTTTTGTCGCGGCTGCATCACATCGTTCTATAGGGATATCGGAGACAAATTGGGGAAGCGAAAAAGGTAACCAGGTACCCCCCCCCCTAGTTAGGTTTTTGGTCCGGCATAACTTTTAGCAAGTGTCAGAATCACAATCCGAAAGCAGATTGAAATCGGGGACGTAAGGAGATTCTTAAAAACAAATAAAAAATCTGGGTTAAAAAATAGCCGTGACCAAACCGGGGCCTAAAGTTGTGGCGATCCGGTTGCCGTTCGACAAATCTTCTGTGGAAAGACGAATTAAAGAAAATTGGGTTACATAATTTCAGTCAGTTGCGCAAACACATCGACAGCTGGGTGAAGGCGACCGTCGCGCTGATCTAAAACTAGTATAAATGAATAGAGCCAAGGTTCGGATGGCTTTAAGAGCGTCGCGCTGATTTAATTTTGGGCCGATGCCGCCCAGGGCTGCTCGCCAAGCGAAGCTCGACGCCCAGAAAAAGCTAAAGCAGAAGCCCGCTGAAGAGGAGGGGGAGGAGGGGGAGCCTGCTGCTGTGGCTGTCAAGCAGGAGGCGAAGGAGGAGCCTGGCACAGCACCCCCCCCAGCAGGGCGTGGCGTGAAGCGCCCTCCCGCTGGGGCTCCAGGAGGAGCAGCAGCAGCAGCAGCTAAAGCAAGAGGACCAGAAGCGGGTGCAGCAGCAGCTCCCCCACCAGCTGCACCAGCTATGCCCAGGGGGGCAGCAGCAGCACCCAAGCCTGCCCCCGTGCCCCGAGCAGCAGCAGCAGCAGCAGCAGCAGCAGCAGCAGCAGCAGCAGCCCTGCCGTACGCAGCTCCAGCTGCCGCAGGTGACGCAGGGGCAGCAGTAGCACCAAATGCAGCTGCACCTGTAGCAGACGACGGACCGGACTCGCATCCCCCGCCCGCAAGGGTGCGTGTTTATTCGTGCCTCGGTGGATGAGCATTTGAGAGGAGTCCTCGCTCTGTTGCTTCCTTCTCCTCCCGTGTTGTCTTCAAATACAAGCTATGACTCGCGCGCTGCAGGTGCAAGTGGGGGGTTCCCCCTCGTACACCCCGGAGAAGAAGCTTGGCAAGGGCGGGTTTGGGCAGGTCTGGCTGGGTAGGCGCAACGTAGCTCCGCGCGGTGCTGCTGCCATCGCTGCCAAAAACAATCCGGACGGCCCTGGTGCAATGCAGGTACGTGGTGGGGTGGTTGTGCAGGGAGAGAGCCTCGCGAAAGTTGAGGATCGATCACAGCTGGATCACGGCCTTGTTTTGTCCCCTGTTTTCCTCCAGGTCGCGCTCAAGTTTGAGCACTTGACCAGCAAGGGCTGCACCAACGGCCCCCCCTACGAGTGGAGTGTGTATCAGTGAGTGACAGACAGGCGTGTTGACCAAGACAGACAACAGCCTTCCCCCTTTTTTTAGTTCCATAGCTGTCCAGTGCCTGCTTGTTATGTGTAATGCTGCGTTCACATGAGCGTGTGTCCGCACTGCTTCACACGTGGGTGACACCTGTTCCTCCCTTTATTCACACAGGATGCTGGGTGAGTCTTACGGCATCCCGCGGATGCATTACAAGGGTCAGCAAGACAGTTTTTACATCATGGTGGGTGGCATGCCAAGTGAGGTCACAGGGGAGGGTAGTCACGTTGATGGCCACACAACATGCACGTGCAAGGGTTTGCGCACGCGCTCGCACACGCGCACACGCACACACACACACACACACATACACATACACGCACATACACACACATGAACACACACACAAACACACACACACATGAACATACACACCCGCACGCACACTTGTGCACAAGACCTAACCCACGTAATTAGCCTTCCTTGTCTAATGTCATATGATTTCTCTTCAATGTTATCGCCTACACCCCCAGGTCATGGACATTCTCGGCCCCAGTTTATGGGATGTGTGGAATCAAAAGCATCAACACCTTTCAGAGGCGTATGTGGCATGTGTTGCCATTGAGTCATTAGCCATCCTCAAGGCCCTTCACGAAAAAGGGTGCGTGGGAGGGAGCAGCAACTCACAAGTGTCATAACTAATAACCGTATCAAACTCCAGATTCCCTCATTATCCCGGCATTGTTCCGTCGGTCCGACTATGATGGGGATTGGAGCCTATGAGGGTTCAACTAAACGTGCCAGTTTGGTTGGCTAGAGCTTTGCAAATATGCCGCGTGCTGGCATGCATACTCAGAGAAATTGAAATTTTGTTAACAAATTCCTAGTGTTTTGACATTGCAACTGAGAGAACGCTCACACATAACCTACAAAGTGTGTGCGGCTCATCATGCGCTCCAGTGCGTTCTGTTCTTTTGCAAGGATGAGCGCCAAAACTTGCCCTGGATTGTGCCTACAGCATCTGATTTCCCACCTGCATCTAGTTGCATTGAATGGCAAGGATGGCGGTGCTGCTGCCAACAACCGTGTCCAGTCCCTTCCACCCTTCCCCCATTGTCGTCCGCAGCTATGTGCATGGGGACGTGAAGCCCGAGAATTTCCTGCTGGGCGCTCCAGGGACTCCCAAAGAGAAGAAGCTGTACCTAGTAGATTTAGGATTAGGTAAGGGCCCCATGATGTTGTCCCCACAGCTTGCGGTTTGCTGGCGCACAAGTGCCGGGAGGTCCTTTGGTCCAGGTGTCCTTGCAAAACTGCTTGTCAAATGGCACGTTATTCGAGAAGCCTGCAAATTGCGGTAGTAACTCCATTTCAGACATCCTTGCCATACAATTGCGTCAAACACATCATCCCCTCAATGGTCAGCAAATCACAGGTGCACTCAACATCCCCCCCTTCACTCCTGCATATGCTTCAATGCACAAGACACAACCCATTCAAGCACCCCATTGATCACTGTATGGTTAACAACTGTATGAAATCTATGCGCAAGCAATGTACACACAGCCCCCTTCACCCCTCTATGATGAATGGCTCCCCCTGTTCCTCCTCCCCCTTGCTAGCCATGCGCTCGTGTAATTGCATCCAACAAGTGACATGGAACCCTTACTTAGCCTGTCAGTTGAACGCTGTGTACTTCGCGGGTTTTTAGTACCCCCCTCAACACCCCCCTCAAAACCCCCTGTCCCTGCCCTCCCCCCTCACAGCCATGCGCTGGCGCGAGCGCAACCAGCATGTAAAGTACGACCAGAAGCCAGACGACTTCCGCGGCACTGTGCGCTACTCCAGCGTGCACGCCCACTTGGGACGCACTCCCAGCCGGCGAGACGACCTCGAGTCTTTAGCCTACACGCTCATGTTCTTGCTGAAAGGCCGACTGCCGTGGCAGGGCTACCAGGTGCGTGGCGTGCGTTTGTGTGTGTGACGTGAGTGTTTGCTTGCTGTGCTTCATCCCAAAGCTTGCCGCTTTGTGTTCGCAACTGTTTTACTTGAATGCTTCCGTACAAGCACCTGGCTCACACTTCTGCACATTAGTTCCAACGTAGACACATCATTATGCGCAAAACACACACACACACAAAACACACAGGGTGCTAACAAAGGCTACTGGGTGTGCCGAAAGAAGATGCAAACAAGCGCTGACATGCTCTGCCGCCTCTGCAACCCCGCCTTCCGCAACTTCTGGTGTGTGTGTGTGTGTGAGAGCATGCGTGTGTGCATTTGCTCAACCATTCTGTGCTCAAGCTAGTTGGTTTTTCCTGTCCCTTTCCTTTCTTCCCTTCTGGAATCATGAACAAAGTGCCAAAAACGTTGCTAAAAGAAAGTAGTGTTAGATCGTGCCCTGCCTGCCTGTTAAGTAATGAGCTAGACTGTCCCGTGGCATTTTGAATGGCGTGCTGCATGTACAGAATAGAATCTGCAAGTGAAGAATGAATTAGTGTCCCTCCTCCTGTACTGCCTGCTACCTTCTATTCCTGTGTGTATGTGTGTGTGTGTGTGTGAGTGTATGTGTGTATGTATTTGTGTGTACAGCGTTTACGCTGTCTCTATGTATGTGTGTGGCATTTTAATGTGTGTCCCGATGCATCGTGACGCTTGATGCTATGTGTGCAGGGACGTTATGGTCAACCTCAATGACGTTTGATGCTCCGTGTGTATTAAATGTGTTTCCTGACGCAACTTGACGCTTGATGCTACGTGTGTAGTGACTCTGTGGTCAACCACAACGACGCGTGATGCTACGTGTGTAGTGATTCCGTGGTCAACCACAATGACACGTGGTGCTATGCGTGCAGTGATTCCGTGGTCAACCTCAAGTTTGAAGAGGAGCCCAACTATGCGCGCTACATCTCCATGTTTGAGCCCATCGTCAACACGCCTGAGCGGCCACTGCAGATCGACACCTCGTTGCAAGCAATTGTGAGTGTCTGTGTCTGAGAGAGTTGTCGACCGTCTTGGTTTGACATTCCATCATCTTCCAGCAAGTCGTATGTATAGGGTTGGCCAGAACCATATATATAAGGTGTATACAGGAGTTTTTTTTTTTTGGACGACACGTATACTTTTCAGGGTGGACACCCTTGAGGCCCCCCCCCCCCCCAATCCCCCCTTCCAGTGCCCCCACCCAAACAAAAAGGGTACCAATCCGCTCCTTTTCAAAGCAGGCATCCATCTGCATACTCATCAAGACCTGAAACTGAAGTGTTGCAGAGTTATGGGGCAAAAGTTGAGATACGGACGCCCATGCACACGTGACCTACCAGGCACCCATAGCTGGCTTGCACAGTCCCACATTGCTTCTATTTCTTCAGAATTCCACTGACTATCTCATGCTGGCACAATCCTGTAAGTTTGGGGTTAATTGCTGCTTC
>Ga0307968_1002697_pt1 | contig 14807 bp, 11 predicted proteins | sample OrgLakmetagen650_FD_201834 | JGI IMG/M metagenome (GOLD analysis project Ga0307968, IMG submission 201834) | Saline water microbial communities from Organic Lake, Antarctica - #650 | ecosystem: Environmental > Aquatic > Non-marine Saline and Alkaline > Saline | place: Antarctica: Organic Lake... | reverse complement strand
GAGTGTGTATGTGCGTGCGTGCGTGTGTGTGTGTGTGTATATGTACACATACATGTTTGTACCGCCGGAACTTGTCGCTTGCAGAGGTGAGGTCCTCTTGTGATATTTGAACTTGAGCAGGCTTAATGCCATCAATTGGAGGCAAAGGATCATACTTAGAATTCCAAAGTAAGGCTAGAAGGACGGTCACTTGCATGCCGATGCCTGCAACCACTCCTCTCAGCTTGCCCATTGCAGCTGTCGGGGTGGTCAAATAGACTTTAATAGACTAATCGAATCAGTTAAAACTACTGATTCAAACAAAAAAAGAATTAAGAGCTGATGTGCAGTATCCAGTAACCGTTCCTGCTGTGTGAGATAGGTCGTCGCCCATGCTTTTTCTATGCTACGCATTTCAAATTAATTAACATTTATTAACCTAGCTGTAATATTATAGAAATCTGTGATCGCACAATGGCTCTCATGAGAAAAGCAAAGGAAATCTGGAATAGTCCAATAGGCCCCAAAACCACCCATTTCTGGTATGTCACAATGACACAGCTACACATGCAAGTGCACCAACACACCAACACACCAACACACCAACACACACACACACACACACACACACACACACGCACACACACACACACACACACACACACACACACACGCACATACACACACACGCACACACACACCAACACACACACACGCATACACACACGCATACACACACGCACACACCCCATAACACACACATACACACACATACAGATACAACACACACATACACACACAATGCTCAAAAACACACACAGCACACACAAACACACACGCACGCACACACATGCACACACGCACACACATGCACACACACACAGCACACACACGCATACACACAGAGATAAACACACTTACACGCATCCCATAACACACACACACGTGCCACGATACACACACGCACACACATGCACACAACACTCGCTCACACAACACACAAGCACACGGTCACATGCAAAAGACACCACCAGTCATGTTTAAATAAACACAATAAAACAATACTGAAGCTCGTACTGACATAATTCCAGTGTCGCGTCTTGTGGCCGCACGCATACATTGAACTCTCTTTTAACTACATACTTGTGCAATACCAGGGGCCCTGTGGCAAACTGGGGCTTTGTTGGAGCTGTAAGTGTAACGTGATTGCATTTCCAGCAGCCTGCCAGTGTTCCAACTTCGTCACTTTGGCAAATGCGTGCAACTCATAGATTGGTCCCAGCTCCATACACTCCCGCGTTACACCATTTTGCTCGCAGGGCTTAGCTGATATGAAAAAAAGTCCTGAGGTCATAAGCCCAAACATGACAGGAGGTGCGGACAGTGAAGTGTGCATGCTGGGGTTCCGTCTGTGCTCTCCCGTCCCTCTCTCTTTGGTGCTCCATAAATGCATCTGATCCGCGGAGGTGGCCAGAACCATCACACTATATCATACACACTGTAAACCATGTTTATCTGCCGTTTCCATTTTAGGCACTCGAGAGCACCTCCTCAACTTTCTACTTTTTATCTGTAACTCTCAACAAATCGTTACAACAGAGCCAGAGCTCTCCACTTCATCTTCTTGCAGTTATGTGTGTGTACTCAGCCCTATTCATGAGGTTCGCATGGATGGTGCAACCCCGGAACTACCTTTTGTTTGCGTGCCACGCCTCCAATGAAGCAGTGCAGATGTATCAGATGAGCAGGTGCGTTTAAGCTTTTTCACATGAAAAAAAATGACAACTCATCTGGCAGCTTTCCTTCCTGCGCGTGTTCGATCAAAACGTCATGATATTGAAATCCTCACAGCTAATTTGTAAAGTATGAGGGGTGAATGTCGTGATTGCTTGGAGTTTGCTTTAGGATGCGATGATCTTCGGTCCGACGTTTTTTTTAATCTTTTGAGCTCCTGTATACCAAAGGGGACTCATGCTCCTTTTTATGAAGTTACATTACACACATCACAATTAGAGTGTTCATGATTTATTCACAACCAGGATGTTTTGAAGTGTTTAAGAGTCGGTAGCAGTGCTTCACCGCGTATAGCCATAGTCCAAACTCCTGTTCCTCTCTTTTGGACCTGGTTCTACCGCAAAGGTCTGCGAGCTGGGCTCAAATACACCTGCACATGCCTGTCACTTCCATTTTTGTAATCCAGACGATCTACAGATCATCATTTGGCACTGCTTGCTAGATCTCCTGTCAGTCTGTGCCAGGGCAGTGGGTGCGCCTCCTTTTGGACTTCATTGCACATTGTATTTAAACGTATCATTTACTCAGGTGGTACCAATGGACCAGAGAACATCCGGAGACCAGCCAGTGAAGAAGCCTAAGTCTGTCACAAAGCTTAGTTTCAGCTGTATTTGTATTCGTGTGCCTGGCACTCCTTTTGTTAGGTGTACATATGTGTATGTGCACCAAGGATTACGCATAAAGAGTACATGTCTTTTTCGTTAATGCATATGCCATTGTGCCGCGCATTGATCCCTGCAGATTTAAGTCAGTTGTTGTGCTGAATTTTATACTTGGCAGTGACGGTGATTCAATCTCACAAGTTACGCGTTTCCAATTGTACCAAAATTCCACCCCTTATTTTCCCCACTCTCTTCTTTGCCTCCTCCTCAAGGAGCAAAGTAGGGACACCATGAATCATGCCGCAGAATGCCAAAATTGTCTTGAGACATTGCATTAAGAAGAAGACCACATGTGAAACGTTGTGCTATAGAAACACGCCCTTGACGTTACAGTAATCACCAGCAATGTTATGAAACAAATGTTTGAACTGGTGCCATAAATTTCAGTGCCCACGAACAATTGTGCCACTTTGACTATGATGCTGGTTATCACACAAATTGCGAGCACAAGAGCTCCTGTCTGGCTTCCTACTATCACTGCTATCAAATCAACCAGTTTCACACTTCAGCGCATAACCTTGAGCCCTAAGTTGTGCTACATGACTTTTTATTTGTCGTTGGCGTATTACATAGGTAGAGGGAAGATAGCAAACTCCCTACTACGAGACTGAAATGAACTGAAAGTTGATATATAAAAAGGGAGCAAGAGAGGCAGGCTGGAAGAAATTTAAGATAGTAGGGGGGGCAACCAGGTTGATGAGAAGAAGGGCAAAACTTTCACGATAAGGTCAAGCAGTATGGGAAAGAAAGAAGGAAGAAGGAAAGCCTGCGTACTTTGGTGCCTACGGAAAAACAAGGTTTAGGAACCTGACTTTATAACCCTTGGAAACCTTTTGCCATTAAGAAGTGGGCACTAGATACCACATGTAAGCATTCTTCATATGTGCAAAGATCTTCAAGATCCCTGTTGCGATGTCAGTTGGACACCACAGGGAAAGAACAATTGAATTTGTTGTTGGCGTATTTAAATATGGTCTGACCACGAGCAAGGGATGTTTTAATGTCATATGTATGTGCACCTAGCGTTGGGATTGCCTTCCAATTTGCAATTTTGTTGTTATCACAACCAAGATGCCCTCCCAAGTGCAGATCAAATGGAAGAAGGGCACTGTCGAGTTAGCCAGGACCGCACTGAGGAACACAGAAAGTTTGGCTTGGACGGACAGAGAATATGGCTGGTCAATTGGGAGCCAACATGGGAAGCAGCGAAAATGATCAGGTTCAACCCGAATAACGTAAAATGGCTAGAAACCTTGAGACAAGCACTATGTCCACCTCTGGCATAAAAACTGAATACACAGACAAAAATCTGGACAACCTGGCCCGGCAAGGATTTGAGGATCCTAACAGGCGTACTTGCCAATTGAAATCGTCGCTAGGCAAGCAAACCAGGAATAAAATCCACTTGGACATGCATCCTACAGATCCTCAGAATGATATTAATGGCACAGGTAACTGTGAACTAAAACAGACAGGTCGGTCTGATCAATCCCCTACAGTACATGACGCAATACATGACAGTAAGCAATACCACACACCCCTCTGACCGCCGCAAGCAGGCAAATGACTGGCTAGCAAAAGTTACACCTCCCAAGTTCCAGACCCTCTCATCGGTGACATATGTGTATGGCAAAGATAGTAAAAAATGCTCCAGCACCATCACCCCTCAGCGCATCAGCATTCTACAAGATGTATACAACTCTGCTTGTCATCAAGACTTACACACCTTGCTGCGCCCCCCTGTTCAAGACATTGCAACCGAAATCCATGGACTACTACACCAACTCTCAGTGACAGGCAAGAACACCAAGGCTGAATGTCCACATCCAATGCCCAATAAGTGATCGCGATCTGCCCACCCATTACATGACAGCCTTTTGCCTTCTGCAACCATGCCCTGGTCACAAAAGAAAGAATTGCCTGTTTTAGATTTCACCCCAGAGCTTCAAAAGTTCTAGACAGCCCACCCAAGAGGCAGAGTTTGGTTCCAGAACAGATGCGTTCTTCACACAGTTCACTGGATTCTCCATCTGCCACCCGATGTGTGACGGTTAGCACACGTTCAAAGTGGTGCAAACATGCAACCGTGTCTGCCTTGTATAATACCAAAGAGGCAACCGCTACCTTCCTAGTACTGGATGGAAAACAGCACCAACGCTTTTCACAAAACAACCGTGCTGACAACAACAATTTTAGCGCTATTATTGAAAATACCCCAAAGATAGGGTGCTACATGTTCTAAAAGCAAAGTAAATCACACCCCTGCCCACACCCCTGCCAGAAGCAATATGGGGCACACGCATCCTAGTAGTCTAGAACAAAGCTGCCAGGGAGCAACTTACTACAAACAACTCATTTTGATTATATAAAAGAAGATGAGACTTATTACCAGATGCTATATGGAATTTATCGTTCTTACGTAGAAAGGGGGAGGAGAGGTTCATCACACCTTTATGGGGGGCTCAGCACACACGCACACACGAACCGCTGACTCACCACGGTCAGACCTCTGCCATATGGCTCATACTTGATACTTGTAATCCATGCTTAAGCTGGTACCATATTTTGTCGTGACGGATACATTTGAGGGTTGCTCTTAATGTCGAGTCTGACTTGAACGGTTTTTGTTGTGAATCTGATGGCATTTAAGCTTAGTTTTCTCATGATCGCTGTGGCATGCAGACTTTCTAGGCTCCAGTTCTGTGCGGTGGGTTAGTTGTATGCCTCCTGTGTAACAGTGCAAAGCTGGCAATTATTGTACAAATTAATATCAAAGCAGCGGATGATGCACAAGCTGTAATTTTGCAGCTTGAACAAGAAGTATAATAGCTCTCAACTCCTTGTAACAGAGGATGTGGTAACCTTCCTGAGGGAAGAGCAAGCGCAGAGTGCTACCTTGCCTGCTTGTTGAAGGCAAAGAGGGCAGAATGTTTAGAATGCAACAAATTGCATGATGCAAAAGGTTAAAGCAAATGAATAAAACACAGGCATGATGTTCTGACTTTCTATCAGTTTGAAAAACAACTGTTCTGCAAAGGAAGCTGCTGGCATCTCTGGTACAAATAAATTCAAACAATTTTGTTACGTGGCCAGATATTGCTATAAATTGTTGCTTTCCAGCTCAGACAGAAAAAGACGATTAGCACCTGTCAATAGACTTCCCTCAGCAAAGGAACATAATTATCTGACGTGGCACCCTGCTGACCATTGTGCTTTGGCAGCCCACTGAAACATGGGCCTCAAATTGCTGAGCACTCTTTTTAGAGCACATTGGAAGATTGGAAGGTATCTCCACCTGATCCGATTGTATAGCAGGCTCCAGCGTTTATGTATTAAGTAAATCTGCCATGAGCATCAACACATGCAAGTATGATGGCGGGATACTGGTCCCAAATAATTTCCATTATCCCACTCGCGCGGCTTCTTGGTCTGGTTTGTTGATTTTTGCAAGCTCTCTGCACAGCTGCTATCGCCCTTGCAGCACACCTCTAAAATCCCTCTTCCCAGCCTTCGCTCCCACTCCATTGCCAGGTAGAAGTCCCCCCACCAGAGTGCAGATGTGACAGGTTGCCTCAGCGGAATGGTTCCACCGGAGATTCCAGCTGATGAGAAATTTTAATTTCTCAATTGTTTTATAATGAGAATTCTAGTGATGTCCCGTGTGACTAGAATCCTGTTGCTAGATGTCATCATTGTATCGTCTAATTCATAGATAAATAGCGTCTAATTCATTCAAGGCGCAAACTCTACAGTGTGAAATTCCATTAGCGAATTTCCCTGAATGAAGGGGGGAGCCAGCTTCAGGAGCATAGGCAGCCTGCTTTCCCAAGCACGGGATGAGCTCCAGGCAGGGGGTGAAGAGACCATGGTTCACGCAGAAAATTTCTCACTGTTTGAGGTGGGTCAGAAAACGAGTGTTTGTGCACAGGTGCGTGCGTGCGCATGTACAAAGGCCACATGTTAATCTGGGCCTGGATGAGCAATGGATTACGTGCGTGCACGCGTATGTAGGCCATGAGTGCCGTTGAGCTAGGCAATGAGAAGATGGATGCAGCCGTGACTGGCAACTGCAAGCCCGTGGAGGAGCTGCTGCAGGAAGGCCTTGCCCCGGTGCAGTTGAGCCCCACCCAGATCTTGCTGGTGATGGAGCGCCTGCTGGTTATGGAGGTAAATGTTGGTTCTGTTTGGAACACACAGGTCGGGATGTTGAATGAAGTGAAGTGGCCATAAACGGCTATTCTTGATGGATGAAATTCGAGCATCATCCGCTCCATCCATGTCCTCGCGCCTTCACACACACACACACACACACACACACACACACACTCTTACACACACGCACATACACAGGCCACGTGGCATAACGGGGCTGCGTTGGCACAGACTGTGTTCACAAGCCTGTACATGCTGCAGCCAGAACGGCTAAAAGATAAGAACCCGCTGCTCTATGCCTTTTGTGTGGGCCTCAAGGCGTCGTGCGTAGCTGTGAGGTGGCTGGTCATGAATGGAGCCGTGGCTGAGGTATGTTGATTGTATGTGCTCTTGTATGTAAGTGTGCGTGCGTGTATGTAATCAGTGAGGTATGTTGATTGTATGTGCTCTTGTATGTTTCTGTGTGTGTGCGTGTGCGCACGAGTGTATACGTTTATGCATACGTGTGCATGCGTAAGCGTAAGCGTGTGCGTGTTTATGTATGCGTGTGTGCGTGAGTGTGCACCTGCTGCTTTTGGTGAACGTGTAATTACTTTGCTAAATATGAGCGCACGCGGTCAAAACATGTTTCAGGAAGAGGACATCAACTGCTGGGTCCTCAGGCTACCCATGCAAGATATGCCTGTCCCCCTGCCTGATGCCCAGTGCCTTCCCCTGTTGGACAAAGCAGCTAAGTCTGCCAAGAGCCAGGTGAGCGCATTTCAAGAAATAAAAAGCTGGCGAAAGGCATGCCTGTCCCCCTGCCTGATGCCCAGTGCCTTCCCCTGTTGGACAAAGCAGCAAAGTCTGCCAAGAGCCAGGTAGCAATGCTAGAAGAATTAAAAGAGGGAAAATCTCCAAGAGTTCAGTGAGCGCTCTTGAAAAACAGGAATAGGCTCGGAGAGGTATGACAAGAGCAGGCATGGAATTGCTGGAGTGTGACACAGATTAGGAATCTGAAAAGTAAATACTATAGGAATAAGGAGTTGGAAAGGTGAACTGATGGGGGCAGTGAATTTAGAAAGCAGCTTGATGTTGCTGACGTGCTACACACATGCCCACACAATAATGCGCACACACAAAAACCCTCACGCGCACAAAGTAACACATACACACACTCTATTCACGCAGGCTAAGAGCACCAAGGGACCAGACGCAGAAGCATACAAAGCCATCGCTGCACACTTTGAGTTGCGCAGCAATATGCATTCGGTGAGCGCAGGGTGGCCGTCTGTGTACTTCTGCCTCTCTGTTTTGTCGAGTTGTGTTCAAATCTTGGAATACAAACCTGATTAATGTCTTTTCACATCAAGGTCAAGCGACCTTCACAGTTTGCGTTGAGATTTACACCGTGAGCTGGTCAATGAAAACATACGGATTCCGTGCCAGGGTGAAAGTCCCTGTTCACACACCACACGGGAAGATTCACTGTTTAGCATCTGAGCTGCAGTACTATGCATGGTGGGCGTGCTTAAAGTGTTGTTGTCACTTGCTCTTGATGCATCTTAGTTTCACTGCATATTTATCCAAACGCTACTGTCAGTGGCTTCTGCTTACGAGCCCGTGGAGTAGACGAATGTTCCAGACCCATTGTAACACCACATACCTACGTTATGTGTTTGCAGGCATTGCTCGGGTTTGGCATGAAGAATGAAGCGGGGGTAGAGGGGGCCGTTGCGTACCTCACCTCTGCCCTGACCCATCTGCAAAAGGTAACACACACACAAACACACACACAAGCACGCACAGGCATTTCCTATTTTTTATTCACCGCTACAGACAGTGACACACAAGTAGGGTGGGCCAGAACCGCATATATACACCGTATATGACCGTATATTTGGTGATTTCCCTGCCAAAATTACCGGGTATACACCGTATACATAGGGTTCTGGCCAACCCTGCACACAGACCCTGTTTGAAATACTGCACTGGCACACTGGCGCCCAATGGTTCCCTCTCTGTACAAGAGTCCAGACATGCAAATACTCATAAGCCACCCCCTGTGTTCAAGGTAGTACGCTTTCCCTCTCTGTACAAGGATCCAGACATGCAGGTACTCATAAGCCACCCCCTGTGTTCAAGGTAGTACGCATTCCCTCTCCGTAAAAGGTTCCAGACATGCAGTTACTCATGAGCCACCCCTGTGATTTAGTTAGTACGCACGCAGCCCCCCTCAATTCCCTCTCTTTGCCAACAGTGACCAGTACTACTATCTTATCGAAGCACAAACAAACTTTCGAAATGGCATGAAACTATAACTGAACAACCCTGATGTGTTCACATAAATGCTTGAACTGAAGTTATGCAAGCTTCAACAGCCCTGGCCAACCTTGTGACTATAAGTAAGGCGTCAGGCTCAGATTCTTCTGTCCTTACTTTTGCTGCCCTTGTATTTACCAGTATCTGCACGCACACCGGCATTTCTAACCACTAAACTAATAAACTGCGACTCTAGATAATGTTCATTGTGAGTGCGGGCAATCGAAGATACATTGGCATTTACGTCTGTACCATACGTTCATGCAACCCCCCCCCCCTGAAAAAGTTTTATTTTACAGAAAAAACAGCAACCCCCCCCCCCCCTAAAATCATTTGTCGTACAGTAACATTCAGCAACCACCCCCTCTCAAAGGGTTTAAGCCAAGAGAAGCCAAGGGTTTCTAAGCCACTCTTGCTGTTGTTGCTGTCACTGCTGCTACTGCTGCTGCATGCGTGTGCTAGCTTTGCGTGCTGTGTGTATGTGTGAGCGTGTGTGTGCAAGGGTGCTAGAGAGAGTGTGTGTGCGTGTGTGTGCGCATGTGCATGTGTGTTTGTGCGCCTGTGTGATTGTGTGCGTCTGTGCATGTGTGTGCGTGTGTGTATGTGGGTGTGAGTTTGTGTGCGCATGTGTGTGCACGTTGTGCGCCTGCGCATTTCTACTGCCTTAGTTGCACAATACGGGAATACGGATACAGATACGGATACGGAGGGGCTGATACGGGCAGCAAAGAATTCACCAGAGGCTCTAGAACCTGCAGGAATGAGCCTAGGACCCTTGCATTGTGCATCAAACACACCTAGACATCTGAATCTGGTGTGTGTGTGTATGTGTGTGTGTGTGTGTTTGTGTGTGTGTGTGTGTGTGTGTGTGTGTGCGTGCGCGCGCGGGCATTGAACGGACTTAACAAGCTCGTTAAATTTGTCTACACCAAACTCAGGCAGCCGCTGGCACTCTCTTTCATCACCTGCACGGCTGCACAGGCACACTGCATCATGCATGCCTACCTGAATGATACCCTGCTGCCTTGCAGTTGGCAGCATTGTCCGTGCAGACTGCTGTCACATACGGCCCCACTAGCTCAATCACTCATTACTAATTAATATTATATGCAATACTGATTAAATATTATATGTAAATGGGCAAAGTTCAGAAGCTCCAAGTCTCTGGCCTCCCCGCCCTCTGCTGTGCACGCCGTACTGAAGACGAAACGAAATACGGCGTATTGTTACGATTACGCCGTATTGGGGGTCCAATACGGCGTATTGTGCAACTAAGTCTACTGCTGCAGCATACAGCATGCTTGCATCCCTGTCAACTTCATTTGCTGCATAACCACAGAATGCCAATGCAGCGCCAACTGTATAATCTTGTGGGGTCAATCAAACCAAGGCTTGCAAGTTCTGCATGGCTGCGAGTCCTTGTTCTTGCGCTCCTTTGCCTCTTGCTCAGCCCAGTCCGCTCTTGCCTGCTGCAGGCAGGCAGGGTCTGGGGGGAAAGGTGCAGGCGGAGCGAGGGGGGACATCCTCTCTGCTCGTCACTTTGAACAGTAATTTTGCTACCGCCCCCCTAAAAACCTGAACCGCTCCCTTTAGAAATAAATGTATATTTTACCACCGTTTCACAAGAAATATGTCACCGCCCCTCCAAAAAACATTTATTAGGGGTGGTGATGTACTTTATGTACGGCATGCTGAATTCCAGCCTATGCTGCCTGCCCTTTTTTTCTTGTGCTAACAAGCTCCCACATCTTCCCCAGTTCAAAGAGATGGACAGTCCTCGTGTGATTGCTGCGTCTCTAGTGCGCTTGCATCTGTACAAGTACAAACAAAGCACGCCCGGTGCATGAACACGCTTGCAGGCTCAAGCGCAACTCATGAAAAACATCTTGGCATTCTTTTGCACCTACCACAAACCACACGCATGCATAAGCACGCACATGCACCACACACCTAGCAACACCCATTTCCTGTGACACACACACGCACACACACACATACACACACACGTGTGCAGGTTGTCAGCGCATCCCCGAGCCTACAACAGCAGCAGCAGCCAGATGCAGGAAAGGAGCAGACCTCCAAAGCAACTGAGGGTGCAGCTCAGCCCCAGCACCAGAACGGGGAGGCCAGTAAAGAGAAGCAGCAGGGTGCAGTTGAAAACAGCGCTCCTGGCTTTGTGGAGAACGTGAACAAGTACCTGCTGGGCCCGGCTCCCCCACGGGCAGTGCAGGCGAGTTAGCATGTGTTGAGTTGTGGGTTGCTTGCGATGTGCTGGTGCAAAGTGCTGCTGATGCTGCGCAGGTGCCAAGACCTGGCACAGTGAATGGTGAGCAGGTCAAAACCATTGTTTGCAAGCTTTGAGTTGGCACAGTGAATGGTGAGCAGGTCAAAGCTATTGTATGCAAGCTTTGAGTAGCTGTTGTTCACGAGCTGACGTGCCAGGTGTGTGATCAATGTTTTGTGTGGGGCCTGGGCGCCTGACAAGGAAATCGCAAGCAGCTGCTGTGAAACGCTCAAAACTCGATTGCCTGTGCAAAAGGATGTGCCCGTGCTGTAGAAGCATTGCAGCGACTTATGTGTGGCTCTTAGCTAGCACAGCTAGCAAGCGTACTAGGGGTTAGGCATGATCGTGTGCTGGCCATGCCTAAGCCTTGTTTTGCATTAGGACGTGCCTGTGATGTAGAAGCATTGCAGCGACTTATGTGTGGCTCTAAGCAAGCACAGCTACGAAGCATATGCTAGAAGTGAAGCATGATCGTGTGCTGGCCATGCCTAAGCCTTGGTTTACTGTCTTTTTGTTGTGAGCGCACGCAAATGCACGTTCACAACCGCTGCATTCCTCATGCGGACGCTGCACAGACATGCTGGAGTTTACATCTTGCACATGTCATGACCACTGAGTTTATATCCTGCACAGGTCATGGGTTTCTTATATCTTGCAATAGGTCATGAGTTTCTTGTATTTTGCACAGGTCATGAGTTTCTTATATCTTGCAACAGGTCGTGAGTTTATATCTTGCACAGGTCATGAGTTTCTTATATCTTGCACAGGTAATGAGTTTCTTATATCTTGCAATAGGTCATGAGTTTCTTATATCTTGCAATAGGTCATGACTACTGAGTTTATATCTTGCACAGGTCATGACCACTCCCAACGCTTATGCGTACTTCAAAAACCTGCTGAGCCACCTCAAGCAAGCCACGGAGGTGCTGCATGTTAAAGGGTGGGTCGACATTGCTAAGGCCATGGATGATGATGACGGAGCAAACATTTCCAATGAGGATGATGATGGAGCGATGAGGATGGATGATGATGATTGAGCGAACATTTCCAATACTGCGTTTCGTAAGCTGCCATGCCATTTAGAGGTTGTGAGGTGTTGCATGTCAAAGGATGGTTCGTACTCAGTATGTTTTGAGTGAATATCCAGGCACTGCCCTCTTGCCCCTCGCAACAAACAAGTGTTGAATGAGCGCAGCTTCTCCTCCACTGCCTCCCACAGTGAAATCGTTCAATGCACGCTAATTCCTCTGTCCCTGCCAATGCACATGCATTCCACGTTCCTCTATAAATGATTCGCTAATAGTTCGCTCACTGCCCTTCTTTTAGTACCTGTGCATTAGCAACAACTGGGCACTCGCCCTCACAAAAATTAACTGCTAGGAGCTTCTAAGTGTCCTTATACGTGCTTTTGCGGCTACTGCTTCCTCTCTCCCAAACAAAACAGATATTCACGCCTCCCAGCTGCCTTATCACACAGCCAGACACACACACACTTACACACACTCCCACACACACCTCCATACCTGTGCAGGTACCGGTCCCTTGTCTACCACGTAGAGCGCTTTGCAAGGCTGCGTGCGGGCGTCGTGGCCCGCTCTGCCGCACACTACTTAATAGCCGGGAAAGCGTGGGGGCCGTCGATGGCGCATGCAGCTGCGTCAAGGTGTGCTCCTTTTCCTTTGTTGCATGATGTGCATGGGGAGTGCTTTACTAAAATACACAGCAAGGCCGATGCGCATAATGGTGGTGTCAGAGTTGAATGGCGTTTTGTGATGAGTTGCGGAAAGCCGACTGCTCTTGGCTTGACCCAATGCAGTTGTAGGTTTCCAGGTGCCCACGCACACCTGCGTGACTGTCATAGACACTGTATTTGTAGGGTTGGCCAGAACCATGTATACACGGTGTATATGCGGTGCTTTTGGCAGGGATATCACCAAATATACGGCGTATATATACGGTTCTGGCTTTCTTTGTATCTGAAATCTTATCATGGCCCCTGGATTCCATAGCCGTTTTCCGCCAAGCCACCGCCCAAGGACCCAACGCAGCCACGGGTGCCTATTTCTCACAGAGAAACCCTATTGAATCTGCACCCCTTGCACTCTCTTCACTTGTGTGTTCCACCATACCTGTCTGCACACAAACTGCTGCTCGCAGCCAAGCTGCTGCCACGGGCACTTCTGTAACCACACCCAGCGGCAGCTCAGACAAACCAGCAGCAGCACCAAACGGTGTCAACCCTCACGGGAGCTCGGATGGTGCAGATGGTGCCAACAGCAGGTGCGGGTGCTCAAGAGCAAAGAGCTGCCATCTGAATTGTGTTTTTGCAAAGGCAGGCACGGTCGGTGCCGTGATGCGTCCACCTTGCCTGCCAAAAGCACAGCCTGCGCAAACAGATCTCTCTTTATTGAAATGTGGTCACCATAAGATCTTTGTCTCAGACCTGCCTACCCATGTGTGTACGTCCGCCCCACAGCACACAGCACACATTCATACGTGCGCGCAAATTTTAGCCATCCCAGAGTATGAAAGACCAAGCTTACCTATGCTCGCGCACCCCACACAGCGCCCTAGCCACCTCGACAAGCTCTGCCCAAAGTAGCTCGCCCACCCCTGCGTGGGTGCTAGATCGGCCGCTGGTGTGTGAAGCCTGTGCCCTGCCGGAAAACTCGGGGGCATTCGGACCGGAGGCTGACCTGTTTCTGGATCAAATCATAATTGCGGTGAGCGCATTAATGTGGTAAAAATTTCCTCTTAATTCTTGTTTTACCTCAGACAGACACACTCACAGATGCTGTGTGTCATGAGTGCGTGCGTGTTGAGAGGCTAGTGTGCGAGTTTTAGATCGAGGTGGACCTGTTTCTGGACCAGATAGTGATTGCGTTGAGTGCGGTGTTTTGTTTTGAGGTTTGCAAGCAGTGTCGTCGCCTGTGTGGGTTTAAAGTTGAGTTTGCCTTGCACAACTATTACTGCTTCACCCACTGCCCATCCTGTGGTTACGACATGGAATTCGTGGTCACAAACGCTGTTGTCATGGTGCCTTGCGTAACTACCTTAACTCCAACGTGACTGTGTATCACATGCAAACATCATATGTAGGTTTGTACAAAACACGAGGCCCCACAGGCCAGCCATTGTGCACAGCGATCAGCCTCTGCTGCTGTGACCATTCCAGGAGCCTCTTATGCTTGCAGATGTGCTGGCACTTGACGGACTTCAGTTGAAATAATGTGCGCTGTAATGTGCACTTCTCACGATTTTACAATGTTTTACACACGCAGCCTAGCAGTCGCACGTGTTGACTGATGGTTTCATCTGTAAGCTCTGTATACTCTGTAATGTGCGCGGTGCACCCCCTACTCACAGACGAGCAACTGGGCACAGAGCATGCTGCTTCTGTATACACTGTAATGTGCACGGTGCACCCCCTACTCGCAGACGAGGGCACAGAGCATGCTGCTTCTGTATACTCTGTAATGTACTCGGTGCACCACCCCCTACTTGCAGACGAGGGCACAGAGCATGCTGCTTCTGTATACTCTGTAATGTACACGGTGCACCCCCTACTTGCAGATGAGCAACTGGGCACAGAGCATGCTGCTTCTGTATACACTGTAATGTACACGGTGCACCAC
>Ga0307968_1002696_pt1 | contig 14812 bp, 14 predicted proteins | sample OrgLakmetagen650_FD_201834 | JGI IMG/M metagenome (GOLD analysis project Ga0307968, IMG submission 201834) | Saline water microbial communities from Organic Lake, Antarctica - #650 | ecosystem: Environmental > Aquatic > Non-marine Saline and Alkaline > Saline | place: Antarctica: Organic Lake... | reverse complement strand
AACTGCAACTATGTGCGTCTCCCCCCCTTTTTTTCGTGTGTTTGGCGTCTCCTTCCATCCTCCTGGTTTTCTTCTGCGTCTTCTGTCCTGCGCTCCCTCAACTCTGTACTCTACTTGATTTTTTTTTCTTTTTCCTGGTTTCCTTTCTTTGGTTCTGGGTCTCCTTGAGCAGCTTCCTTTTGCTTTCTCCTCTGCTTGAGCCCTCTCTCCTCTTTTTTTGTTGTCTGTCAGGTCCCTGCTGGGGGCCGTAGCTGTAACACCACCCAAAAAAAAAAATTCCTGCTGGGATGTATGTGAGTCAGGTGTGGGGCACAGCCAGTGTATCTGAGTGAAGGCAGTGAATTTGGTAGCCAGTTACAGAAGAGGCATCTGTGTTCCTTGAGGCGCATTATTGGAGTGAAGAACAGCACAACAAATTGGGCGGTGCTTAGAGAGTGCGGTCAGGAGCCCTTGCTATTTTTCTGGTTCCGTGCTTCCATCAGGTTATTTAATAGCATGCTTGATTCCAACAGTGAGACTCTACGTCGTGTGCTGAAGGCAGATTTGCATCTTGCTTCTTTTAATAGTTCTTGCTGGTCTGCTCAAGTCTTGAATGCGTTCAATGGACTGCAAGGTAGTGCAATGTTCAAACAGAAAATGCTGAGAGCCACACAGGTTCCCATGCGTTCATTTGCGATTTGCGTTTCAGACATTTGAAGGTATGGAGGGAAGCTGATTTTTCATGTCCTCGCGCAGTAAACAAGAAAGCAGTGACGTATCACAATAAGTGGTGTGGGAGTTCTGAGAGTGGTCCTAGAGGCTCTCCTTTTTCTATCCCCTCCTACTTGTACAAGAATTTGGACAAACATTTTGCTTACCTATCGCCACTGGTGCGCACTGCCTGCACAAAGAGCTCTGGTAATAACCCATCCTCCTTATAGGCTAGGCTTCCCAGATACATGGTTCTTCAAGAAGGTCAAGTTGACCTTCCTCAATATGTCTTTCACAGTGTGGCTCTTTTCAGACTTTGCGTCCACACCCTTCACTTGTCTCCTCGTGCTCAGCATTAACGACGCTGAGCCTCTCGCAACAACAAAAAATCGGCAGACCAATAGTATCAAAGTGCACTTTGATGAGGCACTTTGAAATTAATCCAATATTAAATTTCCAACCACTCCTCTCATTTGCCACCCTTAATAAAAGCAAAACGAAAACAATCCTTTTAGTTGCTACGAATTACAGCCAGCTGTACCAGGAGCAGGGAGGTGCATAGGTGCCCTCTCTTCATCATTTGAACCTCTACGCATGGCAAAGCAACCACCAACTTCCCCCTGGTCACGGAAGTTTTGCAAGCATGAAATCATCCAAGCCGACCTACAAGCTGCAGGAACACACTTAAGCCCAAGTGCACTCCTTTTACACAGCAGTGTGTGTTTAATCAAAGTACATACTGTAACACCACACCCAGGCCAGATTGCACTCCTTCTACACAGCAATATACAAAATGGTAGTACAGCAATAAAACAGGGCGGTAGCGCCACTACCTGCGTACTTCTTCCCTTGCACTTCTACACCCGCACCCGCACCTTCCCGCTGTGCACAGACACTTGCCCCAGTTTGTACCCCTGCCTCTCTGCCTGCTGCATGAATGAAGGGAACTGCTCCCGAAGGGCATGCACACTGTCTGCTTCTGCCAGCAAGCTAACTGGTTCTGCCTGCATCCCATCGGTTGAGGCTGCATGCTGCCTTTCGGGCAATTGGAGGTGCATGTCATGCTGCTCAAGCTGTGAGAGAGATGCATGGCTGCTGCTATCACTGCTGCTGCTGCTGTTTGTTGCTGTGGGAGTGTATGGTTTGTTATGGGCCAACCACGCGGACTGCCACATCGCCTGCAAACAGCAAGCATTCGTACTAACAGTGTCACTGCAAGAGCTGGCCATGATCCTATTTACTAGGCGGTTTGCCACATCGCCTGCACATAGCGAGCACTCATTTCAACAGCGTCACTAATACAGCTGGCCATAAGCTCATACATGCACCGTAATTGACCGTATGTATTGTTCCTGTATAAAAAAAACTATTTGCACCGTTTTCACATATTCATGTACGGCTTTCGCACACAAATTTACACTGAGTATATTTTCGAGTAAATATTTGTACGGCTTTTGTCAACACACACACACATGCACACGCACACGCACGCACACGCACACGCACACGCACCCACAATCACCTCCCACCTGCAGCAGTGCTTGTGGCCCTGCGTTCTCATGCAGCAACACGTGCGCCTCCCCTTCTCGCCACACCAGCACGTGCTGCTCCAAACTGTACAGATCCAGGTAGCGCTGCAAAGCATCGACTGTGCTCTGCTGCTGCTCTCGTTGTTGTTCCCAATGTTGGTCGATTGGGCAATCCTGCTGCTGCTGCTGCTGCTGCTGCTGCTGCTGCTGCTGCCGAGAGTCAAGAGCGGCCTGCTGGTGTTGCTGGTCTTGTTCCTGCAGATGATGGAGCTGGGAGCTGCTGCTTGTCGGCTGCGACTGCTGCTGCTGCTGCTGCTGTTGTGAGTGATGGCTTTGGGCCTCATTTGAGGTGACAGAGGAGCCTGTGCTGTCCCCTCTGTTAATATCATCGCAAGTGCTGAACGGTTGTGGTGGCAGGCTGACATTGAGGTAGGGCGTTGGAGCTGAAAGGGAAGGGGGTGTGGAGGAGTTTGATTGCAACGGTTGAGGCGACGTGGGTGCGTTGTGCTGGGAGGGGGAGTGTTGTGGGGACTGCTGGGTGGGTGAGGAAGGTGGGGAAGAGGAGTGGAGGAGGGGTCTGGAGTCGGGGACGGAGCCAGTGAAGCGGCTGGTGCTGGTGCTGGTGCTGGTGCTGGCGCTGGCGCTGGTGCTGGCGCTGGCGTGTGGGTGTGAGTGGGCGAGAGGGCTGGAGCGTGGGCTTGGGGTGTGCGTGCTCGGGCTTGGGTTGAGGGTACCCTCGAGGCACTGCTGCACACTCTCCGTGCCCAAGTGGACTTTGGGGAAGGGCACCCAGGGGGACCCAAACTGGAACATGGGCTCCTGTGGGGTGGGATGCAGGGGTAGCAACTAACAATGAAATTCACTCCAGGGTGAGTAGCACAGGGAAAGTTTGTCACAGGGGGCAGAGCTCTCAGGGAAAGTTTGTCACAGGGGGCAGAGCTCTCAGGGAAAGTTTGTGACAGGGGGCAGAGCTCAGGGAAAGTTTGTCACAGGGGGCAGAGCTCTCAGGGAAAGTTTGCCACAGGGGGCAGAGCTCTCAGGGAAGAGAAGGCTCCTGTGGGGTGTAGCGCAGGGGCAGCACTCGGGTTCACTCCCAACAGGAAAAATCGGCACAGACAAAAGGAAATTGGCACAGACAAAAGGAAATTGGCACAGACAAAAGGAAATTGGCACAGACAAAAGGAAATCGGCACAGACAAAAGGAAATTGGCACAGACAAAAGGAAATTGGCACAGACAATAGGGATTTCGGCACAGACAAAAGGAAATTGGCACAGACAATAGGGAAATCGGCACAGACAAAAGGAAATTGGCACAGACAACAGGGGAATTAGTATAGACCTCGTTTGTCTCAAGGGGTGGCACTCACTCCACTAGAACACAGGGAACGTTTGTCACAGCAACGCACGGACGCGTAAGTAGCATATAGAGGAGGCTTGGGGAGGGTGTGGGGTAGGGCACGCTTGGAGAGGGTTTGGAGAAGGGCACGCTTGACAAAGGGGCGTGCTTGGGAAGGGTTTGGAGAAGGGCACGTTTGACAAAGGGCGTGCCTGGGAAGGTTTTGAAGAAGGGCACGCTTGACAAAGGGCGTGCTTGGGAAGGGTTTGGGGAAAAGGGCACGGCACGGCACGGCACGCATGGAAAAGGGCGCGCTTGGGAAGGGTTTGGGGAAGGGCACAGCACGGCACGCATGGAAAAGGGCGCGCTTGGGGAGGGTTTGGAGAAGGGCACGGCACGGCACGCATGGAAAAGGGCGCGCTTGGGGAGGGTTTTGGGAAGGGCACGCAGGGAAAAAGCATGATTGAGGAAGGTTTGGGGAAGAGCAAGGGCACCCAGACAACGCTGTGGTTCCTGTGTTTGGTGCAAAACAGGGGCGGCAATCAGATTCACCACAGTTGCTAACAAAGAGTGGCTGCAGACAAATGGGCATTGTCAAGAGAGCATTGGATGCCTGATTTTATTAAAATGGAATGGTTACAGACAGACCCATAATGTCAAGAAAACATCCCTGCTATTGAAAGTCTAAATGGCGGTAGATAGAGCAAAACAATCAGCTTGGAGCATTCATTTGCTATTGAATCTGTAGAATGATGACAGATAGACTCAAATAAATGGGCAGGGAGGAAGAGTGGCTCCTGATCAGAGGTTGAAGTTCGAGTGAGGGATGTTGCTTTGCCCCGCATGCAAGTTGCCCGTTGTGCTGGACGAGGTCGGAACCATAACAGGAATCTAAAGAATTCAAGGGGAAGGGGGGTGCATACAGCTCAAATAGAGGGAACCATGAAGTAGTTGTTTGATACCAGAGGGGGTCAACTGCCCCCCAAATGTTCCAGAGTAGGTGCCCCAAGGTTTTGCAGCTCGCAAGCTCTGCTGCTCTGCCATCTACACAACAATGCTGGGTTCCAAAATTGCAAGTCTTGGGGCCCATGCATTTTATCGGCAGCGGCATTTCTCTGTGCTCTTTATCGGCAGCGGCATCCTTCTATGCTTTTTATCGGCAGCGGCATCCTTCTATGCTTTTTGTCAGCAGCAGCATTTCTCTGTGCTTTTTATCGGCAGCGGCATCTCTGTGTACACAGCGTCAGGTGTGCATTCACCTTTTTTGAGGGGTGTTTGTTTGAGGGGGTGGTGCAGCATGTAACGTACAAACACAGCAACTCTTTTGATGAAGGGCAGAGCGCTGCCCAATACCACAAGCATTTCGCAAGGACGTGCCGCACGTTTTAAGGGATACTTAATCCCACTGAAGTGTCCGCTCAAATTGAAAACCATGCTCATTGACAGCCACCCATTCGCACCATTCAGTTTCGTGTTGGCTTCTTTCCCTCTACCCCGCAGTGCTCTATCTAGCAACCATACTTGCATGCACTTCATCCGTAGCAGCTGGGCGTGCAACTCACCGTGTTCACCCTCCAAAATGCATTCACACACATGCACAAGTACACACACACACACACACGTACAAAAACATCACAAATGCTTTACATGGTATGGTATACAGGCACGAACACACACACACACACACACACACCACAACTGCACACAAAGCAGTACTGCACAACCATACACACCACAACTGCACAGAAGCACAACTGCACACACCACAACACACGCACCGCTTGGTTTGCCTCCTTAACACTGCTCAGCGGCAGCCCTTGCACATGCTGCGTCACCAGCAGCCGTGTGCGCTTCTCGCTCATGGAAGGCAGCTGCAGGGACTTGAGAGCAACGTAGCGTAGCCCCACGTGCTGCGAGGGCGCAGGAGGGTCACACCGTAAGGGTGAGGCTCAGCAGCTAAGCACATACACACACACATTTCAGCAAGCATCGTATCTGACACATAAATGCGTCATGTGGCAGCTGCATGGACGAGAAGGCAAAAGTGGCGTAGCCCCACGTGCTGCTAAATCAGAGGAGGTTGAGCTACGATGGTGAGACTCAGTAGCTAGCTTGACACAAACCACACATACTACGATGGTGAGACTCAGTAGCTTGACACACACCACACATATCTGGACAAGCAGTTTGACTAATGAGCTTTGCTGCCATTATTTTTTGCGGCTGCAGGGGCGAGAGGGTGAAGTTCCAGGTCCCTCCCGTGCAAAGAGGGCAAGCAATTTGACAAATGAAATTTTGCTGCAATATTTTTTGCAGCTGCAGGGGCGAGAGGGTGAAGCTCCAGGTCCAGGTCCCTCCCGTGCAAAGAGGGCAAGCAAAGCGCGGTGAAACGCACGGGAGTGAACTAGCAAGCTACATGCTACAAGCTACATGCTACATGCTACATGCTACATGCTACAAGCTACATGCTACATGCTACATGCTACACACTTCAAGCTACAAGCTACAAGCTACATGCTTCAAGCTAAATGCTACATGCTACATGCTACAAGCTACATGCTACATGCTACATGCTACATGCTTCAAGCTACAAGCTACAAGCTACAAGCTACATGCTACATGCTACAAGCTACATGCTACATGCTACACGCTTCAAGCTACAAGCTACAAGCTACAAGCTACATGCTACATGCTACATGCTACATGCTACAAGCTACATGCTTCAAGCTACAAGCTACAAGCTACAAGCTACAAGCTACAAGCTACAAGCTACAAGCTACAAGCTACATGCTACATGCTACATGCTACATGCTACATGCTACATGCTACATGCTACATGCTACAAGCTACAAGCTACAAGCTACAAGCTACAAGCTACAAGCTACAAGCTACAAGCTACAAGCTACAAGCTACAAGCTACAAGCTACAAGCTACAAGCTACAAGCTACAAGCTACAAGCTACATGCTACATGCTACATGCTACAAGCTACAAGCTACATGCTACATGCTACAAGCTACAAGCTACATGCTACATGCTACGCTGCAGACCAGGCACCTGGCCATTGTATTGTTGAAACGTGTCGCACAGTATTTGTGACCTTTCAATTCCACCAAAATGACAGCTGTACAAAAAGATGTAGGTTGCACACACGTGACGGTGCACCAAAGCTCACATCCCATTCACACTTGCCTACACTGTTGCCCCATACGCAGACACGCACAACTGTGTGCAGCTCTCTACCTGCACCGAGGACAGCCTATCAATGCGCAGCACACAGCACACAGCATGCAACTAAGCATGCGACTCCCTTTCCTTACTTAACACGGGGAGTGATGCTCACTGCCTGCGCCATTTCTCTTCATATTTCCTCATGCTGTAACATGGGTACATGCATCACACAAAGCGAGCAGTCACACTTCTTGACTGAAGGCCTTTTTCTTGTTAACCTTTTTCTTGTAACGTGGGTACATGTATCGCACAAAGTTCAGAAATGGCATTTGTCAGAGTAACTTTTAAAGCAACCTTCTTCATGCACCAACACGCACCACTGCTATGAAGATCAGGAATGGCATCAGTCAGATCACCCTTTTAAGCAACCTTCCTCATGCACCAACACGCACGACTGCTACGAAGTCCAGGAATGGCATCTGTCAGATCATCCTTTTTAGAAATGTTCCTCATGCACCATCACCCACCACTGCTATGAAGTTCATAAATGGCATCCGTCAGATCACCCTTTCTATAAATGTTTCTCATGCACCAACACGCACCACTGCTACGAAGTTCAGGAATGGCATCCGTAAGATCACCTTTTTTAGAAATAGTCCTCAAGCACCTACATGCACCACTGCCATGAAGTTAATATATGGCATCTGTCAGATCACCCTTTTTATAAATGTTCCTCATGCATTATCACCCACCACTGCTACGAAGTTTAGGAATGGCATCTGTCAGATCACCCCTTTTGGCAACTTTCCTCGTGCACCAACACACACCACTGCTATGAAGTCCAGGAATGGCATCAGTAAGTTAACTCTTTTAAGCAGCTCTCCTCATGCACCAACACGCACCACTGCCATGAAGTTAATAAATGGCATCTGTCAGATCAGCCTTTTTATAATTGTTCCTCATGCACCTACACGCACCACTGCCACAAGCGTAATAAATGGCATCTGTCAGATCAGCCTTTTTATAATTGTTCCTCATGCACCTACACGCACCACTGCCACAAGCGTAATAAATGGCATCTGTCAGATCACCCTTTTTATAAATGTTCCTCATGCACCATCACCCACCACTGCTACAAAGTTTAGGAATGGCATCCGTCAGAACACCCTTTTTAGCAATTTCCCTCATGCACAAACACGCACCACTGCTATGAAGTTCATAAATGGCATCCGTCAGATCACCCTTTCTATAAATGTTCCTCATGCACCTACACGCACCACTGTCAAAAAGTTAACGAATGGCATCTGTCAGATCACCCTTTTTGGCAACTTTCCCCATGCACCAACACGCACCACTGCTTGCAGTACAGCCCACGTGCCCACTGTGAGCGCTGCCTTGTCTGCGGAGCCATCATCAGGCAAAGAAGCCAGCCCGTTCAGCAGCGCCAAGCTGGCAACAGTGCCTAACAGCTCCGCTGAAACCTCCCACACCTCCTCCTTAGCGGCCACTGCTCCCACGTTATTGGAGGCAGCAAAGTCTGCAAGCAGCGCACATGGCGTTTGGTGCTTGCCGTCTACATCTTATGCTCTCCTAGGAGAAGCGCAGATCGGCTGACACCTTCCTTGTACATGGTGGCTGGTGCCCCCACACGTTATTAGAAGCAGAAATTCCGAAACCTATATCATCACACCACGTGTGTCATCAGCAGCTGCCCTCACACTGTCAGGAGGCAGCAACATTTGTAAACAATGTGCGCAGACAAGATACATGCGCCGCCAATGCTTGCTACAGTAACGTCTGTAAAAAATGTGTGCAGACAATATGCATGTGCTGCCATTGCTTGCAACGACAGGTGCAGCAGCTAGTAAAGTTTGAGGATGGGGGAGCCGCGTTTTGTGTCATGTAGTATGCAGTCTAATGTGTATGATTATTCAGCATGCAGTCTAATGTGTATGATTATCCAGCATGCAGTCCAGTGTATGTGATTATTCAGCATGCAGTCTAATGTGTATGATTATTCAGCATGCAGTCTAATGTGTATGTGATTATTCAGCATGCAGTCTAATGTGTATGATCATTCAGCATGCAGTCTAATGTGTATGATCATTCAGCATGCAGTCTAATGTGAATGATTATTCAGCATGCAGTCCAATTTTTGGACAGGTTCCTAGTTTTTGCTTTACATGTATGTGTACGAGTGTTGACTCTGAATGTAATAACACGCAAGTCAAATCCTACAATGCCCTGAGCGTCAGTCATTGCCCAGATATACACATAGAGATTGTAAGCCCAAGTCAAACACACATCCCATCACGCATTGCACGCAGACCCTTACGTCAAAGCTAACTAATTTGGATGACCTCATACACAACCCTGCAGCACAAAGCATCAGATACTTCAAATTTGCTAACTAGTTTGGATGACCTCATACACAACCCTGCAACACAAAGCATCAGATACTTCAAATTTGCTAACTAGTTTGGATGACCTCATACACATACCTGCTACACAAAGCATTAGATACATCAAATTTACGCATGTGTCGGTACAACGGCATGTTCTCAACACAAACTAATTTACGCACACAACAAAATTACAACCCTGTACGCAGCACTGACGCGTATGGACAACGGCGTATCCTCGACGCAGACTCCTTTTACATTCACAACAAAATTACGACCTTGCATGCAGCACTAACACGTCTGAGCTACAGAGTGTTCTACACACAGACTCCTTTTACACGCACAAAAAGTCACGACCTTGCATGCAGCACTATCACGTCTGAGCAACAGAGAGTCCTCCACACAAACTCCTTTTGCACGCACAAAAATTCACGACCTTGCACGCAGCACTCACGTGTCTGGATGACCCTGAACACAGGCCGCCCAAGCGATTTTGACAGCGCGTGCGTGAAGTTGCCCGCACTGGCAAGCACCAGGAAGTGCTGCGATGTAAAAGGAGAAAATGTCACGCAATATTTAACAGAACTGGGATTGGCAGGAAACAAACGTACGAGACGAGAAAAAAAAGAAAGTAGGGCGCTACAATGCACAAGGAGACAAAAGCTCACGAAATGTAGCTGTTGTGTTATATGCAAACGGCGACAAAACCCCAAGCTTTCCTAAAGCATTGCACCTGCAGCGTATCCATTTAATCAGGCTACCTTATTCATACCTTATACCTTAACCATAACCCATTAAACCTTATCCTTTAATTCGCTTAGTTCAATAATTTAGGTTTACCCCCAGGGAAGCGGAGAGTGGCAGCTAAGTGCTCGCACGTGAACAACAAGTCACGGTAGTACGCGTTGCCGAAAATTGTATCTCCAAACATTTACTCTGTACGTAATAGAGGTTCATATAGAAAAGATTGTATACATAAAAATATATTAATTTCTGCATACTGCTGTCACCCTGCAGGGTCAAAATCAATATTTATGCGGGGTCATGTAGGAAAGGTACGGTACTTTATTTCCGAGGGGCCCCCTTTAAACTCCCTGTCACACCTTAGTTTAAAAGTGTGGTGTAATCGAACAAAAAAGGATTCCATACTTGCTGCAATACAAGGCTGTTTACTAGGCTTCACCGTTTTTTTCGTGCTACAGCAAAGCACATGTAAAATGTAAAACAAATGCATGGCGAGACACATGCAGCCAGCGACTAGTTCAGTGGTACTAGGCACAGAGAGCTTGAAACGCATCTACATGGAGCAGCTTAGAGCATTGTGAGGTGATAATGCAGCTGATTAAAATGATGAGGTGATGAGGATGCAGGTGATGATAATGCAGCTGAGGTGATTATGATGATGCAGGTGATGATGATGCAGCTGAGGTGATGATAATGCAGCTGATTAAAATGATGAGCTTGCACACTGTGCACTGGGGATAAGGAGTAAAAAATAAAATGAAAAAAATAATATGAAATCAAAATTAAAATGATGAGCTGCTCGCTGTGCACACTGTGCACAGGGGCTAAGGAGTAAGAGAATAGGTAAATGACTTAATTGCTGCAAATGCTTTATGGGTCGTTTAGTCGCTGCCCATGCATTACACATTATCTAATTGCTGCAATGCGTTATGAGCCAATTAATTGCTGCCTGTGCATAACACAATATCTGATTGCTGGAATGCGTTATGAGCCAATTAATTTCTGCCTGTGCATAACACATTATCTGAATGCTGCAATGCGCTATGAGCCAATTAACTGCTGCCTGTGCATAACACATTATCTCATTGCTGCAATGCGTTATGAGCCAACTAATTGATGCCTGTGCATAACACATGATCTGATTGCTGCCAATGCGTGAAGGACCAATTAATTGCTGCCTGTGCATAACACATTATCTGAATGCTGCAATGCGTTATGAGCCAATTAACTGCTGCCTGTGCATAACACAGTATTCAACTGCTGCCAATGCGTGAAGGACCATTCATTTGTCAGTGCAGCACACATAATTTGATTGCTGCCATTGCTTTACGCATCATTTGATGGCCAGTGCAGCACACATTATTTAATAACGGCCAATGCATTTTGAATTATGAACCGTTTGATTGCGGCCACTGCGTTATGGTTCATTTAATTGCCGCTGCATTACACATCATCTGAATGCTGCCACTGCATTATAATTCATTTAATTGCTGCCAATGCATTACTATGAAAAGGGTTATTCAGAACCATGCATACACACGTGTAAACGATAAGAATAAGGGGCGATACAGGAGGCGCCAGTAAGCATAACTTTTGGACGGCACGTGTCAAATCGATTAAAAATTATATATTCGGATTTCTCTTGTCGAGAGCTTTCGATTGATTTATGTATGGGTCAAATCGGAGGGGGGGGGGGGGAAGGGGGGGGGGCTGAGTTTTTTGGACCCCCCCACCAAAAATTACTCGGCACTCCTACAAAACTTTAAATATATCAGCGGAATCCTCAGCCCAAGCACAGTCGATTGGCACCCTCTTGGGCATAATGGGTTAAGGGGGGGTCCTGTGGACATGTCCAAAAGTCAGAGGCACACGCGCTCGGGTGCACGCCACGGGGTGAGTCAAGCCAATGAAGCAGCAATTTACCCCAAACTTACAGGATTGTGCCAGCATGAGGTGGTCAGTGGAGTTGTGAAGAAATGGAAGCAACGTGGGACTGTGTAAGCCAGTTATGAGTGCCTGGTAGGTAACGTGTGCATGGGCGTCCGTATCTCAGTTTTTGCCCCACAACTCTGCAGCACTCCAGTTTCAGGTCTTGACGAGTATGCAGATGGATGCCTGTTTAAAAAAAGAGCAGATTGGTACCCTTTTTGTCCGGGTGGGGGCACCAGAAGGGGGGTTAGGGGGGGGGGGCAGGGGGGTCCAGCCCAAAAATCACACGTGCCTATCCAAAATTTTCTTTTCTGCCGCCTCCTGGGCGTTAAGCTGGGAAATTTATCATGCATACGGTCATGTACAGTGTGCATGAACAATTTTTGGTCAACCCTCAGTTTATTTAGGGTTGGCCGGCACACATGTACCATTTTTTGCAGAGAGGATTCTGGAATGTGTAGTCTCATATACTTGCTGTAAAATACGAGTATGTGCGGCCCTTGACTCTGATGATACTGTGGTTCAGTTGTGCAGCCCTGTATATTGATGATACTGTGATTCAAAATTTGAGCACCAGGGCTGTGCTAGGTCATGTGTGTGAGGTGGCACACCTGAGGGTACGCCACAGTTGCGATCTCCAAGCTCGCGCCAACTGTGGACACCACCTCTGCCGTCATTCGCCAGTACCGGGGGCTGCAGACAAAGCAATACACACACACCATACAGTTGTGAGGATCAGCAAGGTGCAGGATTTGCCACTGCCATCATAGGCTATAGTTACAAGGGCTGCAGACAGGTCATACATATAATACACACACAGGTCATACACATTACACACACACAGGTCATACAAATTACACACACACAGGTCATACAAATTACACACAGGTCATACACATTAAACACACACAGGTCATACACATTACACACACTCATAGGTCATACACATTGCACACACATAGCCATATACATTACACATACACACACAGGTCATACACATTAAACACACACAGGTCATACACATTACACACGCAGGTCATGCACATCACACAAACACACACACAGGTCATACACATTGCACACATACAGGTCAAACACATTACACACGCACGCAATACATCCAGCCATTGAACGAAAGGTAAACCTGTAGAGCCTACATAAGCAGTCAATTGTTAAAAGGCAAGGCTGCAAAACACATATATATACAACACTTAGTCACACGCACAGAAACAACATACATGGCTAGTGAGATCAGAATTGAGTAAAAAATATATTTGTCAATAGCCAAAGGTGAGGGATACAAGCAGAACACAGAACTCGTAAAGCAGACTCGGGAGGAAGGGCACAGACGCCACCCCTGCGGTTGGTTTGCAGCAGCAAGGACTGCAACCAACACAAAAAGCAACGAAAGGCAACGGACCAAGATCACAACTATGTGACAATTGTCTGGTCTTAATCAAAGTGCTGGCTGTTTAATAGCACTGCCAATGAGCTGTATCGACCAGCAGAAAGAATGTAGCCCAAAAGTTGCTCATTACTCGGCTATCAATGATGCTGGCTCATCAACATAATTGCACACACAGAAAGAGCCGGCTCTCTACTGTCCCTTGGGAGTGCTGCCTTGGCCATAACGGTCAGCACACCTATGTAGCATTCGCTGACCAGAGAACAACCGACAGCTGAGAAAGAAATGGCGAAAGAAAACGAAGGAGGACACTACACCTGTGTAGCATTCGTTGACCAGAGGACAACCGACAGCTGAGAAAAAAATGGTGAAAGAAAACGAAGGAGGACACTACACCTGTGCGGCATTGGTTGACCAGAGGACAACCGACAGCTGAGAAAAAAATGGTGAAAGAAAACAAAGGAGGACACTCAGGCACCAACGACCTGCAAGCACTCCAAAATGGGCGCTGCCTCCGTTGGAACTGCAGCGGCTCACTAGCATGGAACAGAACATAAGACTGAATGAGACTCACTCATCATCAAATTCTTGGGCCAGACGCCCCCCCACCAGGAACCTCCCCAATGTGCCGATGCCATCTTTAATGATCCACCTGCATACAATTCAGCAACATTAATTCAACATGAATTGCACTAGGGTCGGCCAGGACCATACATATGTATAAATATTCGGTGTACATACGGTATTTCTAATATTGGGAAACCACCCTGCATACAGGCGTATGCGATGTACATATATGGGCCGGGTTACCTCACACTTTTCATAAGCCCTCTGTGCTTCACCATGCAAACTTGAACACCCTAGGTATAGCGCTATGCTATCTTTAATGATCAATCTGCGTACGAGCCAAAGGACAGGATTTCGACAGTACCTGCTACATATGTATCCATCTGCCAGATAAGACGTTACTGCCACATATGCACGCTGCACGAGTGACTGCCGTCATTATCGACCCACCTGAGAGCTATTTAGCCAAACAGTAGTGGGAGAGGAATGCTGCCTATACCTAGATACTGCAGGCTTGCAAGCATTATGCCGCCGACAGTTGTCGATCCCAATACGGAACACACACTCAAAATTCTGACAACTGCCAGCCCAAGTTTCGGGGCAAGCTTGCTGCTGACGAGCAATACGCCTTGAAGGGGATACAATAGAATGAAGAATAGAATAAGTAACACACAGTAGAATGAAGAATAGAATGAGCAATACAATTTGAAGGAGATACAATAGAATGAAAAATAGAATTGAGCATTTCGTATTGGTCGTCCCCATGCACCCCCCCCCCTCCCTGGCCAAACAGTGCCAACAAGCCTATATTAGATATTAGCCATATATCCCCATCCACTTCACCATTTTGGGACCTGCAAGCTACGTTGGATAGCTAATTTTTCCTTTACACATCCAGGAGGCAGGAACAAATGCAACTTTTGGACGGCACGTGTCAAATCGATTAACAATAATAATTTCGGAATCATCTCATTGAGATCTGTCGATTGATATATATATGGGTCCGATCCGCGGAGGGGGGGGGTTGGTGGGTCCCCCGG
>Ga0307968_1002692_pt1 | contig 14820 bp, 20 predicted proteins | sample OrgLakmetagen650_FD_201834 | JGI IMG/M metagenome (GOLD analysis project Ga0307968, IMG submission 201834) | Saline water microbial communities from Organic Lake, Antarctica - #650 | ecosystem: Environmental > Aquatic > Non-marine Saline and Alkaline > Saline | place: Antarctica: Organic Lake... | reverse complement strand
AAGATGAGAAGCATGTGCTTTTCTTTTGCAAGTGTGCTGAAGTGTACGAAGTGTACGAGCTGCGCATGAGATACAGAGACCTTCTTGAAGGAATGTTTAAGACTCTGCGTGCGTTTGCTCCTTCGAGGTCTGAATTTATTCCTTTCTTGGCTTGTCATCACAGTATCACTGATTTTGAGATCAATGCATTTCTGAATCAAGACTCATACAGACTCCTCAAGTTTGTGTCAGATTTAGTTTCAATTTTCAACACTGGTTGATTTTGTTTCACCAGACAATTGTCATCAGCCAGAGTCTCGGGCTGTAGGCCATCCTTGTAACCCCTCCAAATGGGATGTTGCACGCATCATCTCCAAGAGTCTCTGCACCACATTGTGTCGTACAAAACAAAAAAACGGAATTGTGCCAAGCGGCTGTTGTTCATAGTGGACCATTAGGTAAACCAAAAAATAAGTTTGACAGGGAGACTTCACGTGTCTTCAGCCTAATCTGCTAACACTTCCAAAAGTCCTTTGCTGTGCCACAGGTTAAAACATTGGCGCACATGACACCCAGGGCACGAACCGAATTTAAAATCTGAGACTATGACCATTCAATCTCATCCTCCCACAACTACGACCCCTGCCCCTGCTGCTCCTCCTCCTGCTCCTCTAACTGCCACGGGGGCTGCTGGCGTTGCCTCAAAGCAGCATACGCCGGATGACCCACTGCTGCCAGGGCTTCCCTCCCTTCAGCCATTGCTTTTATCCAGTGCCTCTGTGGCGCGCGCTCTGCCGCCTTCAAACATTTTTTCCGCCTCTTCTTTCCCATAGAAATGGACAGCTTAGAGTTGCGAGACGCAGCAACCCTGTGTTTGTGAGCGTTTGTTGACGTATTTGTGTGGAGGAGAGGAGAGGAGAGGAGAGGAAAGTTAAGGTTAGGTTGTTCTGTGTCCCATTCACACCCTCGCACTCAAATTCCATAGAGTAGCAACTAGGTAACTCAAAAAGGAAAAAAGGACGGATCTGCTGAGCAGGAATTAGTAATGCAAGTTCCATGTTTCCATCCATATTTGCATGCTCGTAACAGAGAGGGGCGAGGCCTAAAGGAAGAAACTGCTGTGCTGACATGGGTGAGACATGTTCAAACAAGCATTCAAGTGCTTGCACCTACGTACGCCCTCACGATCAAGCTCACTGAAAACGCCATACATACTTAAAGTATTCAAGGCATGGATCGACGGCTGTCGCTGGCATGTAGGCACGAGACCTGTTCAGCTAGCATGTGCAGGTGTGCATGCTGCAGAAGCGTACACCTCATAAAGCACATGTGCACACACACATACAAACACATACACACTCTCACCGGAAAGGAGTGGGTCCTAAAGCTGGAATCATTGCCGCTGCTGCTGACGCAGGCGCCACCTGTTGATGTTGCTGAGACGGGGTTGCTCTGGGGTTGATCTGCGTTTGCTCTGGGCTTGCTCCTGGTGCTACCGAGGGTGAAGTGTGGAGTGGAGGGGAAAAAGGAGGAGGCTGCGAGGCTGTTCCCGTGGGGCTACTGTTGCTGCTGTTGCTGTGGGGTGGAGGTTGAAGGTTGCTATTGCGCGATGTAAGGGGGGGTAGCGGTGGATGGCTGCTGTCGTGAGGGGTGGATTGTCGCTGGATTGGGACGCAGTTGCGGCTGGGAGGCTGCAGCGCCACCTGCTCTTTAAAGGACGGCAACTGAGGTGTGGTCGGTGGTGACCCTGCTGCTGCTGCTGCTGCTGTGTTTTGTGGCAGCGGAGATGGTGTTGGTGGTGGTGCTGGCGGTGCTGCGCTGAAAGGTGGTGGCTGTGCAGGCAGGGCGATGCTGTGATTGCGGATGAGTGTGGGTGCAACAGGGGAAATGGCAGGTGTGCAGGAATCTATGAGATTAGCAGCAAGATCCAGCCAAGGGAGGGGAATAAGGAACGCTGGGTGGGGAGGTGCTGCTTGGGGGGGGGCTGCCGGACTTTCACCGTCCCTGTGTTTGCTACTGCTGAATTCCCCACTGCCGCCACTACTGCCGTTGCTGCTGCTTGCCGGGATTGCAGCAGCAGGTGCACCACCATCAGAGACTGTAGCAACAGCAGCCGTTGCAGGAGACGCTGCAGCACTGATCGAGGTGTGACCAGTGCTGGCGCCGGTGGCCCTACCACCACCAGTGCCTCTCAACGCAGCAGCTGTGGCATCACCGCTGACAGTAACAGAGGCAGCAGTTGCAGCAGCGCTACCACCCCACGTGAGCTCACATCGACCATCCCAGGCCACCAACACACGTAGCAGGGTGACTGTGCTCAGCAGTGTTGACGTAGGCAGCAGGGGGTTTGTCACACGAAGCAAGGAGGCCACCCACGCAGCGTTTGGCTGCCAGCCCATACTGCGGAAGGAGGCACGCACGCACGCATGCACGCACACATATTAAAGTCAGTAACAGCACAGCAAATTGTAAATATAAAATATATATTGTAAATATAAAATGTATCAATTCTCTGGTAGCAATTCTTTGGTAGCAGCAAAGGCACACACTTATGTGCGCTCACTATCATCAGAACACACGCAGCACGGGGACTGTTGCTTACAGAGCAATGGCAGCACAACCAAATCGATTGAAGCCAATCACATAATTATTGATGAAGCTTTCAAGGTAGGTAAGAGCAGCAAATCATTAGAAGTGAGTCAACATTGGTTGCTGCAAGCCCAGATAACTCAACAATGACTATACACACTTGACTATACACACACACACACACTTATTCAACGCCAAGAACACATTCCCCACACTGACGCAGCTTAGCCAGCGGCTTGCGTAAAAACACTAACATTGAGCAAGGCCGCCTGGCTGGGCATTTGCAGGTACGCCACACAAATTGAGACGACTGGTTCAGTGCAGAACGCAAACCTTGCTGTTCTTGGCAGAGCTTCTTGGCCCAGTAACGTCCAGTTCATCAAGTGCCCCGGGAGCACTGCAGCCCACGCACGCACGCACGCACACACACACATACATACTCTCACATCTACACACACACACACCAGGTACACACACACACGCACACACACTCACACACAAGCAGATACACCGAGCATTTGAGCAGGGGGTATCCACAACCATGTGAACACCAGCACCAGCACCTTCACCCGCACCATCACCACATACCTGAGCAGAGCCCACGTTGCCTGTGAGAGCTCACTGCTGCTCATGCAGGCTGTATCGCCTGGGGGGGACTCCATGCACTTCTCCACGCGCATGGCCAGACCCTCAAGCTCGTCAGGGGTGGGGCGGTGGCTCAGCATGGCCAGCGACCACAGCCCTTGAGCCAAGTCAGTGCCCCAATGCTGGTCTGACGCCGCAGTAGATCCTGTGTGTGTGTATATATATATATATATATATGTGTGTGTGTATGAGTGTGTCCTTGTGTGTGGTGCGGATGTATGCAGGTGTGCACCATGTCTGCATGCACATGCGCACAATTGTGTGCACGTGTGTGTATGTGTTCGTATCTGTGAGCATGAACATGTGCGCCTGATTGCGTGGCTTTGCATCTGCCGGCATGTACACGTGCACATTTGTGCGCCCGTGTGTGTGTTTGCGTGTGTGTGTATGTGTATGTGTGTGTTTGCGTGTGTGTGTGTGTGTGTGTGTGTGTGTGTGTGTGTGTGTGTGTGTGTGCGCGCGCGCGTGTGCCCCACCTGTAGCAGCTGGGCACTGCTGCTGCAACAGCAGCAGCGTGGATCGCTGCAGCAGGGCATCGCTGGCATCGTGACGCATGCGGGCCAAGCCGTACAGTGCACCCGCCACAAAGCGCGCATCATTTGCTGCCCTCTTATGCTGCCGCTGCCGCTGCTGCTGTTCATGAGCTCCAGCTGTTTGTGTAACCCCTGAACCTTCTTCTCCAGCACCCTCCCCTCCCTGCTGCCATAGCTCCTGCTTGCCATAGCTCGTGTCTGCTACATTTCCTGCTGTTTCCGGCTGTCCCTGTCCCTGTCCTTGTTCCTGTGATGCAGACGTGTGCATCTGGTGCAACGCAGGCTGCTGCTGCTGTGCCTGCTGCGTAGAAGGCAGCATGGCCAGCACGGTGAGCTCAGCAGTCTCTAGCCAAGGGCGGGGGGGCTGCACTCCCAACCTAGCCAGGCCTTGCAGACACATGCTCAGCTCCTGGGGCTTCATCAGCTCCTGCTGCCGACCCTGTGCCTGTGTGCAGACGTGTGCATGAGCATGAGCATGTGTGAATGCATGTGTGTGTGTGAGTGTGTGTATGTGTGTGTGTGTGTAGGCCTTGCAGGCACATGCTCAGCCAGGGGCTTCATCAGCTCCTGCTGCTTCCCCTGTGCCTGTGTGCGGATGTGTGCATGTGCATGCGCATGTGTGTATGCATGTGTGTGTAGGCCTTGCAGGCACATGCTCAGCTCCAGGGGCTTCATCAGCTCCTGCTGCTTCCCCTGTGCTTGTGTGCAGACGTGTGCATGTGCATGAGCATGAGCATGTGTGTATGCGTTTGTGTGTAGGCCTTGCAGGCACATGCTCAGCTCCAGGGGCTTCATCAGCTCCTGCTGCTTCCCCTGTGCCTGTACTGTGTGAGTGTGTGAAAGGGGGTATGCCTTTATGTGCACATGATTACGTGGATTTTTATTTTACACGTACCTGTTAAAGCAGTTTGAACTCGTGTGCACATACTTTTAAGCTGCGTCCAGCCCTTCTTGCTGTCAAATGCAACCAGCTGTCTCAGCCGCACACACGCAGACCCCTCCCGGATACAAGCCTCTGCTACTACATGCATACACATAAGCCACAAGGCGTTCACACACACACGCACACAAGCCACAAGGCGTTCACACACACACGCACACAAACAAACGGAAACACACAGACACACACATGCACATGCACATACACACACAGAATTACTGACCTGCTGGCGTGCTTGCTGCTGTGCTAGCCGCTGTAGAGCTTGTCGCAGTCGGCCTTGGCGCTGCTGACCCTGCAGCTGTAACAGATTCGCCGCTTCTGCCGCTTCATTTGCCGCTGCAAACACACAAAGGTGTGGCAAACTAACTAGAAGCTGTCCTATGAAATAAGCAGCAAAGTGTTTGTACTTGTTCCTCATTTGCCGCTTCATATACACAAACCTCATGTGTTAGCTTGGAACAAAGTCCATATACCGTACCAGTTAGGCACGCCCTGTGCATTTTATATTAACATCTCGTTTTGTGCTTGTTGTAAGCTGCAGACGTTGGGCTGTGGTGCTGCTGCTTCATAAACAGACATAAAAAGATGCACACAAAAGCACAGTAGAAGATCTCACATAAAGATAACACATTCAGGTATAAGAGTCAAGGATAGGTGCTCCCATGTACATACAAGTAATTACACATGTAAACACACACACACACATCCTTAGCCTGCCTCATGTGCGGCTGCACACATACACAAGCATGTACAGAGGATGAAAGAGCCTAAAACGTGTCTGAATCACAAACCCCTAATAGCTTGAATGTTCAAGGGGATAGGGCAGAGTGCGAGGCGCAGCCAGAAAGCCTGTGCTGCATATATTTGCATCAAGCCATACGCATACAATCCACTACAAATTGCAACCTGCGCAGCTGTGTTGGCCTGAATTTTTCGACAACTACTGCAAGCCGGCCATCCAAACAATACCAAACCACACGCACTACGAGTATCGCACACCTGCGTGCCACCCCCTCTGCGTGTGCTGTTGTTCCTACTCATTTGCAGGTATGCCTGTTAATGCAGTGCCTCATGCATGGCTAAACTCCTCCAAACCCATCACGTCAAAAACCCCTGCCACCTCAGCATAGTTTGTTCCAATCCACGGATAAATCCACACAGGGGAGGGGGGGGGGGGTGATAGTGACAGGCAGTGGCTTTCCGGAGCCACACAGTTTGACAGCACGTGTGCACTTCCACATTGATGTAGAGTGGAGTTCAGCATCACACTCAACCACTCCCCCACATGTGCATGTAAGCAAGTATGCGCATGTATGTCATACCTACTCAAGAGCAGCGCAAATTTACTCGGAATTTCAGGGGATGCAGTGTAGTGGTGAGCTATAAAGTCTCACCTACAAACGTGGCCAAAAAGGCCTCACTCACAACAGGTGACCAAAAAGGGGAAGACGAAGGTCGGCTAAGGCCTCACCCACAAAAAAAAGCCAAATAACCTCACCCACAAAAAAATGTCCCACATGCATCTCAGCACATTGATCTCTTTTTTGAAGCACCGCACAGTGCTGCACTCACCCACAACCATGTGCATGCGCTGTTGTATCTGCTCCAGCACTGCACATGTCCACTCGTGGGGGGGCGGCAGCGACAGGCGCGCGAGAGAAATGAGGGCAGTGGCTAGGCTCTGAGGGGGGAAGGCTGGCAGCAGCCTGCGTGTGTGTGTGTGTTTGTGTGTGTGTGCGTGTGAGTGTGTATATATTTACATATTTGTGTGAATGCAATTTCTGCAGAGGGAAATTGCAGAGGATGGATGTGCGGCGCAGTGTGGGGAGGCAGAGGGGTTGGAGGCAGTGTGTGGATGTGCTAGTATTGGGTACGTCTCTACCACCATGCATGTAAATGTCTCTACCAGCCTCTACAAGTGCAAAAGCGTTACAGAGGGATGGCTTGTTGTGGGGCCCAGCGTGGGCACACAAAAGGATGGCTTGTCACATTGTCACATATTCATACACTGGTCTTAAATGCGCATCACGTCGTCACGTATCTTTACACTAAAGTGTCTTACTGCGCATCACGTTGTCACATATCCATACACTGGTGTGTCTTAAATGCGTAGCACCTTGTCACATACCTATACATTGGTGTGTCTTAACTGCATATCATGTTGCCACGTATTCTTACACTGGTGTGTCTTAAATATGTGGGAGCGCCACTGAGGGGCTGGTTGCAGTGTAATGTGCATTCATACCCAAACAAGGCGCAGAAGAAAGCAGGACACACCGACCCTTGCCAGGGTGTGGGCCCGCCCATTTCAAGATGCAGAACGTGCAAATTTCCACGTGAACTTGCTCCTTAAACGCACGCACACACCCACCTGGCTGTCCGGCCTAAGAGCGTGCGCACCCACTCCCTGCCTGGGTTGTAGCCCACTCGCCCCAGTGACCACAGCATGAGAGTTAAAGAGTGAGGGCAGAACGCGCCCACCTGCTCGGCACTGACCTGCAAGTGAACAACCACAGCAGCAGAGTTATGGAAAGAGGGCAGAACGCGCCACCTGCTCAGCATTGACCCAAAAATAACAAAATGAAAGAACCAGGGAGGAACAGGACAAATTGCACAGGCAGTAGAAACTACTCCCTGTCCACCTCAATTAGGGAGAGGAGCCACTTGGGATTGAGCCACTTTAGATTTGAGTAATATGACACTCCTCTGCCGATAAAGGAAGGTGAATTCAATAAGGAGAGACAAAAGGGGAGGGGGGGTAGACGGAAAGTACCCGAAGTCGCCCAACTGAAGTAGGCAAGTGGAGAAGCAAGACGCACAGGCAAACCCGTCATTTTGTTTCATGTTCATATGGTGTGAAGCTTGCTTGCAATTCTGCTGTGTAAATGAAACAGTACAGTAAATGGAATGATAGAGCAGCTTGGCGCCTGCAGAATCGTGGGCAGACACATCAGCTTTGTGCACACCATCCTGCTCAAACACGCATAAGAAGTTAGTGCACACCATCCTGTTCGTGCACACCATCCTGCTCAAACACGCATAAGAAGCAGCATGGTGTCAGCTGTGGTAGGGAGAGATGCCGTTGTTGGGGAGACACTGCTGCTATTTGGAATCTATCTTGAGGTCACACCTTTCCAACCCGCACTAAAAGAAAAAAAAGGGAAAAAAGAAAAGACTCCGCTGGTAGTGATGACACAACCAGCATGATTAAGGGAGGGGGCTACATAGGTGCCCGCACCAGGCACGCGCAAACAATTAGAAAAGATATTAATGTGGGTCAGGGGGGTTGTGTGCCGTAGCACCCAGACCCAAACCTTGACTGTTGTTGCTTGTGTTGTATTGCAGTGCATACCTTGTTTTTATGAGTGCAGATGCATGTCTGATGGAGTGTTCATTCAGTTTGTGTGTCAGGTTTTTAATCTTATGGTAATTCAGATTAAGGTCTGCTAGAGGTTTGCCTGTATAGGTTAAGCCCGCACTTAGAGCTGCGCCAGGTGGAAGCTCCCCTCCTAACCTGCTTCCCCAATATCGTACGCACGCTGCAGCAGTGCACGCTTGGATGCTGTGGTGCTACTGTACGTGGCGGCACTGTTTCATGTGTATGTGTGCTTGGATGCTGTGGTGCTACTGTACGTGGCGGCACTGTTTCATGTGTATGTGTGCTTGGATGCTGTGGTGCTACATGGCGGTATTTGTGTTTCATGTGTATTTGATGACGTGGGTGAATAAAAGTGCAATTTGCAGGGCCCATACCCCAAGCATGCACAAGCCCACAGCACCAACGTGCACGGAATGTAGGAGCAACATATAACATGAACGGTCTCACATACTCACACATAGGTAGGTCTACACAGCCACACACATGCTATACAACAGTGGGCCCATACGCTAAGCTTGTGCAAACCCACAGCACCAACGTACACGAAATGTAGGAGCAGCTAATAATTGGGCACGCAGCTTTACATATTCATTTCGACACACCTGCACAAACAGCAGCATCCACTCGGCAGTGGGCCTGCACTCTAAGCGCACACATGCCCGCAGCAATGCCAATCATACGATGTTATGATAAGGCACATACACACCTGCACAAACAGCAGCATCCACTCGGCAGTGGGCCTGCACCCCAAGCGCACGCATGCCCACAGCATGTTGCACAGGCTTTGAGGGGGGAGCAGGTGCAGCTTAGGCCAAAGGCAGCGGAGCAGCTGCTGGAGCCAAGAAGTGCTAGGTGCAGGCTGCACGCATACGTGTGTATGTTGTGTTGTGTGCATGCATGTCCTTGTGCGAGTGTGTGTGTATGTGTGTGTGTGTGAGTGTGTGTGTATGTGTGTGTGTGTGTGTGTGTGTGTTGTGAATGCAGGAGTGTAATTGCTTCATGTATGTGTGTGCAAAACATAATTGTGCGAAAACAGCATTTGACTTATCTTCCATTTGTTCCTCCCAACCCCACCTCTCTACGTATAAGCTAGCGCTCCTGTCGTGTTGTGCAGTTGTGCACTCTGGATGTCATACTTGATAGGCAAAAGGGTTTTAACACCACACACATATACACACATATCTGAACACCACACACCTGCTCACGCACGCACACACACACACATACACACACACGTATCTGAACACCAACCCAACCATGTCTCCTCCTCACCTTCGGCTGCAGCACCGCCACTGCCCAGGCTGTGTTAGCCAAGTGCTGTGGCAGCAAGGATGGCATGACTTTCCCACACGCATGGAGCAAAGCACCAAGGTGCTGTTGCCGCTGCTGCTGCCGCTGTTGCTGCTGCTGCTCATGATGCTCAAAATGCGGTAGAGGTTGCTGCTGCTCTATTTGCTGTAAATTGTGTTGCTGCTGGCCTGCCCCCTCTGCACGCTCTCCTTCCCGCCTCTGTTGCGGGTCCCTGTGCTGCCTCTGCCGCCCTTGCTGCTTTTGTTGCTCGACCTGCTGCTGCTCCAGTCCTCCATACGTCTGCCAACCTTGAAGGTCTTGTCCTTGCAGGCTTGCCGGCTGACTTCTGTTTCCCCTGTCCGGCTGTCTCGGCTGCTGCTGCTGCTGCTGCTGTGATAACTGCTGTGCATCCTGTTGCTGCTGCTGCGGTTGCTGCTGTTGCTGTTGCTGTTGCTGCTGCTGCTGTTGCTGTTGCTGTTGCTGCTGCTGCTGCTGGTGGTGCTGCTGCTGCCGTTGTGGTACCACCTGCTGTGGCTGCTCCTGTAATAGTAGATGCTGCGCGTGCTGCGGCCGGCTGCTGTGGTGCTGCCTGGGCAGCGTGGCACGGTGCAGGGACGCAGCCGCCCACAGCGTGTTGGACAGGCCCTGGGGCCCTAATGATGTCCCCCAACTAGTGGCAAAGGTGAGCAAATCATCCACACCTTCCTCCCACTGCTGAGTCACCACTTGCTGCTGCTGACGAAAGAGATGCTGGCTAAGCTGTCCTTCTCCTTCTTGCTGCTGCTGCTGCTGCTGCTGCTGCTGCTGGCTATCGTCGTGTTGCTGCACTGCCTGCCTGAACTGCTGCTCTGGCTGCTGTTGCTGCCCAGGGTCGTAGGGCTGCCACCTTACTGCACCCCTGTCAGACCCTGCCACTGCTCGATCCCCATCCTCCTCATCATAAGGTGAAGGGTACAAAAGCGGAGGTTGCGTCTGGCGAGGACTGCTACTGGTGGGGGGGTGCTGTGCGCTGCTGCTGCTGCTGCTGCTGAATTGCGCAGCGTTGCTTGCCGTGACTCCCTTGCTTTTTCCCTCTCCTGTTGCAAAATACAGAGGAGTGGGGTGGGCTGACGGCAATAACGGCACGATTGGCTTGTACTGTGTACGTATACCGTACAATACCAATTGTATGGAAATTCCTCTGATAAAACTCCCATTAAAACACCATGCATGTAAAGAAGGTTCTGTACACATCCACCCTACTGAGGTAGACAGCAGAAAGTGGATGGAATGAGGGGATTGACAAGGGTTCTACCATACAGTGACGCACAGCAGGCACCAGGCACAGGTACGGGATAGCGTGCCTGGTGGCAGGACATTGCGATGGAGTTGAGGGTATGGAAATGGTTCTACCTAACAGTGAATTAGATGGCACTCATACTCACAGGCTCCCAGGGCCACAGACAACGACAAAAAGCTATGTGCTTGGACGTCAAGATTGTAACAAAAATGATAAGGGTTCTACCATACAGTGATGCACAGCAGGCACTCAGGCAAAGGTAAGGATTATATATTATATGCCTGGTAGAAGGACACTACCAAAAACAGGAATACGTCGATGTGCACTTGTGCGTGTGTGTGTGTGTGCTTGTGTGTGCTTGTGTGTATGTCTGCACGTGCATGCATGTCCATGGCATGTGTGCGGCGCGCGCGTGTGTGTGTGTGTGTGCATATGCGTACAGGTGCGCATTTGTGTGTGCGTTTGTTTTTATGAGCACATGCATGTGTGTATGAATGTGTATGTGTCCGTGTGTGCATGTGCACGTGTGCTTGTCCATGCTATTGAACAAATGGACGTATGCGTGCATGTGTGTCTGTATGTCTGTACAAGTGTGCGCGTGTGTGTGACCGTGTGACTGTGTATGCACGTGCGTACGAGCCCACAAATCATCTGGATGGTAGAGTGCCTGTGTCTGTATGTGTATGGTGTGTGCACGTGTACGTTGTGTATGCACGTGTGCTTATGTCCGTGTGTGCACGTGTGTACGAACCCACAAATCACCTGGCGGGTAGAGTGTCTGTGGCTGGAGCTGCTGAGCATGTTCGCCCATTGAAAAGGTCGAACGAGCACCAACAGTGCTCGCAGGGGAAACAGTGGCAGGTCTAGCAGCAGAACCCGCAAACCCATCAGCACCCTTGGCAGACCTAGCATCTGGCGTTGGGTAAGCAGAAGAAGGGGGGGAGGGCCGGAGGGGGTCGGTGTTGAGGTTATGTCTTGGGGAGGGAGGGGCAAAAGCAGGGAGGGAGAGGGGGGGGGCTACACCGTGGCCTGCTAAAGTACCCACAGCCCAGAGCATCATGGATGCGTGGCGGGGCATGGCATCGTCTGTGACCGCACGTAGTATATGTTTGTGAGTGAGTGTGTGCGTGCGCGTTTGTGCGTGTGTGTCTGTGTGCTTTTGTCTGTGTGTGCGTGCGCGTGTGGCGGATTGCTGACCATTTGAGGTTCTCTGACGACCAGCCAGACCCTTCTCTAATATGTGTGCGGCAATGTTGAACCTTTCAAACGTCACAGAATCAATGGATAAAGTGCCAGGTGGTTGTGCTTGTCGTTATTAGCCCTTGAAATACAGCACGTACACGTGTGGTTGCACGTACTTGTGTTTGTCGTTATTAGCACTTGAAATACACCCAGAAGGCAGACACAGGTACCTAAACAAACAAAAGCTTGCACACATATGTTCTGAAATACATGCACACAAATACACACGCAATCTGTACAGATGCACTCACAAACCATTTACGGTCAGGCATGCATACCCACCATCACACACCCACACCCACACCCACACCCACCTGTCTCTTTCAAGAGCCCAGCTTGAGCTGAGGAGTGCAGGTAGCTTGCCACCCACGCCAAAGGCACAGCCACAGGGCCCGGCACCGCCACCGGCGCAGCAGCAGTTGCATCAGAAGAGGCACTTCTCTGCCCATTGCCATACACGCCACCTCCTTGAGGAGGCAGGCCTGGGGGTGCTGCCTGTGAGCTGAAGGACGGACTGCTCATGTGCCGTTCTGTCGTGCTGGGCGCAGCGTGCGAAGCCGAGCCTGCTGCTCTGCCGCCGTTGTTGCTGCTACTGTTGCTGCTGCTGTTGTTCCTACTAAGAGGGGGCTGCGCAGTCAATGCTGAAGAGCCAGTCATCGCCACCAAGGAGGAGGCCTGTTTGTTTGTGTGTGTGCGTGTTTGTGTGTTTATGTTTGTATGTGTGTACGTGTCTGAATCTGTTTGTTTGTATGCGCGCGAATGTAAAAGAATACTCAGAGCATGGCAGAGAGAGCAATCTCAGAGATTGTATGTGTTGGTAGTGCCGGAACGTCACAACTTGCAAGCATTAGTGGGCACAATAACCTCACGTGACGCGGGGTCAGAAAGTCCAAGACTCTCACCTATGCATTCATAACCACATATGCATTCAATAACACACAGATACACACACACTGATACGCGCGTGCACACACACACACACACACACACACAAACACACACAAAACGAGAATTACACTCACACACCTTCTTGCTGCTTGCTGCCCAGCCCTCTATGCTGCACGAATGTAGGCGTGCAGCAGCCCACAGTAAGAGGGCAGCAACGGGAGTGGTGAGCTGGGGGTTTAATCTGGCAGTACCACTGCTGCGGCTGCTGCTACCTTGGTCATCATTCACACCAGCCCTGTTAGGCTGCGGCACGCTGCCCCCTTGCCAGCTTTTAGAGGGAGCGCCGGCTTGGCGGGCCAGCTGGAGGGCCCTGGCCATTGCAGCGTCCAACCACGCCTGGGGGCAGGCACATTTTTAAGGGGGGGGGGGGCGTGTGTGTGTGCGTGTGTGCGCACTTGCGTGGGTAGTGATTACTTGTCCGTGTGTGAAAGCGTGGGCCAGCTGGTCATTGCAGCTTTCATCCATGCCTGGGAAAGGAAATTCTCAAGTGCATCATTATCGTCATCATCATGATCGTCGTAAGTAAGATATGCTGCAAACAAGACACCAACGCACGCACCTGGCCTGGAGGCATTTCCAGCGTTGCCAGGCCGCACATCGCTTGGGATAAGTGCAACGGGTGCGCATTTGGGAGGGCGGGAAGTGAAGCTGACACAAAGCAAGAAAGCCACCTGTGTAGGTGCGTGTATACGTGTGTACGCGTGTGTGTGTGTGTGTGTGTGCATGTATGCATGTGTGTCAACATGAGCTGCAGGGTAGTGATGAAGAGGGGAAGGAAGGCATGGAGACGAAGGAGCGTGGGAAGGGGGGATATTACATGGCAAGGAGCGTGAGAGAAGGGTATGTGGATGGTGTACTCCAACAAAGTCAATGTCATGTGAGCCAGGAAAACAAGGTCCACCAGGCATGGTTTAGTAGATGCACTTACACCCCCCCCCTCAACCCCCAAACCCAAACCCACACACAGATACACACACCTTTCACTGGGCACGTGCCCCAGCCGCCCCATTGCCGACACTGCATTGGCCATGTCGTGGAAACTCCACAGAGCCTTCTGGCCTTGCTGTTGCTCACTGTGTGTGCTGCCAGTCGGGCCATTCCTCCCTGCATTGGCAGCACCTTCTCCAGCTCCATGCGCAGGTCTTCTTCCATCAGCTGCAGCAGGCACACGGCCCTGGACAGGGTTGGGCGTTTGCAGGTGGCTGGGCAACAACATCCCCCCTCCTTCCATGCACCGCAGCGCTGCACGCTCTAGAGCTGCCATGAGCCTGCGCAGCTCCACGACCTCTCTACGGCTGAGGGATGCCAATTTGGTGCTGGATGGGGGAGGAGGGAGGGGTGGGAATGGCTGCTGCTGCTCGTCCTGTGAGGATGTGGGGGATCCTGGGTAGGAGGAGGTGGGGTGCGGCTGTTGGTAGGAAGAAGAAGAGGGCGGGGCGCCCTTCTTCCACTCCTGCTCCTCTACCACCCTTGACAGAGTCAGCCACAGTATGGCCATGTGACGATGGTTCAGGTGATTGAGGAGGCTGGCTGTGGCAGCAGAGGGCAAGGTGGGTTGCTGCTGTCGTTGGTGCAAGCTGTGTTGGTTAGGCCTCCCTTTTCCCCTTTGCGCATCCTTTTCTTCGCAGATGTCATGGTGCTCCTGCAGCACATCCAGCACCTGGCCAAAGCGGTGGCAGCTGCTCAACGCTCGAGTGAGGGCTGTGGCTCGTGCAACAGATTCATTACCATGCTGCTGATGGCCATGCTGCTGCGGTTTGATTGTACGGCGGTCAGGGTGTGTGGTCTCATATGCATGCTGAGGAGAAGGTTGCTGGTCGTGCCCTGTAGCAGGTGACTTCACCCCATTGCGTTGCTGTCCGGGCTGCTCAGATGCGATGCTGCTGCGGCTGCTGTTTAGCTGTGTACACCTAGTGCTGCTGATGTGGTGTGGTGCACCCACAGGCAGGCTCAGAGGCTGTGGGTGTGCGGGCAAACACACCAATTTACAGCTGTA
>Ga0307968_1002691_pt1 | contig 14822 bp, 17 predicted proteins | sample OrgLakmetagen650_FD_201834 | JGI IMG/M metagenome (GOLD analysis project Ga0307968, IMG submission 201834) | Saline water microbial communities from Organic Lake, Antarctica - #650 | ecosystem: Environmental > Aquatic > Non-marine Saline and Alkaline > Saline | place: Antarctica: Organic Lake... | reverse complement strand
AGCGATTCACTCCAAACTTCCAGGATAGTGTCAGCATAAGATACTTAGTGGAAATTTGAAGAAATAAGGCAATATGGGGCTGTGTAAGTCAGTTGTGGGTGCTTGGTAGGTCATGTGTGCATGGGCGCCCGTATCTCAGTTTTTGCCCCATAACTCTGTACCACTTCAATTGCAAATCTGGGTAAGTATGCAGATGGATGCAGAATTTAAAAAGGAGCAGAATGGCACCCTTTTCGTCCCAGGGGGAGCAGTATTGGGTGGGGGGTGGTGGTGGTCTTTTTGGGCCTCCCGCCGAGAATTTTGGCATGACGTCCATTACTTTTTTTTTACCCTCCTGTCGAAACCTATATCTTTACAGGTTGAAGTGCTTTTCTGTGCTTCCTGTCATCTGTTCGGGACGATTCCAACTTGTTACGAGACAATAGGTGAACAATCCTCTAACCCTAATTTTGCCTCCCCTCAATTCTTGACCTCTCTATTCCCATTCATCTTGTCTTGCCCTTCTGCTGGTAAGCCCATCTCTGCCTTGTAATTATAACATTACTTTTCTCGCTTTGGTTGTCGCGTGAGCCTCCGACTGCAGGCTTGGCTTCAACTGCAGGACAATGTGCTTATCGTGATATTTTCATGATAATTAATTATCATGACCTGTGACATCTCCCAGGCTGCTCCCTTCTCTCAAATAACCATTACAATATATTGTCAGGTACGCACTGCTGTAGAGGTTCATCAAGACCGAGATTCAATCTTGTCAATTGTCAGTCACCATCTGGGCTTCATTTGATATAAACGCTCCTCCCATTATATCTGTATCAGGCCATTATATAATGATACTTTTTTAGCATATTTTTGAATGAGAATCAGTGACGCGTACAAGCTTCCGGCCAATAAGACAGGATGCTAAAAGGCATATTTCCTGTGGCCTAGACAGCAGGCGTCTTCTCGTAAAGATGTTATCCATTTCAGCATTACCACCAACCTCCAGCAGATAATCCATTCTCCCCAGACAGCACGGACCTGCTAGAGATCTGGCTCATTTGCATCTTGTTAACTACGCTGCCAAATTGTTCCATATCAGGCGCATAATTTCTAGTACTATCATCAACTATCGTCAGGAGGCCAATTCTGGGTTAGACCTCCTGATTCTCGTTGATTTTTCTTTTCTTCAGTGCCTCCCCTGTTATTAATGGTGTGGGGATTAATTTCGCTGTCCAATATTTTTTCTTTTATTAGGTATTTTGCAAGTTTTGACATAATTGTGGTAGCTCTGCATATGCAGCATCTGAACCACATCAGGACGCTACATCTGGACACCTGTCCACAAAGCTTTAAAACAAAGTTTACTTTCCTTAGCATATTGTCCATACGAGTTGGTTTTTTATGTCCCTGGAAGGGGTTTACTGCAAAATTGAGAGCAAACGGCATTAGAACATCTCGGCTGTCGTTGCCCAGTGACGCCCGTCCTCAGCAATCCAGACCATAATACTCAGCAAAGCATCCCTGGGGAGCATATTCAAGGGCCCCTAACGCTCAGGTGGTGGCCAAAAAGCGTCTTTCCAGGCTTCTAATAATTGCACCATTTTTGCCCAGCGGTTGGGCCAAAAGCTGAACTACTACACCGCAGCTTTGCGACAATTCATGGCGGGTACTTTCAGAGTTGAGTATTTCGTCAAGATCCATGACCTTACTTGCCAACAGATCCAAAACTTACGCAATTCCTGCTGGCATGTATGTGAGTCAGATATGGGCTACTTCTTTCTTACGACAAGGCAGAAAGATGGATAACCCCATACAGAAATGGCTTGTGACACTGCTGAAAATGATGCTTGGAGTCAGAGACACCACTCCTTCATGGTGCATTATGCAATTATGCAAGAGTGTGGCCTGCTGGATCCCCTGCAGGCCCGTTTACCCAATGCAACAGCTCCACAATGAGAAAAGTTTTGCAAGCTGACATGCGATTGACCTCCAATCCCCCGATGGCTGGTCCTCCCACAGTCTTTCAGCCATGGAAGGCTTGACACAATCATACATGTTCAAACAGGAGCTGTTTCTCTGTGTGTGTGTGTGTGTGTGTGTGTGTGTGTGTGTGTGTGCTGAGCCTATTGATCTCAGTCGTCTTGTTGTGGACCTTAGAGACAGGCATTTAGAATTTTGAGCACATTTTCTGATGGCCACCCAAAAGAACGCAACAGTAAAGCGCTGACTTATCACCGGTGGTGCGTTACTGCCTGCACAAAGAGCTCTGGTTATTACCCATTCCCCTCACAAGCTTCCAATTACAGGCTCCTTGACCTTCCTCGAAATGTGATTCGCAGTGTGCCTCGTTTCAGACTTCGTGTTCACACCCTTTGAAACAGCAATCTGAAATTCCACCTCTTTCGCTACTTGTGACTAAACAAGTTCTCTTCCACTGCACGCACCCTCAGATGGTTTCTCTACGCTGGAGGTAAGCGTTCTTATTTTCACAAGCAGGATAGGATGTGTATGCTGTTTTACACCAGGAACGCAACAAACTCTATCTTTTCCTTCATGAACTTTTTTTACTCTATCAGCAGGCGACCAATCGTACTTCTTGAGCTTCTACACCCATGCCAGCTTTTGGGCAGAGAATGGCACAAAACCAGCCCCTGACTCACACCCTTGCCCCCCATTTCAATAGTTGCATGAATGTTACCTACACCCATGCCAGCTTTTGGCCAGAGAATGGCACAAAACCAGCCCCTGACTCACACCCTTGCCCCCCATTTCAGTAGTTGCATGAATGTTACATTCGTGTATAGAAACCATTGTGTGACCTCAGAAAGATGTGCGATTCAGGAGAGGGGCAAAAATTCCCCCTTTTTTTGGCGGGCTTGGCTGAGCTGACTGAAATCAGCCAATAAAGAGAGCGACAGACCATATAATTACTGATCGTGTACTTACTGACGACTCTTTGTATTGTTCAACGGATATACATGAATGTACATAAATGGTAATCAGGTACAACAAATGTAGTCTACAAGAATCGGCGAGCTTAGCGATCGTGATCGTTCTCTAAATGGTCTCAGTAGTACGCCATTCCACCATCATCTTCAACATCAAAGCCCTCCTCTGGTGTTGAGGGCTCCATCAACCGGCTGCGCTTGAATTGCTCAAATGTGTGGCTATCTTCCATGCCCTCCCCGCTTGGGCGGGGCTTAGTTGTGATGAGGTAGCTGAGAGATGATCCTCCATGGTGCCATTGTGAAACACCAGGCCCAGGCGGGTTAGCTTGTGCGTCTTGCAGGGTTGTGCACAGCACGATGCTGTTCTCATGCAACGAACCTGCTTGGTAAGGGACAACAAAGGCAACATGTCACTTAAGTGTCGGTATGCAGCATGCCAACTTATTTTGCCCAATAGTACAGATCCAGTTTTTTCTGACATGTAACGTGGCTACGTGAAGGCAAGTTGAGCAATTATGTTTAGTGTCCAGGTGTGCACCATGCAGCGTGCAAGCCTTTACAAGAAGCAAGCAAGGCAATCATTTTGTACCCAAGCAAGCAACTGGTTCCATTTAACGTCTTGTCCATGCCATGAAATATTCGGATTTGAGGACAATATTCGAGCATAAGGACCTTCAGCTCTCCAAGGTGAGTTGCATAGGTGCATAGGTCATGGCAGCTGTGCAGCCCATATTCTTGCAAAATGTGCATCACCAGGTCCTTGCTATTGGTATCAAAGTTCCCCTCATATTGTATGAAGCAAGGTTTAAAGCATGTTCATTACACCTAATGATTAGTCAGTAATGCCTTCCAAAGAAAGAGTCTCAAATACTTCTCAAGGACTCTGGCAGCCCATAAGCTCAAGTGATACTGATACTGAATTTTTGGTGCCTTGTTTCATATTTCTCTCACCAGCCACAATCAAGCGCGACATCTCTGTGATGATGTTTTGCTCCAGCCACCTCCGCAAGGGGCGAGCACCGTATGCATTTCCTGACGCAATGAGTGCCGCCTGGGACGCAAATCTTAAAGCAGGCTCGCTGACCTGGGAAGTGAAACATTGTGCATGAACAAAGGCATGCTGACACTTTTGCACAAGAAAAGGCAAAATGACAAGGTTTGAATGCAGTAGGGCCTCGCTGTTCCTCGTATTCCCATCGAGAACATTTCTTGCATTTATCAAAAAGCAAATTGGAGATAAATCAGTGAGTCTTTTATGTGGATTTCGAATTAAAGATGCTCAAAATACCTGGAGCGTGATGTTCTTTTGAGACAGGCGCTTGTTGAGCTCTCCTATAATGAGACAAGCCACCTCGGTCATCTGGTCCTGTATCCAATTATTAGCATCAAGTTTACGATGAAAATTGAGTGCAAAGTAATAGTTTTGAATGACAGGCCTTCAGTTGGGGTTCTGTATTAGAGTGAAAAAGCAAGGAGTACTTGGCAATTCCAGCAATCTAAAGGAATGAAGCTGGCTTTAAAAAAGAAGCTAATGATGTGTCAATGCAAAATTAAACTTTATCCAGCGTCAACTTACATCGCTGAGAGGATCAAATACAATGATGTCGTCCAGCCTGTGAGCATGTTGTGTGATTACATCAAGTGTCAGTTGTGCAAACACACTTTTGAATAATGGTGAAAAAAGACGCCGTCAAAAATTGCGTGCAAATCAGATCTACTTAATGTAAGGCACCCTAAGGATCACAACAACAAGCATTATCACCTCAGGTAACGAGAAATACATTGCCTTTTGAGTTTCTATTGGTAGAATGCTTTGACAAATAAGCCAACAAAGCATGCATACATTCTTCACACCTGTTCAGGAACTCAGGTCGGAAAAAGGTGCGGGCGGTCTGCAGGACTTGTTCCTTGACTACGTGCTTCTCAGCTTTGGCCTGCAGCATTGCCAAGGTTTGCCAGGGTTGGCAATTACATAAATGATTGCGTAGGCAAGCTGAACACGTGTGTTGAAGCTCAAAGGACCCAAAAATTGTAGGAACAGAGCAAACAGCTGATGTAAGTATCCCTATGGTTAAATTTTCTGTACGATTTTAAATAAGATCCATGTGCTATTTTCCTCAACTTGAAAACCCCACCTGCAGCATGGCTAGGAGGTGCTCTGCTCCGAGGTTACTGGTCATGATGATCACTGTGTTGGCAAAGTTAACGGTGCGTCCTTTGGCATCCGTAACACGCCCATCGTCAAGAATGCCCAGGAGCACCTGTGGGTTCCAAAAAAGAGCAAAGATTTACACCTCACAGCATACATCAGCAAAAATCTACATCAGCAAAGATTTACACTTCACAACATACATCAGCCAGATGTACACAATGTGCACGTGTGTTTGATATAAATAAATGAGGTGCTTGAAGCAGTTTGTGTTTGCTGCATCGTATGTGGAATGCGCTGCCATGTTACTGACAAGCTACTTAACAGGTGCTTGAAGCAACTTATTTCGCTGTTGCCAGAATTTTGTATGCAGCGGCATTTTTGCTTTCAGATTAAAATATGCAAGACCCGAGTCTGTCATATCACTCGCAGCAATTTCATACCCAAATCGCAGCCAAATTTTACACAGACACACGCAAAGTACCTACGTTGAACACATCCGCGTGAGCCTTTTCAACCTCGTCAAAGAGCACTACTGAGTAGGGCTTGCGCCGCACAGCCTCGGAGAGCTGACCACCCTCTTCGTGCCCAACGTAGCCCGGAGGTGCACCGATGAGACGAGATACGCTGTGCTTCTCCATGTACCTGAGGGAGGGTGCAAATAGGGGGATGCTGAGTGGTGGCCTTGTATCTGAGAGAGGGAGAGATGGGCACGCTGAGTGCTGTGCTTCTCCATATACCTGAAATAGGGTGCATGGGGGGGAAAGAGAAAATTACGCAGGCAGTTGAAAACACCCCCACTTGGAGTGCATGGGGGATAGGATGTGTTGAGGTCGCCAAGGGATATAACGCATTGCTCAAAAAGGGTACAGAATTAGGAGAAGTAAAAAATTTTCAGGTTTTAATACTGGGCACATGACTGGGCACAGAGACATGAAAGTAGCTATTCTGTCTTTTTTGATCCGGCTAGAGTTAGCGCAAGTCAAGAGTCTTTCCTTCCAGCACGGTGACCGCTACCAACGCTGGATTGTGCTTCAACACTTTCACGAGGAATTTGTACTTTGAAAAGGCACAACTGAGACATTAAAAGCCACAGAGCAAAAGTGTAAAAAGACATGCTACCCACACGAAAACAAGGTACAGCCACAGGCACACTCACTCTCCCATGTCGACCCTGATCATCATCTTCTCGTCGTCAAACAGCAGGGCAGCTAACGCCTTTGCCAGCTCAGTCTTCCCCACACCAGTCGGACCCAGGAACAGAAAGGAGGCGCCGCGGTTGCGTGCAGCAAGGCCTGTGTGTTGGAGAAAGACCATGTTCTGTGTACTTAGGAGGTCTGAGCAATCCAGGTCTGTTTTAAAGGCTCGGAATATCCATCATATTGCTTATTCTTTCTGTTACATTAAAACGGGATGAACATGCTTGGTCAGACCATGCGGTGTTACACACTAGCCACTTAGAGAGCAGTGCCACACAAAGCCACTTGAATACTAAAATTTATGAAACAAAGAGCACATACATTATTCACGTGCACTCTACAAGGCATTAGCCACACCACAGGTGACCACACACCTGCACGACCACGCAGCACTGCATCAGCCACTGCGCTGACAGCCTCATCTTGGCCAACCACCCTCTTGTGCAGCTCGTCCGCCTGCGCTGAGCAAATGAAAGGCACAGTTAGTCAGGGCACAAACAGTAAAGCACTTTTTGCATTATCTGTGAGCATGGCTTATCAATTGCATCGAGCATCAGCTTGAGAAAGAATACTTGCACGTTTGCGTGCATGAAGTTGCAAACGCATAACAAGTCCAAACTGAGTAAAGGTGCAGAGCCTGCAGATACTACAGATCGCGTTATTGCATTTTATTTAGGCAATCTGGGTGATCATATTAGTAAGGGGGTGCCCTAATCATCTAGCCGTCGTTTGCTTTTTGTCCCACGGATACATTGCATTACCTCAGAAAGACTTAGAGACAGGAACTAAGAATGGCAGAGAAAATCGTTTAAAAGGAGAAGGCAAGTTCTTACGCCACTCGTGCGCCCAGTACATGTTGGTAATTTGCTACACCCACCAAGTGCAGCAACTTCTCCCGCTCTGTCTGCTGCAGCCTCACGACAGGAATGCCAGTCCATCTTGATACCACTGTTGCAATCTCCTCAGGGCCCACCGCCTCTGTGTATTTCAAAATGTTTAAAAGTGCATGGCTGGAATTTATAGGGCAAATTGCACCAGCTGAAGTATGATTGTGGACATGTGCGGTAGAAATATGGTAGTTTCTTCCAAGTGTGTTTCATCTAGTACGGTACAGATTTCCAAAATGCGTTGGAATCGGTCAGAATACAAATTATCTGAAAGCTTATCAGGCAAAAACGAAATCAGGAATGCTAGCACTAAACCTGATGCCTGGCAATTAAAAAAACAATTGTGCTCACAGGCTGCGGCTCCTGCACAAATTGAGTAGTGCAGACGTAAGCAATTCCTGTGTCATAGTCACACGCGCTTGACAGAAGTTACAATTGCGTGACAGTGCACCATCACATATGCTATTACACCAATGTACTCCAAGCGTGCAGATCTGTGTACATCATTACCTGTTAACATTGCATTTGCCTTTAATGCAGCATGCCGCAACGCCTTCAGCCAGTTGTCAACCTCAGGAAGAGCGTCGTATTTCGCGTGCACATGCTGTGTACATCATTACCTGTTAACATTGCATTTGCCTTTGGTGCTGCATCCCGCAACGCCTTCAGCCTGTTGTCAACTTCAGGAAGAGCACCGTATTTCAGATCAGCGATGCGTGCCAGGTCATTCCGCTGCTCAGCCAGCCCTATGTTGACGAGCATCTGCTCACGCTTGGCCTGCAGGTCAATGATACAAGTGGCAGCATGATTGCACAAGAGCACAAGAGACACCACATCCATTGTTTGAACTCCCAGTGCTATACTGTGCTATACTGTATCACCCAAGTACAAGTGGCAGCATGATTGCACAAGAGCACAAGAGACACCACATCCATTGTTTGAACTCCCAGTGCTGTACTGTATCGCCCTGGTACAAAAGATCAGCAGCCTCATTTTTGTGCAGTCTCTTCCTTGAGATTGAGCAAACATGCAAGGTCTCAGTTTCAGAACACTGCAGAAAGCAAATGTAACTTCAATATCCCCATTCTTACACCTGCAGGTTCCGGATCTAAGGTCTCAGTTTCAGAACACTGCAGAGAGCAAATGTAATTTCAATATCTCGATTCCCACACCTGCAGGTTCCGGATCTCGTCCAGGCGAGCTCGCTCTCCCTCATATTGCACCACAAGTGGGGCAAGCTGCTCTTCCAAGGCAGCCAGCTCTTTTTTCACCTGTTTTAACACAAATCCTTGTAAAAGTCGACGTTTTAAACAATTACAAGGCGTTTGACACAGCACAAGCGAAGTGCAGGCAAAAGAGGTACTGTTTATGCAATTATATTGTGTTCAACAAGTTGCAAAAGAAGCGCACGCAAGAGAAGGAAGTTCTTGTGAGGCGTTTTGTACGATAAGATGTTATTTGACACGTCACGAAAAAGTGCAGGCAAGAGGGGTTCTTATGGGACTTTGCGTTAGCCTGCAGAAATAACGTAGATACACCAGATGCCTTGATATTTGAGGTCACACGCCCACACCCACTCGCCAGGCCCCAAATAACTGGTCAAACCTTTTTAATTGGCAGAAAAGCAGGTTGGTAGTTTATGGAAGTCTCAACGGTAAGAGTAGGATGCATGCATCCTGATTGAAAAACACTACATGTCTCAAGCAAGCATTGCCCGCACACCTGCTCCAGCCTGCCAACGCTGATTGGGTCTTTCTCCTTCTTTAGTGCCGCCTGTTCCACCTGCAGCCTGATGCGCAAACGCTCCATGCCGTCGATGATCTCTGGCTTAGAGTCCAGCTCCACACGAACGTTGGAACACGCCTCGTCCATCCTGGACAGGCAGTGCGCACACTTGTTAACTTCTGTGTGTGTTTTATCTCTGATTCCAAATTGATGCAAGCACTGAGTGTGTAAAGGTAACGTGAGCCAAACACAATCACATGTGGTGCATAAAATAATGGTTGTCTTTTCTCTGTCCGACAAAGAAGGGTTAATAGAAAATTTATTTGCAAGCCATAGCATCTAAGATGCCAAGCAAAAGAAGCACGGTTTCCGGAAGCAAGGAATGGCAACATCTGGATAGAAACATTGGTTAAAGCATTACAGCATGAAATAAACCAAGTTCATAACAGTTCTTAAAGCAGATTTTCTTACATATAAATGCCAGGCAGAGCATATTTACCCCTTCCGTGTTAAACCTGTGTCTAAAACTATTGGTATACCACCCACAGGTCAATCGCCTTGTCGGGCAGGAAGCGTGTGGTGATGTAGCGGTCCGAAAGCTCAGCAGCCACCACCAGAGCGCGATCACTGATTCGCACACTGCGGATAAGGGCAAGCTTTTTTGTAAATGCGTGGAGGCAGTGGAAAAGGTGCATAAAAGATGGTGAGACAAGTTTGGGGCTCCTGGTAAAACATATCAGATGGGGAAATTGAAAGGAAATCAGATAGGCTATATTTGTGGGTGGGTCCAACAATAAACAATCCATATTACTGCTAGGCGCGCAAAGGAACTTGAAAGCAAGTTTGTTAACACGAGAGAACAGTAATTTTTAAGGTGCAACAGAGTGGGCTTTATTAAATAATGTTTAGGTATAAGTTTGACAAACCCACCTGCACCTCAAGAGTACTCCAACCACCCTAGCCTAGTTACCTAAACACCACAAGACAGAAGGCCACATACAATAAGTATTTCTCACCCATGGTGTGTCTCGTACTTCTCCTTAATGCCACGCAAGATGTTGATGGTGTCTGGCACGGTAGGCTCACCGACCATGACCTGCTGAAACCGTCTCTCTAGCGCAGCATCCTTCTCCATGTGCTGCCGATACTCATTCAGCGTGGTGGCACCTGCGCGTTTGCATGTAATATTCATGCATAGTGCTGCCGATACTCATTCAGCGTGGTGGCACCTGCGCGTTTGCATGTAATATTCATGCATAGTGCTGCCGATACTCATTCAGCGTGGTGGCACCTGCGCGTTTGCATGTAATATTCATGCATACTTGATGTTTGGATGGGTGTGCTATTGTGCGAGTGTGACTGTACATTGCTTCCCGAAGATGCTCAGCAATGTACTTGTGTTTACAAATGTGTATGCGTGTTTTAAGAGGTAACAGCAGACCTATATCCAAGCGGCGAGCTGTTCAGTCCTATAACACCTCTAGATCTACACAGATCCACCAAATCTTTGACTTCTCTTGCAAAGGAACAAGCGCATTTGCAGGGATGCATGCAGATCTTAAGCAGAAAGCAGAAAACGCTAGAATCAGAAGCATTACACAATACACTTGCACGCACCAATGCAACGCAAAACGCTAGAATCAGAAGCATTTTACAATACACTTGCACGCACCAATGCAATGCAACTCTCCGCGTGCCAACATTGGCTTGAGCAGGTTGGCTGCATCCATGGCTCCCTCAGCCTTTCCCGCACCAACTACCTGCATGCAATCAAGTTAGCGTGACCGACTCAAGTAGAGGTTCATCATCTTTAAAAACGGCTGGGCTGAAGAATGTCACTTGCTGGGCTGCAGGATTGTATTAGCTGTCCCAATGCGCAATTCTGGAAAGGCAAAGAAAAAGTGCCACATTCATATCGACACAGAGCAAGGAGCCACTTTGCCTCCAGGAAACTTGGTCAAATTTAGTGCAACCGCACCAATATCATTGTAAAATGTACTGAAAGAGGAAAATGTACTGAAAGAGGTTACTTACACATTGTGCTCATAAACTGGATGAAACACAAAGTTAAGAAAGACGCAAAGCGTCCTGGGTGTAGAGTTGCACCATTGCCGGTATGCCGACGTTAATGTGCACCCACCAGGTGGATCTCATCAATGAACAGGACGATGCCACCGTGGCTTTCTTTGATTTCATTCAGCACAGCCTTGAGGCGCTCCTCAAACTCTCCCCTACATTGTGATGAGGGAATGTGCAACAGGTTAATGAGAGACAACAACCAGGAAACAATCCTTTTTAGTTTCTTCAAGCAAGAAGCAAGAGGCTTGCGTAATCCAATGCTTGCTTAAAAATTTACAGGTTTAAAAGCATAAAACATGTGACAGCCAGCTTCTGGAAGTTGTTTATTACTAGGGTTGGCCAGAACCATATATATACGGTGTATATACGGTGCTTCTGGCTGGGAAATCACCAAATATACGGTCATATACGGTGTATATATACGGTCCTGGCCAACCCTATTTATTACAAGGAGAAGACACACAATGATGCTTAGAGCGGGAGGTGCTGCTTGAGCTCTGGTCCATATATGTCAGTCGCAATTCTTACAGAAGCACCTACCTGTACTTGGCCCCTGCCATCAGGGCTCCCATGTCTAAGCTGATGAGGCGTGTGTTGCGCAGCATCTCTGGAACATCCCCACGCACAATGCGCTGTGCCAGGCCCTCCACACACGCAGTCTGCGAGCATGAGCAAGCAAAAGCTAAGATTTGGACATGTGTGGGCAGAGTTGCTCTGCTTTATTGTGACGTTGAAAAAAGAGAGCTCGTGAAAACCAATTGCTGCACTTGTGGGTATTTGCATCCTGTCTGTACATTTTTTCTGCAGAAAGTCTAAAGCAGACCAGAATTACATCCAATAAGGGTCCTACAGTTGCATGCCCGGCTCTTATGCTCTGCAAACCCTCCATTCTAAGAGCAATCCAGCACAGCAACCTTTATTGGCGTGACAGAAACCATTCAGTGCCAAGATCTTTCTCCTAACCGCTATTTGCCAAAGATATGCTCAAGTCCTCAACTTGCCTTTCCCACACCAGGATCGCCAATTAGTACGGGATTGTTCTTGGTCCTGCGGCACAGCACCCTGATCATGCGACGAATCTCCTCATCCCTGCAGAAAAAAAAAGTACGCGAAAGGAGATTGTATAATGGTCCTGCGGCACAGCACCCTGATCATGCGAAGAACTTCCTCATCCCTGCAGAAAAAAGAAGTACGCGAAAGGAAATTGTAAAATGGTCCTGCGGCGCAGCACCCTGATCATGCGACGAATCTCCTCATCCCTGCAGAAAAAAGAAGCACGCGAAAGGAGATTGTAAAATGGTTCTGCGGCACAGCACCCTGATCATGCGACGAATCTCCTCATCCCTGCAGAAAAAAGAAGTACGCGAAAGGAGATTGTAAAATGGTTCTGCGGCACAGCACCCTGATCATGCGACGAATCTCCTCATCCCTGCAGAAAAAAGAAGTACGCAAAAGGAGGTTGTAAAATGAAATCAATGAATTTGTGCAAAAGCCGGTGATGATGAAGCATCCTTGCTCGCTCAGCACTCTTAAGCATGAAAACCAGAAGTCTTCATGCATAAGACCACTGCTAACACACACACGCAAGCACATGATAAGCGCACCAAATATAACAAGCACGACTTTTGCATGCACATGCGCACAAGACTAATAATTACCTTCCAATCACAGGGTCTAGGTGGGCGGCATTGGCGGTGAGGTCGTTGCCGTACTTGCTTAAAGCTTCTAAGTTTTCGTCGCTGGTGGGTGTGTCCACAGGTGTGTTTCCTTGAGGCTTCCGGACCTGTGTCACAGATTAAAACGTATAACAGAAGTGGAGCAGCTTTCAAGCGTGTGCTGTACTATAGCGTTGTTGTACTATTGCACCTTTTAGCTTTGTGCAAACGCTGCATCTTCAATTAAAGGTTCGTTTCACTGTCCGGCACTCTTTGATTGCGGCTCTATTAGCACCCCACTCTCGCTCGGGTGCCTTGGTTTGGCGTTGCAAATGCATACTGGACAGCACCATTTTTGATTGATCAATGTCTCTCAGCTGCAGCAAAAGCGCTAACACACACACAGAACAGGTTTTACAAGACGCGCAGCCTCACCTCTTTGACGGCATCTTCTAGCTGCATCTTTGGCACACCAGCTTCCTGCAACGCAGTTCCAACGTCACTGGCCCCCAGCACTGCCAGAATGAGGGCATCCACTGCCAGGTAGCTGTCTTTACGCTCCTTCATAATCTTGGCAGCAGAATCCAAGATCTTGGAGGTCTCCTTGCTTGGGTAGACTTCGTCTGGGGGGGGGGACACCTGGTAGATCGTGGGCGCAGCAAAGAGTTCATAAGGTGTGATTTTTGCAAGAAAGTCAAGGATGCGTGAGTCAGCAGGACGATCAAATTGTGGAGTTTCTAACACAGCATTTAGGTAGCCTAGCTTTTGTGGAAGGCAGATCTAAATCACCAGGGAACCAATAGCTAACATGATCTGGATGAATGGTGTGTGGGGGTTTGTGTGTGCAATTTTATCTGTATGATGCGTAAAGCAATGATATTTTGTGAGCGCACACGGACAGTCAGTCAATTGCTGGCCATCCTCACCTTGGGCACCTTGACCAGCTGCTTCCGCAGCACACGCGTCAGGCTTGCGTAAGTTTCTTGGTTGAGTGCGCGCACGGTGCATGACTTGGCCAGGCCTGTGTGAGAAATGTCGTTTCATCACCTTCGGTATAGATAGGCCTCGTGAGAGCAGAGAAAGCAGCCAACTTGGGTACTCCAAAGTTAAGAGATCCAGGTACTATAATAAGATAGTAAACTTGCATGAAGCGCACGCGCGCACACACACACACACGCACACTTACACATACACACTTACACAAACACACACACTTACACACTTACACACACATACACACACACATGTCCACACACCCTCGTTATCCTCCCAGAGAGATATGGCCAGGTGAATTGGAGCTAGCTGCTGGTGGCCCTCTTCTTTCGCCAAGTTAATAGCATCGCTGATTGCTTGGCCGCTCTTTGCCGTCACTTTCTTGGGGTCCTGTGAACATTTTGAAATGCATCAGATCCATTCAGTACAGACCTTGCGACCTTAAAAAAGCTACGCGCAACATTTTGCTTCAAATGCAGTGATGTGGTCCCAGAAGTATTCTCCTCGAGCAGTTCACGCACATACTTTACCGCAGCTGCACGCAACATGCACACGACGACATACACGTACAAAAGCACAACCATGCATACGCACAACACACGCGCACGCTCAAGCTGCGTGACGTGGACTGAGATGATGCGCCGTGGACTGACATGATGCACCGTTCCAGATTGACAGTGTGCATGGCTGTGCAATTACACAGGTGTGCAGCTCCTGATACTTACAAAACCCATTGGTCACCGCTCCAGAATGGAAAGCTTCAGATATGTAATCTGCTGGAGGTAATTTATAAATAAATTAGGTAAACTTTCCGAATATTTTACACACAATGAAAGCTCCGGATGTCGCGGGAAGTTTCTCGCGATATTGGGAAGTTTCCTCTCATCAGAACAATAGAGAAAATAAGGCCTAACCTTTCCAAATCCAGATCCAGGTATGCAAGCACTGCAGAGCGTTGCACACACCGAAGCATGCAACTGCGCACGTGCATACAATGTTTCCCCAGTGACACGGGCATACATACACAAGCGCAAGTACACATACGCTCAACATGCGCGCAAAATGTTTACAGATGGGTCAACATGAACACACACACACACACACACACACACACACACACACACACACACACACACACTCACACACACACACACACACACTCTGACACACACACACACACACACACACACACACACTCACACACACTC
>Ga0307968_1002689_pt1 | contig 14825 bp, 13 predicted proteins | sample OrgLakmetagen650_FD_201834 | JGI IMG/M metagenome (GOLD analysis project Ga0307968, IMG submission 201834) | Saline water microbial communities from Organic Lake, Antarctica - #650 | ecosystem: Environmental > Aquatic > Non-marine Saline and Alkaline > Saline | place: Antarctica: Organic Lake... | reverse complement strand
CACACACACGCACACACACACACACATTCACACATACACACACGCACACTCGCACACAAACACACACACACACACACACACACACGCACACGCACACGCACACGCACACACACACACATACACATACAGCTGCTGCAGCAGGGTTTTTGGGAACTTTCTTTCTGGCTCCTAGGCTCTATGCCAAAAATGCGGATTGGTGAGTGAATTGTTTGATATACCCTTGATATCCCAACATTAAGGCTGGAAAACCATGATGACTTGTGATTGAAGCTCACTGCTACGAGACCTCCAAATATAAATCTCCACAGGGCGACCTTCCTAAATTGAAGCACATGCTCTGGTAGCTTTTAATCTCTGCTTTGGTTTGAAGCTAGGTTGATTCCAGTTTTATGGTATAAGAAATTGCCCCTTGACTGTAGCAGGATAATTTGAAATTTTACCTTGCTTTGGCTTCAATCCCCCCTTTATCCCTTAACTAATGTTAACACCTCCAGCATGACGAAGGAAAGGAGCACTTGTGTGCCACCAAATTTGAGTCACATCTACACAGCCGAGGGAGAGAAAGCAAGCTGCTCGCAAAATTTGATGTGCCTTGCAGGAACAAAGAGATTTTACCGGTGTTACGAGAGGCAAACCTAAGAACAATCAATCCCGACGCAGCTTTCACACGTGCAAAGCGAAAGTGAGTGCTACTGTTGTTTGCATACTGCTTTTCATTGCGCATAAGAACCTGCTCCTGGCTCCTGGTCCCTCCTACGTCCCTTTCCAGCAAACTTATCACCCTCATAGTCTGCACGTTCACCAATCTGATCTGCTATCTTGTTCTATTCTAGACAAGCAGTCCTGCTGGACGTCAGGCTGCCTGGAAAGTTTGAGGAGACCCGCCCTGCCTTTTCAAAAAATGTCCCCCTGTTCATTCCAATCCAAAAATGGTGGGTGAAAGCTTGCCATAAAGCAGCACACTTCCCCTCCCTCTTCTCAATAGGGGAATAAGAAATCTGACACGTATTTGCTTTTATTTGCTACGCAGGGACCTCCCCTCCATCATCAGGCGTGCCGGATTTGCATCGTTTGGTGTTTACGGGTACCTACAACTGAGTACTACTTTCCTACCGCTGCCTTGTTTATAATGAGCTTGCTCTAAGCGCTCCCCTTTAATTCCCTCGTGCTCTTGTGTAGGACTGAGCTGTACCCTGACTTTGCTGAGCAAGCTCAGGCAGCGTTACGCACAGGTGACCTTTTGGCCCAGATCAATACAAAATGGCATTCTACGGCTTATACCGTCACAAGCTGCTGTTGCTCTTATACATTTCTTGCGAACAGGGCCTTGTTCCTAGTTTCACATCTTGCGGTTCATCGGCTAACACTCATGCTCAAGTCTGCGATTGCTTTCGCGTGCAGGACGAGAGCTCATAGTCATATGTGAGTCAGGAGGCAGCATCGAAAGCAAGGCCGGCAATGACAAGGGCTTCCAGAGCAGGTCAGTCAAAACATAATAAACTGTGCAGTTAGTGATAGCATCCCGCACACAAACAAAGGGAACGGGGCCATATATGCTGGGTAATGTCAAACTTCTCCACCCAACAGCTAAGGGGACGGTCTGTGGGAGTTAGGGGTTGAGATTGGGTCTTAGATGAAAGGCTTCGATAGCAAAGGAAAGTTTCCCTCGCCTGTTTGTTGATGCAAATGTTGTCGTCTTGACGAGATCATGATCGCCCTCTTAATTAAGCTATTAGACACTAAGATCATCACATTGTGCGTTGTTTCTGTGTTGTGCAAGGCTAAAATAAGGTTATATCAGGAATGTGTCATACGGTTATTTGGACGTCCAAAACGGTAAAATAAGAAATATGCTTTGTATTTTTAAGCATTCCTGGGCTAAAAATTCCTTATAAGGCCAAAATCAAAATTAAAAACGCCAATAGGTTTAAATGCAATCGTGTTTGCGGGTTTTCCTCCCAGTCTATAACCATTATTGACACTTTCCCACACATAATTATTGTTGCAGATCATTAAAAGCGGTCTATTACCTTCTACAAAGTGGGGTGAGCAGTAACAAGATATGCCATGTCACAGGCGGATTAAGCAGGTGTGTGAGCTCAAGGCAAATGCTGTATGTTTACCTATTTAGTTCAGGTTTGAACCAAGCACTTGAATTGTACTACCTAACATAGTTCACCACTGCCAGCCGTTTGGTTTGGCGCAGATAAAGTAGGAAATGTCTATGCTGATAACATCAGCGTGCACCAAAGAGAGACTCTTAACTATCGCTTGCACTATCCAGAACCCCACCAAACACTACAACTGCCCAAGATGTTTTGCCCCATTCACATATTTTCAAACTGGTTTCTGATTTGCATGTCAGATCAAGATCCTTTTTTTCTTCTGCAGGTGGACTAAAGAGGGACTCCCCACTTTAAGCGGTGAAGATGAAGAAGACTCAGATGATGACGGAGGAGGTTTAGTGGCTTCACTGCTAGGCTTTGCGGGCTACAGATGACGCGGATCCTGTAGCATTTTAGTAACTTTCTCAATGCTGAGCGTTCTGCTTCAGTAACATTCCTCCATAACAAAGACTCTGCACTTGTCCCTTGGAATTTCCGCGTTGTAAATTCCATGGCTGAATTTGAAGGTTTAACAGTGGTAGTCACCAGTTGGTGCGAACACATAGCACATGCTGATGATCACCTTTTTATTCCATGCATGTTGGTGGTGTTCATTCTCAGTTCCTCTGGGTTCTTCTATCTTAAAGTAAATCTCATTTTAGGGGAATTAGGGCTGGGTTAGGGATGCCCCTTTGCTCCGCCTCCTGTTACCGTTCCATATCCATTATGTACTTGAATGGGGCCGATTGGCTTTGGGGCACCATGATGCTATGCGATGGTGACTCATGGGGGATCAGTGGTATGGATACAGCCGCCCCGCCGTCTAGGAACTTCCCCTGGGATTAGTGAGGGCGCCACCTACATTTGGCCTCGCACTTACACTCATATTCTTAGTAGCATGATATTTTGGCAGACTCTAGAGCTGACAGTCAGACGTCTTACTATGGCGCCCTTTAATAACAAACCGACTCTCTCAGTGTCTTCTGTACTTTTCCTTGTTAAGCAAGCTGGTGGTGCTGCGATTTGCCGCGACATGGGCATAGCTAGCATGAAAGGGCACAGATAGTAAAAGAAGTAAAAAGCAAAAGTCTACGCCGACGCTGTTGAACAGTGGCTTGCGCGAAGGAAATGCTTTCGTCTAGCGCTCACACTAGCCAGAGCCCCACCGGATAGCATAAACATCTGGCGTGGAATAGGAAAGGATGTCGTTTCATGTTCTGTGCCACCCAACGGTGCATCAGAGCCACGCAACATCCTCGCGCCTGGAGAACATACAGAGGGAGAAGCTCTTGAAAAGTGCTCCTCAACCGGGCGGTTGGCAAAGGCCTGTATACCACAAAGAGTATATGAGTATCGATTTCCATTCTTGGATATTTCGTGTTTGCTTGGTAGAAATATGTCTTTTGGTTGCATAGCCATATATGAAGAATGGCAGGCCATCTAGTGAGAGCAGCTCTCCTGCATAAGTGGCAGATACAGGTAAGTGGCAGAACTTGCTTCCAAGCTTTATGTTCATTCTGTTAATTACGCTGCCAAACTTGTTCATACCAGACATTGCCCTTTCTAGCACTATGGTCTACACTCATCAGGAGACGGTTTCAGGTCAAGCCTGCAGCCCTCCTGATCCTCATTGGTATTTTCTTCTTCCTTTGGTGGAGGAGTTTTACAGTACCCGGTACCAAAGTGGCTCCGTTTCCTCAATTAGCGTGGAGAGTGAAACTCACTGCCTGCGTACATTTTTTTTTCTTTTTCTGTAGGTAAAGGATGTGGTGTTGCATCTGGCTTGAAAGTTTGTTCTGTTCTAATTTGAGGTTTGAAATCATTCCTGTGTCTCAGCATAAAAAAAACGCAATGGCAAAGCCATCGTTAGTTAACGTAGGGATAATCAATTGCTGGTCATCTGACGTTTCCTAGGTATTTCACAAAAACACTACAGGGGATCTCAAGCTCCAGCGGCGGCTGCCTTTCCACAGTAGGGAGCACAACCTGCGTTGCGTGCAGTTGCACCTCCTGCAAGGGAAAATTGTATACCGCGTTAGTTATTTGATCAGATTCTTAAGTCTTCACTGAACTGAATACACAGATGATAACCGACCCAAAGATGCCAAACCGTTTGGCAAGGTGCTGTTCAGATACTCCTTCCCTCTCAACGCGTGTGCACCTGAAATTCAAATACAAAAGAATCAGTGGCACGAATCAAGCCGTTTGAAATATTGATGACACTCTGGGTTGCAACGTAACAGGCACAGATCAAAGCTTTACCTTGTTTGTCCAAGAAGATGTCTGTACTGGCAAACCACGGGCTCACTGCCACCCTATAAGTAAAGGATGGCTTGTTCACATTAATGGCTGCACAATAGTGCTTGTGTTTACACTGGCAATTGTTAACCTGCTAATTAGAAAGCAAGCGAGGGCACGCATCCGGAAGGACACGCCAGGAGTTCTAAAGTACATGCCGAGGCAAAGCAGTACCACAGCTGTTTAACTAAACGTACACAGACCTGCCCCCCGGTGCCTTCTTCAGTATATTGTTCTCTTTTGCAAGCAAGGATCTGTGATCTATGAGAATGAGACAAGGGAGAACAAACAAAGAGAACATCCTGGGTGGATCAAACCTAAACGCCGCATATTGCCAGGCAAGATGGAGTCTTCGCGCAATACCCGCCACACTGCTTCAGCCTAGTACACTATTGTGATCACATTAGCTCATCACATTATTAACTGAGGGTTGAGAGAGAAGTACTGTAAATACTAGACTTACGAACCAGCTGAGTGCCGCAGAGTAACAGCACAAAATCCTCCAAGGGGCTTCCTGTACTCTCCACATCACCATCCTATCGGGCGTGGGTGGCACCATCTACAACACTCACACATTGGACCCTTTTAACGAGCTGGGTCTTGGCTCAAAGAGCTAACTAATCTGCCTCCAAGCTCCTTATGCATACTGCAAATCATGCTGCCAAACTAGCATCAACTGTCATCAGGGGCCGGTTTCAGGTCAAGCCTGCAACCCTGCTGATCCCTTTTGACCTCGTTTGTTTCCTTTGTGGTGAAGGAGTTTTATGGTGCCCGGTACCAAAGCGGCTCCAATTCCTTCATCAATGTTGGGAGTGTTTTTCTGTTCTTTGATCGTCTGAGGTTCCTTGGTTCCAACAGTTTATCGTTGATTTATTTTGCCAGGGAAGGCATGTCCAGGGTACAAACACCCGCTGCTGCCTTTTGAGTGTAGCCTGGTCAGCCTGATCATAACAATTATTACAGCTTTGGCGCAGGCAATAAATGTGCATTAGCATTTGTCCACAGTAATTTTTGCAGCAACCCAAATATGACCTCTATCAAGGTGTACCACAAAAGAGTTTCAACGAGTTGCAAGGTGTTTCACCAACATGCAAGGTGTATTACGAAAGACAAAAGAGAAAACATGCAAGGTGTTTGCTTACAGAGAACACCACTTCCCTCATAAATATGGAAAGAGGATCACTCTGTGTCAAGTACAGTGTAATTCTCCTCCACCCAAAATAAAATGGATTCGCTTAAAAAAGATAGCCAGGGTGCCGCTCAGTCATACATATACTGCTCAGCCAGACTGTTATACATATACTGGGCCCCACTAAGACAATTTTTGGCATACAATACCCATAGGCACATTGCTCAATAGGATGCCGAGGACACACAAATAATCCGCTCGCTGGTATAGGAATGATTTGTGACTAATCCTGATAGCTGAATTATGTCTTTAATGCAACAGAAAACATATCAAAGGTAAAGGCCACAATTGGCTTGCATTAGCAGACTCAGGCACTACACTGCACCTTTACTACCTGGTATAGGCGTGTCTTCATGTCCAAACACTTACCACAGACACGTTAAGATGAGAAATTTGATTTGTGCCTTATGTTATGCTGGCTTGCCTTCTTGCTACCAGGTTATACACGGACTTCCGGGTCAAGGGGTAATTTAGAAAGCTCAAATGCACTACGTCTGGCTAGACTGCGACCCTGGCCACGACGATGCCATGGCCATTATACTCGCAGGTGAGAACCTGTTCAGACACTGCACTGCGCACGCTTTATGCACGCATAAAATTACGTTCAAATACTGTACACACCTGCATCACAAAGTAGGCAGATATGAAAGGCAGTGTGGCAAATGCACGCCTCCGACATATGTACATGCAATTGCATATATAACAAACATGCACACAATCCCCGACTGCGCATGGCCAATCATTGTTGTATTTAGGTCTGTCACGTGGGTGAGTGTACATCACACCTTGTACCCAACCCCAGGTCACACTCCTGGGCTCCAACTGCTTGGAGTAAGTACAGTCTGCGGCAGCTAGACCACAGAAAAGGTAGGTGGTGTTGTGTCGAGGACTTTTTGTTCAGGCAGGTGCAGTCGTCAAGGCACGTCTGATTGTGCTTTTCGTTTGGATTTGCCAGTGGAAGGATCCAACAAGCAGTATTTCCACAGAGGTATCAGGAATTTACGCCATCTCCTTTGCGTATGTTATTGTCCAATCCTGAAATCGCGCTACTGCACATGAAAGCTGCTCAGGTGACAGCGAATGCAGCTGGTCTTAGTCATGTGTGGGTAGGTCAGCCAAACCATTTGCGGCCCAGGATGTTTGGATGAAAATTTTACCTTCTCCACGTTGCTCATGCAAGTCTGGCTGGCTAGTGATTGGCCGTACTTGCATTTCGCCATGTGCCTGCTGTGATAGTATGGTTCTAGCCAGGGCTGATCAGAGACTTTTTTGCTACTTTCCAGGGCTGATCAGAGACTTTTTCGCTACTTGCCCCCGCATTCTATGCTTGCCTGCTGTGTGTGGCGAACCGCATAATTGAATCGCATAATCCACTAAGGGTGCCATTACCGACTTTAAGTGTCAGGAAACCACATAATCCTAGCCCCCATTCCCTCCATTTCTCAACGCAGACACAACGACATCTGCTTTAACAGTAGTCAAACATGGCCCCACAAGCCTGCTGTTTCTTTATTTGCTTCACGTAGCTTGGCATTATCCATAACAACATTCTGCGCCAGTCTGGCTTATCATGAGCTGCTGGCGGAATTTAAATTGAGTTCTAGAACAACGGGTTTCATCAGCCACCAGAAGTGAGACGTCTATCTCATTACCCACTATGGGCCACCCCCTGAGGCCCAAACCCCATATTACGACTGGCCCGCCTTTTTTTTTTGGCTGGCAAATCCAACTAACGTGCAAACTGCAACCCTTTTACACACGCGTGCCACATTCTGAAATCAGAGGTGCAGTGTATAAGCCAAATTAGCAGCGGCCTCAGCCACAGTTCTAGGTCCGGCTGGGGTGTGGATTTTTCACCACCCTTTTTTACGCCCAACACCTTCCTAAATATCTGCTTCGGTATTGCATGTTTTTTATTCTTAGAATGGGGAAGAAAAGGAAGTTTGATGATAGCTGGGGACTGGATGCTGAGAGCTGTGTCAAGGTTAGAGCTCAAATGCGCGCATGCACGCGTGCACACCTCTCTCTATCTCTCTCTCTCTCACACACACACACACACACGCACACACACACAAACACACACACACACACACACACGTGCACACATACACACACACACATACACACACGCACCCACCCACCCACACACACACACACACACACACGCACGCACACACGCACGCACGCACGCACGCACGCACACACGCACACATCACATACACGGAAGCCGCAGCATTGAGCATTGTGCCTGCACGCATGCTTTTTGTGTTAGTCATTACACACAATGAACCTACACACACACACACACACACACACACACACACACACACACACAGGTTACAAAGCTGTCTAAAAAAATCGACAAGGCAAAAGACCCCAACATCAAGGCACATTTGGAGGTGAGCGCGGTCTGTTTAGGGTGTTCTGGCGCTTTTGTCCTGCATCCCACACTGCGCACCTTGCCCGTGAATGGTGAACAACACATCTGACAACAAGCGTTTGTCACTTATATAAAGAAATTCGCGTTACAACAGGGGCGCCTGTTCAAGTTCATGCAGCACGTTGCCCGGCAGCAAGAGGAGAAGGATCCCAGTCCAGCAGTCAACCCCAGGGCGAGCTACAACAAGAAGCATCCGTTACAAATGCAACGTGCCAGCTTCACCACTCCCACCATTCCTGACGGGCCTGAGGAAGCTGCGAGGCGGCGCCTCAGGTCAGATAGGAAATGGCACAGGCAACGAAACCACTTCCCACATTTTAGTAGGAAGTCTTGCAAACTAGCCTTTCTCTTTCCCCCCAAAAACCTCGACGTGCTGCGCTCAGCAACAGGCATGCCTCTGGGTCCTCGCTGCCTGTCTTGCCTGCTTTAATTGACGTGCAAGAATGATTCACGCAAACCAGCGATGACACTTTTTTACATTCTTGTGCTGGAACTTGTATTTATTGTGCTACAGGGAACGTAGATTTGCTGGCTGCCAAGGGAGCGGGGATCAGGGTGATGAGCAGCAGGTATGGGCAGTGTGCAGTGGATGATTTGCGTGGTTCGCATTCATGTGAGTATGGGATTGGTCACATGTGCATGTGTATATGCGTAAGCTTTGAGGTGTAAGAGTTTTATATTGCTATAGACAAGATTGCTACAGACTGATCTAGCAAGGTCTCAAAAAGGATGTTTGTAGAAGGAGCACATGGTTTTTTGCCCGCTTGGATGGCATGCTTTGCTTGAAAACAGCAATTTCTGGAGCTGATTGAGGCCAAACTTCACTCATATGGACGAGACAATGAAATTTGCGTGAGTAGTAATAAGGCTGCTATACCAGTTAGTAAGTAGTAATAAGGCTGGCTATACAAGTTAGTAAGCAAAGCATGCCATCCAACAAGGCTGGCTATACCAGTTAGTAAGTAGTAATAAGGCTGGCTATACAAGTTAGTAAGCAAAACATGTCCAATTGCCACACATTTTGGTATGCTCATTTGTGCTTGTATACACAACTAACCATGCATGTTTGTATGCGTCCATGAGTTTTTATACAGATTTTGTATGAACAGTGTACATACAGAGTTTTAGCAGCCAAGCTCTTCAGTCTTACAGTTATGTGATAACTAGGTGTTGGCAGCCAATTATCAGCAATTCATGTGTACCGTGTGAACATGTGCTCATTCCGCACCCCTCCAAAAAAGGGTTATTTTTACCCTGTCCGCACCGATCCGCACCCCTTTCAATATATTTTTCAGTGCTTGCCGCACCAATCCGCAGGAACAAAATGCCCTTAGAACTGCACCAAGAGACTAGAAATGTACCAAGAGACTCTGAGGTGCATTCCATTAACATTGTTTTTTGTCCAACGGGTCTTGGGGGCTCTTTCCCACTCTTGATTCACCAAAAAGAATTATAAATAAATATTTTGACCCAATCCGCAGTAATTTGCACCCCCTGAAACATTTGTTTTTGGGGGGGTGAGTTGGCCGCACCCCCAAAAAAAAAATTTTGCGGCGTGTTTCTACGGTATACATAATCTTAGCTGCCAAAAGTCAGGGGGATACACAGCGCTAGCTAACCTGCTCGTTTGTTTTGTATCAGGATCTCCACTCCAGTGGTGGAATGGGCACATGCGAGGAGCTCGAAAGGGAGTATAGCAGGCTCACAGCAGCCCCACGTGTATCAGGTCCGGACGCACACTGCTCAATTGACATTACCAACAGTGACATACCCGAATTATTAATAGAATTATTAAAAAGGCCAGGTCTTGTTGGAATCCTTGATGTGTCGGCAAATGTGTGATGGTGTGACGGTGCTGGTGACATGTTAAAGGCTTGCGTGCGATATCAGGATGTGAAATCAGATTACTAAAGGGATTCATGGATGTCATGCGGAGGCACTGGCCCGCTCTACAGTTAGGCACTGGCCTGTTCTGCAATGAGGAATCGTCTCTCTCCTCTCACAGCTCTCTCTACCGTCCACCCCTACCTTTGTAATTTTGGGTTGGACCAGGATCAGTCCATTTTGAAACGACGAGACAAAGCAAAAAGGACAAGGCAAAAAGGACAAGTCAAAAAGGACAAAGCCAGAAGATGGAGGCGAGGTTTTAGGATGCCATTGCATCGTGTGACACGACTCAATTTCCAGGTGTCCAGATAGGTGCCTTCTTACCTTTCCTGATCACAGAGGTCCGACCCCCCAACATTTTGGAATGCTCACTGAAGCTTGTCAAGGCACGCTGGGTGCAGGAGGAGAACTACACGAACGCATGCAAGCATCTGAAATCAATACGACAGGTGCGATGTGCACCTGTTGCCTACTAATGAGCTAGGCAGCGCTGCCATGGCAAGTACTTGTTATCTTCTAAACAATGATGCAATGATGCTATTGCTTGCAACCATGTGCTCAGTTTTGCTGCACTCTGTACTGTAACCAGGATCTGACCGTGCAGCGCATACGAACGACCCTGACAGTTGACGCGTACCAGACGCATGCACGCATTGCTTTGGAGGTAAGGTGGCATGGTCTTGTAATGCTGAGAGATCAGAGCCTCTGCTAACGTGCACGGTAAAGGGTTGCGTGCTGTTGCAGCATCAGCCAATGGTAGGGCAAAAACGAGCTGTATGTGGGTCAAATTCCAAGTGACAGCAAAGTACTAATAGCTGTCTAGGATGCAGAACATGATTGGCCAGACACTTTAGGCCGTGCTTGGCTTTATTTACAGAACGCTGCTGAACTCTCCTTATCCTATAATCGTGTTGCACCTACAGGTCGGGGATCTTCCTGAGTTTAACTCCTGCCATGCTGTGCTCAAGAACCTGTATCAAGAAGGGGTGGGTTTAGAAATGTTGTGTGATGAAGCAGCAGTAGGTCTGACGTGCGTAGCGCATGCTTGCCTCTCCCCCGAGTAAGTCGTGTTGGTTGTACATCTTCATCCAGCCTGAATGGACACCTTCAAGCTGCCGTTTTCTCGGATGGCAATTACTGCTACGTGATTGTGCACACCATCTAAGTTACTACCCATATTGTTTGTTAGGTTGTGAGCGGAGCTGGAGCTGTGTATGCTGTGTACATATGCACGGCATACTGTTGTGTTGCTGTATGGATGTTGTTGTCCTCGTCATCGTTTCATGATTAGTATGATATCTGCAGACACTTCAACAAAGGAAATGAAAAGAGGTGTAAACAGAGGAGGGTTTTGTCTGAAATTGGTCTTTTCTGACTGCCAACATGCTTCATTGCTTCCATGTGTGCATGAGGAGTGAAACAAATACTTGTGCTACCCTGGTTACTGTAGGTGCCAGGCGCTGTGGCTGAATTTGCAGGTGCGACAACAAAGGTACTTTGCTTCCATAGCAATAGCTACCTCACACCTAAAGATTGACCTATAGGTGCATGTGTGAAATGGAGAAAGCGTTGTTGTCCGACTGATGGTTCCACAAGTTTTGAGCACATACCTGCTGTTTATTTGTAACTCTTCAGCTAAAATGCGTTGGTTGGTGTGCGTGAGGTGTTTGGTTGTAGCTTATGGATTTCAGTTTCAGGAATACGACTCAATTGACAGCCATGAGCATGACTACTCATACTAGCAGCAGCAAGCAATGAGCAGAACCACACAGTTTCAGCAAAACCACTTGCAATCATTGTCTTTATTATTAAAAGAGTGTCACTGCTTTGTATGCCCTTCCGCGTTTATTTGCAGCGTACGGCCTTCTTTACGCTTGTGTTGCGTGTGGAATGAGTAGGGCTGGAGAGGTTCCCCGTCGACATGGTTTAGTGTCTGAAATGGCAGGCATCGCGAGCAGGTGCCTATTATTCTGCTGGTCCACACAGCATAGTGCACAGCTGATTGGATGTCAAGCTGGGTGACTGAATGTGATGGTCGTTGTTTCCTGCTGCTTCTGGTTGCCTGCTCTTGTGCTTCAAGGTGCAGACTGTGCACTTGTGGGTCACCCTGACTTGACATGCAGGTCAATGTGTGGGGCTTTAATTCATCTACCTACAAGCCAAGAGAGCCAACAGCAGCAGCAACAGCGTAGAGTACAATGGAACCCACAAAAACCCAAGCAGCTTAAACAACAGGCCCGAAACAACCTTCTCCATCACCCCTATGTCCAGCATGCTTTACTGGTCGTCCAAGCTTTCTCGCTGTGTGACTGGCAGGTCAGGGGACGTTCAGTACTGGGTAGTGGAAAAAGAGAGTGGATTTGGTACGCTTGTGCACTGACATATGCTGCAAAAACGCTAACTGTGCCATATACATGTATGATATATATAGGTCTGTACCTATCATTGGTATTGCATCAGAAGTATTGGACAATGTTGTCATGAACGCCTTGACAAAGAAAGCACCAGGGTCACTTGTTTCAATCTGTAGGTGTATTTTTGAGGTGCTCACAATACACAAAGGCAATTTAACGACCATGCTAACAGCCTGAACTGCAAAAAGTAATGCCTTGCAGGGGTTTGTGGGGCTGTACAAAGGGGCGTCTTGCATGGTTCCTTACATCATGGATCGATTATTGCCACCGTTGAGGAAGCAAGCTCTCCAGGTAAAGAGATCAGTATCATGAATGCCATTGGTGGCAGCATGCTGCGTTGGAATGTTCTTCTGCTCTTGATAGGAAGTAGCGCTGGGAGTTTGATTGGGATTGCAGACAGGCATCAATTTGGCGAGAAAGTAAGCAGGTGCTTTTGTCCTATTGCTTGTTGCAATCGAAGAAATAGTTGAAGTGCGAATGTATGCACCAGGAAGTCGAGGCATAAAGGAACTTCTCTGTGACCTTATTGTATTTTAACATTGGCAAGAATTGTTCTATAATTGACGTAGCGATCTTATATAACTGAGCATCTACCTTCCTCTCTACCGACAAGACCCCTTTAAGCTGGCCAACAGAGCCTATTCTTACCATGCTAACTTTCTTATTGAGTTGCTCACAAGCTCATCTCTCTTGTTCCATTTGACGCCCTTCTGTCTCCTGTTAATCTGTAAAAACTTTTTTTGTCTGCGTTAAATTAGTTTTATGATACTTCAGGAAGTTTGCCTCCCTTCTCATTAGTTGATGTGGTAATAATTCCATTGCCTGCTTTATTTCTGTTTTGCTTAGCTACTATCATTCCTGCTCTCTTGCATTGTTTCGCCCTTCATTCCTTTTTCTTACACCTTGCAACTGCAGGCAATCCTAATTGCTTACCGGCCCACTCAAGTGCACCTGGACATATTAGTTAAGGTACGCATCCTTCTTAACAGCTATCCTTGCACTTGCCTATAATTGCTACCAATTGTTGCCTCCTTTCTCTACATCTTGTCTATAAACCGGAGGGTGGTAAGCCTGTTTGAAGGCGTTGATCCATGAGTCATCACAAGCTGGATCCGCATGGCCGCGTGTAACTGACCTTGCCCTGAACTTTCTACACTTGCACAGTCACAATCCTCCACCATGACAGATAACGTGCCTGAGTTGCACGATTTCCGTCTTAGAACCTGTCAGGAACGCTCGCAACTAACAACGAACGAACTGATCCTTACAGGTTCTGCTACCTTCTATCACATACAAGCACCAATGCGGATGTACAAAATTTTGCAGGCTCTAGGGTTTGACAGCAGGGACGAGGCAGCAGACTTTGCGACCAGTGAGGGGGCGGCAGTAAATCTGGCAGAGGGGTGTTTGGAGACCAGACCTGTCCCTTCTTTGTCTCTGGCCAGCGTGTCCAAACAAAATGCAATGCTGCCTTGCAAGGGGGAGCAGCGGCAGAAGGGCAAAAGAAAGAAAAACAAAGAGGGTTGAATGCATTGCATTACGTTACTGAAGTGTAGTATTATACACTATGAACTGGTCTTTTCACTTTAAGGAACAGTGCGGTAATGAAAACGAGTTCTCTCCAGTACCATTACCAATTCTCACCAGAGCCGGTTTCAGGCCAAGCCTGCAGCTTTCCTAATTTTATTGAGTTTCTTTTCAGAAACTGAAGGTTCTTGGTACCAAAATGGCTCTTTGTAATAAGAATTACTGGATCCCCGCATCTGCTTGGTATTTGTATGCTGCTTTTCAAGTTATTTTCAATTATTAGCTTCACTTTCTTGGTGCTCTTAGTAGTGCCTAAGGCAGAGAGAGAGAGAGAGAGAGAGAGAGAGAGATTGTGTGTACTTTCGCTCACAACCTCCCTGTTCTGTATCCCTTACAAGAGTGAAGTTGAGGGGCTAAAAGCTGCATCGCCACTCCTTCCCTATGTCACGTTGGATGTGTTTATACTACTGCTGAGGAGTACTTAGAGGCTCTGCAGAAGAACTCGAGTTTTGAGAATGTAAGCAAAATGATGGTAGTTGGAATTGTCTTGACGTAGCTTGCGCCGTGGAAACCGTATAACGTAGCTTGGCCTTGATTGTTTCTAGGCTTTGTTTCTCTTCTTCCTGTTCCTTCATCTTGACTTCAGCAAATTGCTGCTCTCCTCTTCTTGTCGGCAAATATGAGTGTCAATAGCTAAACTAGTAGTTGTGTCTAGTGTTGCCTCTTTTGCGGCTGAGAGCTTGGCCCTTTTCCCTAGATTTTTTCTAACGCCTTTTTTGGTTTGGTAACAGGCCCTTCCCGAGCTTCCGCTCAGATGCCCCCCAGAGCATATATAGTTTATATGGTTACAATGGTTACAATTGGGGGTGACCTTCAGCCAGGTTGTTTGGCTGATCGGCTGCTGACTGGTCTCGGCCAGCCACAAATAAATCCATAAGCTCAGAAAGAAAAAGAAAAAGTCTATT
>Ga0307968_1002682_pt1 | contig 14840 bp, 16 predicted proteins | sample OrgLakmetagen650_FD_201834 | JGI IMG/M metagenome (GOLD analysis project Ga0307968, IMG submission 201834) | Saline water microbial communities from Organic Lake, Antarctica - #650 | ecosystem: Environmental > Aquatic > Non-marine Saline and Alkaline > Saline | place: Antarctica: Organic Lake... | reverse complement strand
GCAAAGTCAGCAGCAGACGCAAAGGCAGCAGCTGATTTAAAGCGTGAGCAGGAGGAGCAGGCTGCAGCAGAAGATGCAAAGGCAGCAGCCAAATTGAAGCGTGAGCAGGAGGAGCAGGCTGCAGCAGCAGCAGCAGCAGCTGAATTGAAGCGTGAGCAGGAGGAGCAGGCTGCAGCAGAAGCAAAGGCAAAAGCAGCAGCAGAAGATGCAAAGGCAGCAGCCAAACTGAAGCGTGAGCAGGAGAAGCAGGCTGCAGCAGAAGCAAAGGCAAAAGCAGCAGCAGAGACAAGGTCAGCAGCAGACGCAAAGGCAGCAGCCGATTTAAAGCGTGAGCAGGAGGAGCAGGCTGCAGCAGCAGAAGATGCAAAGGCAGCAGCCAAATTGAAGCGTGAGCAGGAGGAGCAGGCTGCAACAGCAGCAGCAGCATCAAAAGCAGCAGCAGCAGCAGCAGCAGAAGAAGCAAAGGCTGCAGCCAAACTGAAGCGTGAGCAGGCTGCAGCACCACCAGCAGCTGCACACGCATCTTTGAATGCAGGTAGCGCACACACAGCTCCCTGCCAGACCTCCAAGGAGAGGAGGGCTGCAGCTAAAAAGGTGCGCAAGCAAGAAAACAGGCGGGCAGCTCATTTGCAGCCATCAGCACAGCAGCTGCACGAGCATCAAGCTGGCAAACCGCCGTCAAGTTTGCAGCTGCAACCCTTGGACCACTCTCCTGCCGCGCACGCGCCTTCCCCCTCTTCCCCTCAACAATCACATGCCTCTCCTCCTTTGCATCACCAACATGAGCATACATCACCACAAATCCCCGAGCAGCAGCTCGCCCCCCCTCTATCACCACCGCCACCTTCACCCTGCCAGCAGCAGGAACCCACAGCTTCACCACCACCACAATCTCTCCCCCAGCAGCCGCGCGTGCCTGCTCCCTCAGCAGCACCACAACCATCAATCCGTCCGCAGCATTTGCCCCCACCTCTAGCAAGAACCACACCTCCACACCATCAGCACCAGCAGCAACAGAGCCATGCACCCTCACCACCCGCACAACAGCATCCACGTGTACGTACACCACCACCACCTCCACAGCTTCAGCAGGAGCAGCTCGCTCCCTCACAGCCACTGCACCAGCAGCAACAGAGCCATGCACCCTCACCACCCGCACAACAGCAGCCACGTGTACGTACACCACCACCACCACCACAGCTCCAGCAGGAGCAGCTCGCTCCCTCACAGCCACTGCACCAGCAGCAACAGAGCCATGCACCCTCACCACCCGCACAACAGCAGCCACGTGTACGTACACCACCACCTCCTCCACAGCACCAGCAGCAAGAGCTCACCCCCTTGCCCCTGCAGTCGCTACGACCGTCGCACGATTCACAACGCGGATTACCACAGCAGCCCTCACCCTTGCAGCTAACTGGGCTGCAGGTGCGCTTGGCATAGGATTTTATGGATCGCCTTTGCATTTTTGCTTAGGATAATATTTTTGCTTAGTACCTATTTGTGGGTGGGTGTGGGTGTGGTGTGGAGATGAGTGCTTAGAGTATGAGTAGGGCTGGCCAGAAACGTATATATACGGTGTATATACGGTAATTTTGGCAGGGAACTCACCAAAAATACAGTGTTTATATACGGTTCTGGCCAACCCTATGTATGAGTCAATGGGTGTGCGGCACTGTGTTACATTTATTACGCTTAAAGGGAATGAGCGCTTCATTAAGTGGTTCATAGAGAAACGACTCGTTGTCAGGTTAAACACATAAAAAAGCTTTAAATGCCTTTTGACACACACCTTTAATGACATTTGACACACACCTTTAATGACATCAGCAAGGAGGTCACTTGTTGAGCTTGCTCAGTTTCCCCCATTTGCGTCATATCTTCAGGCCTCAGAGGGACAGCAGCAAAATGCAGGTGCCCAGCCTCACTCTATGTGCACACTCCAGCATGAGCAGCAACAGCAGCAGCAACAGCAGCAGCAGCAGCAGCAGCAGAAGGAAAAGCAGAAGAAGAAGAAGAAGAAGAAGCAGCAGCAACAGCAACAGCAGCAGCAAGAACCCTTGTCCACGACATTCAGCTCAAAGGCCCAGCTACCAAGTGAGCAAGGCCAACCTGACACGCAGGAGGGAGGCGCGCAGCAGCAAGCAGCGACAGGCAGCAGCAGCAGCAGCGCTGGCAGGAAGCAGCTCCTGCAGGCAACGGAGCTGCAGCAGAAAGCCTCTGCCAAAATGGCTGACCTACGACAACAAAATCCTCGCCTGCTGAACTCACAACTCACGTTCAGGTGCGTCCTTTTGTCTTAAGGCTTGCCCAGAAGCACGTACGCCTTGTGCAATTCTTGCATAAACCTGCACACACACACACACACACACACACACACACACACACACACACACACACACACACACACACACACACAACCAAACACACACTCACACACACACCCGCTATAGTGAGGGGTGTATAAGCAGATGCCATGTTGTATATGGCCCAGAAGCTACGGCCATACAAGGGCCTAGCTCAAAAGTTGTATTGCATCATAACCTTGGAGCCCCTCAATTTTCATGCCACTCAGGACATGACCTTGTAGCCTTTTGCTTCGACTTAAGCGCACACACACAATAGAAAAAAGGGCCGACCTGAAGAGAGTGTGCGTTTGTCTGCGTGTCTGTGTGGCTGCTGTGCGTGGAATGTGTAGGGTGTGCGTCTGTCTGCGTGTCTGTGGCTGCCAGCTTGGTTTATGTGCGTGGAGTGCGGCACACCAGCAGCACGGCCTGCAACTGCTGCTGCGCAGTTGCCTGCATGGCTGTGGGTGGAGTATGTTATGTGCAAAAATATTAACTGTTAGGCAAAAGTATTAATAATCTATTGATTACTGTGCGTGAAGTGTGCCATATTATTAATCTATTGATTACTGTGCATGAAGTGTGCCATATTATTAATCTATTGATTACTGTGCATGAAGTGTGCCATATTATTAATCTATTGATTACTGTGCGTGAAGTGTGCCATATTATTAATCTATTGATTACTGTGCGTGAAGTGTGCCATATTATTCATCTATTGATTACTGTGTGTGAAGTGTGCCATATTATTCATCTATTGATTACTGTGCGTGAAGTGTGCCGCTACAGCAGCATTTCCTTCCTTGTGCGGGATGACATCGTGTATTACGCTGTGCGTGGAGTACACTATTTGAGTTGCCAAGTTTTGTGACAGATTGCATTATAATTAGGTTTTGCGATAGATCGCGCTGTAATAAGGGTGTGGACAGATTGCATTTTGCATTGTAATTAGGTTTTGCGACAGATCGCGTTGTAATAAGGGTGTGGGACGGTCTGTGCGAGGAGCGTTGAGATTACAAAGTGCGAAATGGGAAGTGGGTAAAAGTGGTCACCAAGATTTCAACGGTAAGACACACATGTCTGATGTGTCAAGGTACATAATTAAAGGACTTACACACCATTTGGCAACCAAACGCGTCTGCTCCCAGACAAATTATTTTGGTTCGTTTGTGATCCGCACCCGCACCCGCATCGGTCACACTGTCTACATCCGTTTCTTTGGGCCTGAGACTCTTCTTTTTCCTCTTCTGTTCCTCTTCTGTTTTTTTTCTCCTGAGTCTGACACGGTGATTTGCTGTATGGCTCAACCCGTAACAGTTTTTTTTTGCCGGAAGTGTTTACACCATGGCGTTATTTTACTCTCTGAAGCAGCCTCGTCTTCAATTTTAAGGTCCACTTTTGGGCGTCTTTCCTCGTTCCCCTTACCTCCATGTCCATGAACTTCTCTTTCTTTGTGTTTTCCTCTCCTTCGTCTGACTCGATGGAATGTTGTGTGACTCAACCCATCACAGTGTTCTTTCCTAATCCATGCTGAAAGTGTTTACTCCATATTCTTTTCTTTCTCACCATGTTGCGCAGGTGCATCCCGTCAGACTCCCTGATGGAGCCTCGTCAGCAGGAAACAGTACAAGAACAAGAGGGAGACGGAGAGGGAGAAGAAGATGAGGAAGAGGCAGTGAGAGAGGCTGGCGATAAGCTGAGGCGCCAGATCGCGTTTGCCTGCCACAGCCCTCAAATTGGGGACGGTGATGTTAGAGGGGGTCAAAACTAGTGAGGACAGGTTTTATTAGTATATTTATGTATTTCATTCAGTCTGTTAATTTCAATCACGATGTCTGTCTTCCGTAGCACTAGACTACAAATAGAACCAACGGACTCAGTGCGGCAAAAAACACTAGCAAGCGATAAGACTAACTTTTACGTTAGTAGCATCACTTGTTCCAAGTAGACAAAATCAATTAATTTCCATCTAGAGGTCCTCCCACACTGATATCAAGATGGAAGGCTTGAGAGACGACCAGCCACACTGCCCATGGGACTGAGGCACGGCCCAGACACGGTTACCTACGGGAGGCAACAATGAAGACATTTTCATAATGGAGCAATTTCTCGCAAACAAAAAAGGAAGCTCAAACAGTTTGAGGAAGTACGTATCATCTGCGATGGAGGAGCTTTACGCGTTACTCGGTACCAAAGTGGCTCCTTTTCCTTAATTAATGTGGGGAGTGGTTTTCACTGCCTGCGTAGTTTTTTCTTTTTTCTTTCTTATAGCATTGCTGTGTTTTCTTTATGCTCTGTTTTTGTAGGTTGCCCCCCACAACCCTGCTGTCGGCCAGCGAAGCACATACTTTTTCACACACTTGTATACACTTTCGGCATAGATTAGGAAAACATGTGTTTTGTATTCTGCACCCCTCAAAGAAAGAAGAAGCTGGTTAGGTATTCGGCAAGTGGCATCCCTTTCTTTTACACTTGCAGAGATGCATGTTAACCAAGATAGGATGTGTTTACAGACTGCTATTTCATCTCATTTTGCACTAATCCTCGTGCAGCGCTACGGGGCTGAGGAGCAATTTGGCTCTGTTAACAGATTAGGGAAAGAAGAAGAGGCGTCCTTATTGTTACGCCCTTGCTCGCTGGCATCGAAGCCTCCTCTGTCTGTTTCTGGGCAAGCGTGTCACACGCCCTAGCTGCAGCGCACAGTTTACTGCTGCAGCTTTGAGTGCGGCAGGTCATTGAATGAACATTACAGAATTAGGATGAACCTGTTTTATGAAGCCCAGTGTTGGAAGACTCTGTGTGAGAAGTCGCGTGAGATGTATGGCTGGATCAACAGTGTTGCCCTTGTTCTATTTTTAACTTTTTAACTTTTCTGGGTGCTAGTTAAATCTACAACTGTCTGGATTTTGAGTTAATCTCTCTTCTGTAATCTTTACTGAGATGAAGAGCCCGCCAATCCAGAGACACAAGTCGGTAGCGGTAAGCAGGAGAGAAAGGGTAAGCAACTAGCAAAGCAAGAGAGAAGATAAGAAGCAAGCAATCCACTACCTCAGGCAGCTTCTTGGTGGGCACGAATGCAAGGGTCTTGTTGTCGGCCCATATCTCCTTTTCCTCCTCATGGCTCACAGCCCCACGACAGGTGTCTCCTTCCACTCCGCCCGCGCCCAACAGGGGGGCATCCCCTCCTGATCAGCATGTGTTGGCCACGGACCAAGTGGAAGGAGACAGTGGAGGAAACATAGGTCGTGGGGCTGCGAGCTATGAGGAGGAAAAGGAAAAGGATCGGCTGACAACAAGACACTTGCAGTATTGCGCAGCCTGAGCAGCTGCCTGAGCAGCTGCCTGAGGGGGGGGCCAAGCTGGAAAAAGACAGGATAAAGAGGAGGATCAAAGAGTTGGAATTCAAGGACAAAATGTACAGGCACATGGAGATGGGGGCAAGAGGAAGTTCCCACCACCACACAAAAGAGTCATCCTCGTCAACAAGAGGCACAGTGCACAGTGGGGGCAGTTTGGTGCAAAACGCACCTGGTCACTGATGGAGCCTCACTTCTATCTGGTGGAGAGGCATGGTTCAACAAATTAGGGACGTCGTCAATTCCTGCCAGCTGTGCGATCGCTCCAGCGCCTCTTTCAGTGCCAAGGCCCCGCAACTGCAGACGCTGCCGAGTTGTGGCATGTTCTACCGCTGGGGAGTAGACCTGGCAGGGCCCATGTCCATTACCTCTTCAACTGGCAACAGGTACCTCATGATTGCGGTAAAGCACCTGTCAAATACCTAGCTAGTGGTGGTACCAATTCCTGACAAAACAGCATCCGTCACCACACGAGCGTTCGTGCAACACGTGCTTACCAAATTTGGCAGCACTGCTTAAGTGCTCACAGACCAGGGAACCGAGTTCCAGGGTTTTGTAGCCATGCTGTACAAAGCCAAGATTGACCACAGAATGACGGCACCCAACTACCCCCAACCAGACGGCCTTGCGGAAAGGGCAGTGCAGACAATGAAGAGGGCCTTGAGGAAGCATGTGGACAAGGGCAGACAGGACGGAGGACTGGGACGAAGCAGTATTGTGGATTGCCCTAGGCTACAACTGTTCCGTGCAAGAGAGCATCAAAATGACCCCGTACCAGCTCATCTTTGCACGCACGCCAATCATTCCACCAGCAGCAGTAACTTGATAGTTATTTTATAAGCTGGACTAGCAGTCTATATCTTAGAATTTAAAATGTATGAGTGCTTTTCAAATTATGGTGCAGTGGTAGCTCAATTGTTGCACAACATAGCAGTGCTTTTATTACAAAATAGGAAAAAAAGTTGGTGGTTTTCCCCTTCTTTCTTGCTCTGTTTTTCCTTTTTCTTTCAGGCAAGAAGCTCCTGAACCAACGCGCTTAACCAACTATTGCTGGTGTCTACACATGAAAAGTACAGATCAAATAACACAGATTTCGTGACAAGATCAGGGAGAATAGATTGGCTGCTATGATTTTAGGTAGGGTACTCAGTACTTCAGTGTATTTAAGTAGGGGGTGCTTAAAGTAGGGGGGTATTTATAAGGGAATGCTGAAGTAGGGGTACTTAGCCTTCCCCCCTGCCTATTTAAGTACCCTACTCCCAAACGCCAATTATAGTAGGGTACTTAAGTAGGATTGAGGGGTACTTATTAAGTACCCCCTGACTGTAGTAGCAAGCAGCTGTGTGTGTGAGTGTGTGTGTGTGTGTGTGCGTGCGTGTGCGTGTCCGTGTGTATTGTGTACGTGTGTGTGTACACACGTGTGTGTGTGTAGTGTGTGTATGTGTGCACAATTTGCAGCACTCAAAGCCCCGGTGGACGTGTTGCACAAACCCTCTCCCGTATTTTTGACCCCCAGGAATGGCGTATGTTTCGTCCGTTATCGCACCTGTGCTCGCAACGGACGCTTTTTAAATGTTCGAGCGCGCTTGCATTGCAAAGATCCCTGAATTGTCCATTCCGGCACCTCCCTTTCGCTCAAGGCTATGCTTTTGACTCCCTGGAACACACACAAAGCGTCGGTTCTGCGTCATTCGCCTTGTATGTGTGCATCGATGGCATCCTCAATTTACAGCATGCACAGCACGGTGCTTGAAGACCTTGCTTGCACAGACGCAGTGGGCGCTTATCACGCATGTTACCCCATGTTTTCGACCCCCAGGAGTGTGTGTGTGTGTGCTCTGTTTTGGCTGGTTTTACTCTTGAAAGCCATTTTCCCACCCAGCTTGCACCCCAGCAGATCAATCCACCACTGCCTGAATCAGCAGAAATTCAAGGTCCTGTGTGTGTTTCATTCAGATTTTAAAGTCCAGTATTGCGCGTACGTATAACAAACCTGCCCCCAGCTAGGGGAATCATTGGAGCGTTCCAGCAGCCTGTGGAGCCATGCAACGCGGAGCTGGCTGCTGAGCTATACGCAACCAGGGCATCTGTGGCAAAGGAACAGAGCATCACTGCAGCGGATACAACCTGCGTATTGCGCAACAGCTGTGGTATGACGCCCGCATGCGTGGCGGAGGCTACACGTCCAAGTTCAGAGAGTTCAACCTGGACGACTTTGTCTACTTGCGATTTGCGACGGCGCAATAACCGTGACAACACGCTGCAGATGCTGGCACAGCCAAAGATCTACAAGGTCGTACAGGCGGAGCCGAACGGCATCGTGCGTCTTCAAGGTCGTTGCGGGCGGACTATGGTCAACAATCTGGTCAACTGCGCACCCTGCCACCTGCCCGGGATCGACCCCAGCATTAAACACCAGCGCGCCAGTCCAGATGCCAACCTAGCGTGCGAGATCTGCCACTTCACGGAGTCGGAGGAGACTATGCTGCTGTGCGACGCGGGCGGCACCGGCTGGCATATGCATGGATTATAAGGAGATGCGAGCTTAGAACCCAGAAGGCACCTGGATCTGCCCGCAATGTGGCGCAGACGGCGTGGAGCCCAGCCACGTGGAGCAAGCTAATTAGACACGGCGCCAGCCGTCACAACCTCGCTGAAGCGTGGCCGCCCATCCAAGAAGTAGTGGAGGCATATATCACGAACCCAAAGGGCAACCTTTCTTTTTGAAGCCAAGTATTATCGTTGATTTGTGTGGCGTAGTAGAGGGGCCTGTCCTAACGTAGTAGAACATACATCTGGGGGGCAATCCACCATTCTGACTAGAGCTTGAATTGAACGTGATTTTCCTCCATTGGTGCTGCTTTCTGGATTAATGCAGCACGTTAACGTTTAGGATACGATCAATTTATACTTCCATCGGCGGTCAACATTGCTTTGCGTCCCGCATTCTACGCCTATTGAAATTTTAGTTATAGGAATACTACAATGCAGACATCGCTTAGACGCACGGCGAAACAATGCAAGCGAGAAAGATCTGTGAGCAGGTCACCTTTTACCATGAGGCGTGCTGTGCTCGTGGTAGCTGCCTCCTCCCGAATCGCTGTGGGAATAGACCTCGGGACCACCAGTTCGGCCATCGCCTTAATAAATGCACAAGGCAGGCCAGAAATCCTGCATGATGCCTGTGGCAAGGCCATTATTCCCTCAGTGGTCACATATACCCAGGTGCATAACTGTGTCAGCGAGGCAAGCAATGAAACAAGCACACGCACACACACACTCACGCTCACACGCACACGCATGCACGAACACACACACACAGACACACATACACAGAAACACACGCACACTCACACACACACGCACGCACACGCACGCTCACACGCACACGCACACGCATGCACACACACACACATACACACACACACACACACACACACACACACACACATACACACACGCACACGCACGTGCACGTGCACACGCGCACACACACACACACACGCACACACACACACACGCACACACACACACACACACACAAACACACACACACACACACACACACACACACGGTCAACCACCTCCTTTTTCCTCTTCCCCAACAATGTATGCTGCAGTCTGGAGACGTTTTGGTAGGGCAAGCCGCACAGCAGGCCCTGGCGGCTGTGGACCCCTCTGCCCATTTCTACTCTGTCAAGCGGCTGATGGGCTGCAGGTGAGGTGAATGCCCTGCCACCCATTGCACACAATCGTTTCCTTGATGCAATGACACACTGTTTTTTTTTTGCCCGTCCCCCCTAATCACTTTGATTATTTTAATGGAAGGATACAAACGTTTTGCTAATTACAAGACGGATATGAAAACCCCAAAGGAAGGTATAAGATAAGGTAGTCCTAATTGTCATTGGGTGAGTGATATCCTAGTACACGTGCGATGTAGTCTCCACCGTGTAGCTTTTCCCTGCCAAAAATGCTGCACTGTCACGCTAGACGTGCCGCCTGTTGGGTCAGAGCCCCCCTCAGAGCACAGCAATTGCTACCGCAGGCCTATTTCAGGATTAACACACCAACCCACAATCCATGCGGCACTTTGCTCATTTTGCTCATTGCCGGCCAGCGTAGTATATTGAATTTTAAGGGCGAAGGCTTGTGCGCTTACTCAGTGGCTTAGATTTTCACCCTTGTTTCGTTCAATCGTCATTTTCCCCTCCACCCCGCATATGTACCCACCCAGCTTGTGCGCCCACGACCACCTTTTTTCACATCAGACATTCTTTGCTTAAACCTTGCTCCCTCCATTCATGCTGTCCCCCAAACCTCCACCACTACCAATCCTCCTCCAAATGGACCCCCTGGAGCAAAAAATCTCCATTCACTTTGGCTCGTTACTGGTCAATAATGTTCAAAACAAACCCCCGCATGGCGCAATTTTTTTTGGATGTGCTAAAGGCCAATTTCTTTTGACACAGCACGTGGCACTTTTTTCTCTTCATCCATTAATGCATTGCCGGCCAGTACTGCTCAACACAATGTTGTAAAGGTTCATTTCCGGCCAGTCCTGCTCATATATAAGTTGTAAAGGTTCATTTCCGGCCAGCACTCTCAACACTACACTTTAGGGTACATTGCTGGTCAGCAGCTCATGTATATCAATTATATGTTGTAAAGGTTCATTGCTAGTCAGCACTGCTTTACACTAAGTTGTAAAGGTCATTGCTGGTCAGCACTGCTCAATATTAAAAATCACAAGTGCCACGTGCAGGATTGGAGGTCGCCCCTGGGTACTGGAATCAGTGTGGTCTCGAGTTTGTGCATAGCAGCCCTGTCATCCAGCGCCCCTTATTACCTTTGCAGTGTCCAGTTTGTAGTGTCCAGTTTGAAGTGTCCAGTTTGTAGATCCAGATTGTAGTGTCCTGTTTGCAGTGTCCAGTTTGTAGTGTAATGTTGTTCCCACGGCAAATGAACAAAAAAGGGTGCGACATGACGACAAGGCACGCAACGCGCACAACACGCAGCGTACGTACAAAACACACAAGGAGGCTGATGTCACTCTGTGCGTGCTGGACGCGTGCAGGTTCGCTGCAATACAGGACCTTGTCGGCAAGTTGTCTTACCCAGTGGTTGAAGGGTCGGATGGCATGGCCGCCATTGCTGCCCCTTATCCCATCGAAGAGCCAGGAGGGTTGCCTGGCTCCTCTTACATCATGCCTCAGGTGCGTGGGTGGTCAAAGTAGTTTTGAAAGGAAATAAAGAGAGGCCAGGTATACCATTGCGGCTGTTATTGCCACCCGCTATTTCAACACAGAGCAAGAAAAGTTGCCTGGCTCCTCTTGCATCTTGTGATGCCTCAGGTGTGTGTGTGCGTGTGTTTATATATGTGTGTGTGCATTTGTTTCTGTGCGTGTGCAGCATTTGTTTCTGTGTGTGTGCGTGCATTTGGTTTCTGTGTGTGTGTGTGCGTGCATTCGTTTCTGTGTGTGTGTGTGCGTGCACTTGTTTCTGAGTGTGTGTGTGTGTGTATGTGTGTTTGTGTGTGTTTGTGTGTGTGTGTGAGTGAGTGTGTGTGTGTTATAAGTACCGGTAGTAAGAAGCAGGGGTCAGGCAGTGTGTATTGCCCCTGTCCCATCACGCACAATTTTGTCCATGCCTCAACCACGCTTGCAAGGTGGCTCTAGGCTTGGACCCCTACTCACCTTCTGTGTGTTCATGCGAGTGTCATAATCTTATTCTACGCATCAGCCACTTTGGTTTCACTTCAGCGCGTGCAGCATTCCCATGCGAGTCTCATAATCTTATTCTACGCATCAGCCACTTTGGTTTCACTTCAGCGCGTGCAGCATTCCCGGTGGCCAGGCTTTAGCACTGCTCCGAAATCATTCGCGGTGTGTACACTGACACCTATTAAAAATCAACACGGCTCAAGCCGATAGTGAAGAGAATAAACTACGCAGGCAGTCAAAAACCACTCCCCACATAAATGAGGGACAAGGAGCCACTTTGGTACCGGGTACCGTAGAACTCCCTCACTAAAGAAAAGAGAAAGAAATGAGAAGGACTAGGAGGATTGCCTGAGCTGTTACTGAGGAATGGTAGCCAGCGTGGCATGGTCATTGGGCATGCTTATTTGGCGGGGAAATCGTGCTCGGCTGTACAACAGGTGCCAACCTGCTGCAAGTGTGACATTGGTTTTGCAGCCTTCCATCTTTGTATTGCCTCAAAACGCACATATGTACACACACACACACACACATATACACACACACACAGGAGGTGTCTGCTCATGTGCTGCGCCACTTACTAGACAGAGCAGAGCAGGCTATAGGCCTGTCTAACAGCAACAGCCCAGATACCCAAGCATCCAACAGCAGCAGCAGCAGCAACAATAGCAGCATCAATAATTATGGCGATCGTGGTGTCGTAAAGCCAAGTGTTGGAAGTGCTGGGAGTGACCTTAAGGATGTGATCAAAAGCAAGGGAGCGCCGCAGTACCCCCCCCTCTCCCTCATCCATGAAGCGGTCATCACGGTTCCAGCGTACTTCAACCCTGCACAGGTGTGTGCGTTGTGTGTGTTTCTGTTTGTGCGTGGGGTGTGTGTGTGTTTCTGTGTGTGTGTGGGTGTGGGTGTGGGTGGGGGAGGGTTGAGTGTGTGTGTGTGCGGTTGAGTATGTGAGTATGTGAGTATGTACGCTTTTTGTGTATATGTGTGTGTGAGGGGGCAGGTGAGGTGCCTTTCGACTACACCCTTGCAGTGCAGGATATTTTACTACCCACGTAAGGTTCGCTCCTGCTGTGTAGTTTTCTGCACAAGCTACACATTCATACCTTTCACAGGCTGGGTTGGCCTCACATTTTGACCATATGCACAGCCTAAGCTACACATTCATACCTTTCACAGGCTGGGTTGGCCTCACTTTTTGACCATTTGCACAGCCTAAGCTACACATTCATACCTTTTACAGGCTGGGTTGGCCTCACCTTTTGACCATATGCACAGCCTAAGCTACACATTCATACCTTTCACAGGCTGGGTTGGCCTCACCTTTTGACCATTTGCACAGCCTAAGCTACACATTCATACCTTTCACAGGCTGGGTTGGCCTCACCTTTTGACCATATGCACAGCCTAAGCTACACATTCATACCTTTCACAGGCTGGGTTGGCCTCACTTTTTGACCATTTGCACAGCCTAAGCTACACATTCATACCTTTAACAGGCTGGGTTGGCCTCACCTTTTGACCATATGCACAGCCTAAGCTACACATTCATACCTTTCACAGGCTGGGTTGGCCTCACCTTTTGACCATATGCACAGCCTAAGCTACACATTCATACCTTTCACAGGCTGGGTTGGCCTCACCTTTTGACCATATGCACAGCCTAAGCTACACATTCATACCTTTCACAGGCTGGGTTGGCCTCACCTTTTGACCATATGTACAGCCTAATTTCAGCTGGAGCCTGCAGGTCTTGGGGTTTAAATTCCTGCTAATCCCTCTGCCTTTGAGCTCTGCATGGTTGGGCTGGTTCAAACACGGGTTGCACTGACAAAAACGGTTAATCCTATAAATCTATAAATGCCGGTTTGATTTCCTGTGATTTGCAGCCTTGCGCTCATCGTGCGTTGTGAGTTGGACCGCACGGTGAATAGATGCTTTTTTCATAAAAATGCGGACATACTGTCCTTCAGGAATTGTTTAGTAATTAAAAGTATCATTTAGATACGTGCTACCTCCTGATCTCCATTGACCTCTTTCGTTTCCTTTGTGGCGGAGGAGCTCTCTGGTACCAAAGCGGCTTTTATTTCTAAACAAATCTGGGGAGTGGTTTTTACAGCTTGCGTAAACTAATCTGGGGAGTGGTTTTTGACTGCTTTGTTTTCTTTCCATATCCCCATATGCATGCAGAGGACGCCTACTACTAATGACTAGGGTTGGCTAGAAGCGTATGTGTACACCGTGTATCCTTCTGCTAGAAATATCGATTTTTAACACTGTTTATACAGGGGGTTGGCCAGAATCGTATATGTACACCGTATATGACCTCATATTTGGTGAATCCCCTGCCAAAAATACCGTATATACACCGTATGTATATGGATCTGGCCAACCCTAAGTATATACGTATGTATGCATGGTTTTGGACCGTACTTATGATGCAAGCAAGGCCGTAGAACCTGCACCCCACACCAAGTGTTTCGGTTGCAGTAACTGAATGGCATGCTCAAGCTGACTGAACAAACATGTGAACCCCCCCATGCGTATGCAGAGGGCAGCCACCGTAACTGAATGGCATGCTCAAGCTGACTAAACAAACATGTGAACCCCCCCATGCGTATGCAGAGGGCAGCCACCATTGAGGCAGGCAAGGCTGCAGGCCTGAGACGTGTGTCGCTGCTGCAAGGTATGTGTCTATGTGTATTGTGTATGTGTGTGTGTCTATGTGTATGTGTGTGTATGGGTATGTGTGTGTCGATGTGTATGTGTGTGTCTATATGTATGTGTCTGTCTAAGTGTATGTGTGTGTGTCTATGTGTATGTTTGTGTGCGTGCCTCTGTATGTGCGCAGATGGTCACAGGTGTAGTATGCAGGTGTGTGTGTATGCTCGTGCGTGTAAAGCGTGTAAGTTTGGGCGTGGGTGGGTTCGCAGGCGTGGGCTGTGTGTATGCTCGTGCGTGTGAAGCGTGTAAGTTTGGGTGTGGGTGGGTGGGTGAGTGATTTGAATTGGAATGGCGTTATTCTAGGTGTGAGAGGAGTTGTGAGGGTTTGTGTGGACGGAACTGTGTGTGAATTGGTGGAGAGAAAAGAATTAAAGGAAAAAGGAAACGCTATGTTTGTAGTGTGCAATTTGGTGACAGGGAAGACGAAAGGAAAGAGAAGAGGAAGCTAGGTTGGTGGCATTGACACATCCAGCGTGTTCATGGGAAGGCGCACTTGTGTCTGTGAAACGGTGAAGCTACTTCCAAGCTTTTTTGACGGCTCATGGTGAGTGCCTGGTGTGGGGTGGTAGTGAGGGAAAGGGGGCGCCGGAAGTGTGTGATACTGTTATCTCAGGGATTACTATACACAACAACACTATTCAAGCGTGCGAGGGAGGACGTTCGAAACTATGGTAGTCTTGTTGGAACCATCGTCC
>Ga0307968_1002680_pt1 | contig 14850 bp, 20 predicted proteins | sample OrgLakmetagen650_FD_201834 | JGI IMG/M metagenome (GOLD analysis project Ga0307968, IMG submission 201834) | Saline water microbial communities from Organic Lake, Antarctica - #650 | ecosystem: Environmental > Aquatic > Non-marine Saline and Alkaline > Saline | place: Antarctica: Organic Lake... | reverse complement strand
CACCCGTATACAAAAATATCCCCTCGAGAGAATGACCCGTTTTCTTCAATGCTAGATGGCGAAGTAGAAGTGGGCAAGAAAGCATGGGGAGTTGGAGGAGGAGGAGGAGGAGGAGGAGGGACGTGAATACTAGGGGGAGCAAGAGGAGAAGAAAGCTCATGGCATCCTAATGCATTTACAGTTGCAGATTAGAGCAAGACTAAGCTCACACCAATAAGAAAATGCCCAGAAGCACGTGCACTGACATGAGCTCCCTCTCTATACCAACTTCCTTTTATCCAGCACGTTGGTTCAATGAATTGCAGGCAGTAGATGGCCTGCACAGCACAAAGGACCAGAAGGTAACTAAAAAAGCTTTGCATACATTTCAATGAATTGCATTTTTGTGCAATAAAATCTGTGCAACAAAATCTGCTTGTCCCTATTGTTTGAAAAGGAATTGCTTATTATAAGCTGACTGATTAAGTACTAATATGGACATCCCTCCTCTCTCTTTTTGCTTAGACTTGAATTCAGAAACATATTAATTTGTTTGCGTTTATGGATATGCCTGTAGTCGATTTTGCAGTTAAGCACATGAAAAGCCAGGGGAACATGCATGTTGCTCTTAAACTGCATGCGTCTGGCAACCTGGCGTTTTATAGTTTGGCTCCTTCTAGATCCGTTGCGTGCATATCACCATGTACCTACGATGCTAGAATATATGGGCACATTAGTACCCCAAGCATAATTTAAGGAGGCAACTAACCCCAAATGAGATCAAGCCTTGTTTCCTAATAGAGGAAGCAATTGACAGAAAGCAGGCACTACGACATAAAGTTGGGCTTGCAATTATGCGTAAACGCGTGTTTAAACGCTAACAATGGCAGTTTTGCCTTGCTGGAGCACTACTTGCGTTAGAAGAGTTCAGAAGCTGTGCCTCTGCCGATAGATCATTTTTGGCTAGAATGGAACCAGACAGCCTCGTACTTAGCATCCTGATGCGGTTTCATTCATCCATTTTGGATTATATTGGGATATATTTAATGGCTAGAGAAGCACTGTGATATTTAACGACTTGAGCCTCGAGCCCTACATAATGACACTGCACCAGCCAGGATTAATAGGCTGCCTTGAGAGGAAGAGCACAATTCAGCGTAAGCTCGTGGTTATGGAGAACAGCAGGTACACAAAGTTGAAATGCTGGAATCTATGATTTATGATATTGCATTCCTTGCACGGCATTTGATTTTATATACCTGTATAGCGCAAAATTTTTTTGTCCTGAAAAACCTCTTAGGCCTCCTCTCCCACTCAACACTTCATTGTAGTTACGTCTTTGCACTTTTTTGTCTCACCCCTAGCCAGGCATTGGCGTCCCTTTATAATCGGAGTACATTGCATTATAACCCCTTGCCCGTAGCAATGCACCACAGGGCCTACTACATCTTAGTTTTCACACACGCACACACAGAGTTGCTTGACTACAGGCTGCAGGCAAAGGAACGCACAGGCAAAGGAATGCACCCACCTCTAGGGACCCGGCTTCTTCAGTACATGTAGCACTACAGGCAGCAGCTTTAAATGCTGAACGAACAAAGCAGCCAGGTGGATTTGCCTTCACTCTTGTACCTGAAACAAATGACAAGAAAGAAAATGTTGCTGAGCATCCTGTGCATTTACATATGCGTTTGGGCTCCCACATAAGGGTGAGGAGTGAGGAGTGAGGAGTGAGCGAGCTGAGCAAGCCAGGCACCTACTGAAACCCACACTGTCTTCAATGAAATGCCCTGTAACTAAGGGCATTGCAATTATCAACAATGAGCTAGGGCAAGCGTGGAGAAGCGTTGTGTTGCTTGCGCATGTGGAAGATATTTTTGGGAAGTTACTTCCTGGAAGTTACTTGGAGGTTCCTAGCACCTCAATCTTTGTGTATTGGCTCCTGAGAATTGAGATTCTAATGCTCTGATACAGTGGAGCCTCAAATGCGGCATAAAATGAGCAGCGCAATTCACAGGGTCAGACATCCGCAGCAATGGCTGAACATGGCAGACTGCAGACTTGGTATAAGCACCGTCCCCTCACCAGTGCGAAGATGAAGTTCTAAGTGTCTAGAGGACCGGGCTGCAGGGCGAAGGTCGAATTGGTTGACACAACAAAACGCACAGGTGGCTCATGGACCTAATACAGGCAACCTGTGATTAAAGCCAATACGTACCGTGTGCGTTGCTTGAACACGGAATAGCTGAGAAATGACAGCCAATTTAGAGAAAATTAATTTTAGTGTAGTGCACTCTAATTGTTGTGCGCTTGTTAGCTGGCTCACATGTTATTTACAGGGTGCAGCTGAACAATCATAACGTTACGCTGCCACAGTAGCTGTATTATTGCCACTACAACTGTGTCATGCAATTTGCATCTTGACTGCAGATTTTCCTGTCTTGATAAACGTGCCCTAGTATTAAATGCTTCTCATCAGCATTCTGCAATCATTTGCCATGCAATGCGAATCCTTTTCGTTTCGTTTATTATGTCAGATGGTTGTTAAAACCGTTGGTGTTGGTGCCGTGCTTGCACCCTGCCCCCCCCCATTAAATCAACAAGTGTGGCAATCGACTGGGCTTGAGCTGAGGATTCCAACTATATATTATTTGCTGGAAGTGGCCCAGAAAATTGCTGGAGACCCCCCAAATGAACTCTACTTCTCCCTCAAAATCGAGTCATTTACACCAATCGATAGCTCTTGACGTCAGGATTCCGAATAAATATTTATATCTTAATTGACATTGCGTCACCTATTGGGTGGTGCAGAATTTAAAACAACATCCTTAATAATCCAAGCCGATTGTGTTTACATTATTTGCGCTCTTTCTCCTTATTTTGTACAACAGATTGCCACATTTGCGTGTTTGCAACTGCACAATGCTGCACACAAGAAAAGGTGATCAGAAGCTTTCTAGCATGCAGATGTCATATAGCCAGCTGCTCCATTTATCAAATTAATTATTTACAACTACTAACTGTATCAGTTGATCGGTAAGGTTTTGCAGCCCCTGTTCAGTGCTTAGCCTTACTACAGGCCTTTGCCCGTTCGCTGCACAGCCAGCATTCCACTCTGCCACTTGTGTTTCATGCTGTAGACTCCACTTTCTGTGCAATGCACCCAGCTGCTCGTATTTGCCTTGGTCCCGTTCAGCATTGCGTGCGCGCATCCTGCGCATCCGACCAAAGCATTTGTTGTCAAGGGCGTCTTGGTGGGATGGGATAACATTTTTTGCGAGTCACCTTCTTTATTGACAAAAGGTCCTGGCTTGTACAAGCAAGTGTATGGTGCTACAACAATCACTCCTCTGCATCGCATTACATACACAGCCTAGCACTTGCACTTTTTCACTGGCTTGTATGTAAACTCTGAAACTTCTGTACTATCAAGTGCAGAGTTAATTTGCTTTATCAGCAGGTCGACTGCAATCAGGAGCAAGCTAACAACCGACCTTTTCTCTTGCGTACATACTGAGCAAGAAAAGTACACAAGAGTGGGTGCTTCCAACAGCTGTGACATGCCCCTCTGGATGTACTCCGCATTCAATTTATCCCCGAACTGTGTGTAACAGGCAAGAAAGACATAGCGGCAGGATTGATTCTCAATATATATAGGTATATAACGAAATAACAAAACAATAAAACAATTAATGGTCATGCTGCCAACTGCCTTGAACAACACCAAGGGGCACGCAGCTAAGCTTGAGGCAACATACCAACCAACTGCTTGTGCACAAGTTGAAATGACGTGGCAAAAGCATCCGCGACTTGTACGTGTCTATTGGGTGACTTTGCATTTGGTACTTGTACCCTAGTAGCAACTCGTGACTTGAATGAATGCTGGGTTTAGGGTCAGCACAAGCCGACGACCTGAACAGCTGCACCGCTGGCTGAAGTCAAGCCCAACAGTCCAAATGCTGATTTCAGTGTACGAGTGGAGATCTTCTGTGTTCACTGTTTGTCTGGTCAGAGACTGTTGCAACATCAGATGCCTTGAGTCACACACACACCAGGTGGTAACTTACCCTCTGCTGCTGCATCTATGTTTTCCCCTTCAGCACCGAACTGGGCATGACCTAACCTGTTGCAACCTTGTAAACCATCTGTCGTCACACGTGTTGTTTCGCTACTCTTTTTGAGCATGCACAGCAGTTTTCTTGTTGTTTTGCAGTTTCAAAGAGGACCAAAAAGCTGTCTGAACCCAATGCTTTGCAAAGCACAGCAGTTTGTGACCATGCACCTCTCACCTGACCATCAAGGATGACAACTTTTGCACTCTGATCACCAAGGATAACGTTTGTGCCTCTCACCTGACCATGCACCTCTCACCTGACCATCAAGGATGACAACTTTTGCACTCTTCCCGTGATGCCCTTGAAACTGTGACGAAGCTAGGTGGAAGAGAACCTGATAACTTTGAGTACGAACGTGCCTGCACCAAAGGAATAAGGTAGCAAGTTGACTAGGTTCCCGGTTGGGTTGCAGGTGGAGGTAAGTGGGTACCAATCTGAAAAGGCACGTGTCTGTTTTTATAATGGCCTAAGGCTTTGAGACAGGACACAACAAAGTCGCCACAAAATCCATTTGAAGTGTTTGTGCACTAGGCAAGCCATTTGAAGTGTTTGTGCACTAGGCAAGCCATTTGAATTGTTTGTGCACTAGGCAAGCCATTTGAAGTGTTTGTGCACTAGACAAAATTCATTTGAAGTGTTTGTGCACTAGGCAAGCACCAGGCTTAGGAAGGCTAGACAGACATCTTAAGGCTTAGCAAGGAAGACATGTGAATTACAGTTACGAGGCTTCTTTACGCACTTGTCATAATATTCGTCAAACATTGCATGATCAGGCTCAAGGAGGGCCTGGTTCACGACATCTTTATCCAGGAGCACGCTGTTGGCAAGGGCTGCATGCAAGGCTTGAAGCACTGTACTCTGCGCAGCAATCCAGCACATTGTAACTGCCCATGCGTTGCTCTGTCCGATTTTTCATTTCTCACAGATGTTGTTGCTGGTGCGTTACAAGCTACAGGCAACAGGTTAGCGCAAGGCTTCAAGCACCGCACATTGCGCACAAGAAGCAGAGGTAGGTAGTTGCCTGTTATTACTCACTTAACAGCAACGCATGACAAGCGTGTCACATGTCAAGGCAAGGCGTGTTCTTGCTTGCTCCAGCCAACCTTTCTGACCCACGCAGGGTCTAGCACCCCTTGGGGCTGCGACAGCCCAGCAGGAAAGCTGTAGCTAGGTGGGGTAGAATGCCACGGGCTCAGAACAGATTAATATGGTCAAGGGGTAAAATGTAAGCAGAGTGACCTGTGTGTGTTAAAATTTGACTGATGCTTGTCCTGAAGTTTGAACCCCAGAGTTAACAATATTCCATTGACTAAGGCTAGCCTTTCTCACACAGAACAGTACAGGCCCAAGGGGTTCAGGTTTTTAGTACGGTACGGTAACCCCCAAGGGCAGGCGTGACGGCCTTCAGGTTTTAGAAAGGCCAAATTGTTGACACAGGGCTTAATTTATTGTGTCCTGCACAAAAAGCAGGGATTGGCACATGCTGGCTATAAGAAGGGCTAAAAGAAGAGCCGGAAGCCGCTCGATTCTTGGGGTTTACCGTGGTTTACCATACAGGAATGTGTCATTCAGGGCTGGATGTATGGCAGTTGTAAGCCGCTCGATTCTTGGGGTTTACCGTACATGCACATATATGACCGTATGTATGGCAGTTTCCCTGCCAAACATACCGTATGTACACCGCATATAAGTATGTATGCACGGTTTTGGCGAACTCTATGTGTACCGCATGGAAATTTGCAGGTGGTAGCGTTCAGCCTAGCATCAAAACAGTCTGCAGAAAAAACTCCACCCGATACAGGGCTACATCCTTGTGACACATCAGAGGCTTGGAGTGCGCAAGATGCAGATGGTAGTGCCTTTTTTTGGCACATGCACACACTATGTGCAGTGTTGCATAGGTATACGAATTGAACCAATGAGCTCTCGACCCTGTACTTTGACTATGTCTGGTAGCCCAAAACCAATTTTTGAACTGGCTTACAACCATTCATCAAAACTTGACATTTACGCCGTCACAGTAATCAGAAAGTACCGTCACATAAATCATAAGCAATAATTTAACCTTGAGTACAAATGTACAAATGAGCGTTCATCTAAAACGGGCCTTGAGTCCCACTTGTGCTTGAGCGTCTCAGTGCATGCTGTGCCCCGAATAAGATCCCAAGAGGCATAACAATTGTGCCATCAACAAATGTAAACTCCCTTTTCAAGGATTAAGTTGCGCTTGAGCGTCTCAGGTCAGAGCATACGGTCCCCCCATTAGGATCCCAAAAGGCGTAGCACGCCTTTGGGGTGTCATAACAAACAAGCGCCATCAGTAAAGCCTCCTTTTTAACAGACCAACCCATTGCACGTGTGATCCATAAGTTTTTAGAGGGGTGAGTTCAATGCTTCCCATGAATTTGTTGTGAGCCACACGAGTTCTGCCCCTCCAAATCCAGGGTACCAAAATGCGGTTCTCAGGGTGAACCCAAAGTTCAAAGCTTCCCATGAACTCGTTGTGTGCCAAACGAGGTCTGCTCCTCAAAGTCCAGCGTACCAAAACACGCACCTCATACCTTGCCTACGCCTGGCAGCCCAAAACCAATAATGACCATTTTCTTTGGCACGTACAAAGGGGCTTGCCGTTCCAAACACTGCGTTTGCAGGCCTGCCGCCTTGCTGTGCAGCTGGCTTTCGGTAGCTGCAACTATGCCTGGGGAAGAGGATGGTGGTGCATGAGGGTCCAATGGTAATCGGTTGCCTTGATCCTGCGGGGCTGGGTGTGCTGCATCACAAAGCTGGGAGGACTGCTGTGGGTGCTGGTGCTGCTGGCCTTTCAGGGGTTGGGTGTCACTGAGCGAGATGCTATACAGGGAAATATTCTTGAAGGTGAAGTCCTCCAGCCACAGGTTACCCTACACCAGCAACAGCCATAGGGCAACAACAGCCACAGGTCAACAACAGCCTCAGGTCACCCTACACAAACAACCCCAAAAGCAAGGGATGTAGGTGCGACTAGGATAAAACCAAGCATACACAAGCATGTGCATATACACACATGCACAAGCACGCATGCACACACACACGCACGCACGCACACGCACACAGGCTTCCCAAATTCTATATCTTAAACAACCTAGGATGGAAATAAGACCAGGTTACCGATACACCAATGTCCCTTAATGTTCAGCTGTGGGCGTACAACACATGTTCATGTATTGGCGCCAAAAAAGCGATATGGAAACCACCTTCTGCTTATTTTCTTGCATTGACGGCACATCAATTGTTACCAGCCTTACTGCGCATTGTCAGGCTGGCAACTACTCTCCTGAACCAACAGGCAATAATCTCCATTTACACAGAATTGCATGCACGTGTGTGCATATGCGCTCCAACATAGGTATAAACATATAAAGGCATATCCAGAGAAGGGTGTGCAAAGAAATCAAAAGCATATTTCGAGGAGCACTGCGCAAAAGCAACAAGAATGCTTGCAAGCATGCTCACAGGTATTGCTTTTTGCACAGCCATTCTAAGAAAAGGAGCAATATGAACCAGTCACATGCAAACTGAATGCCCTGTGCCATTTGCGGAAGTGAGGCTCTACGGCTGGGGGAGCTTTTAGCCTATCAGGCAATAACCTGACTGTCTCTGGAGACCTTGGTTATGGTTCCACACACACATACACATACACACGCGCCCACACGGAGCACACACACACACACACACCAACCTGAGAGGGTATTTGATCTACTTTTAGCCCCGCGCTTTCCATGCCGTGCATCCACGCACTGTCAACCATGTCACTCCGATGCTTATGGGCAATCAGTACACGAAGATGGGGTCCCTGGGCTTGCATGAGGTTCTGAAGGGTGGCCACCAATGGGGTTACCTGTGTGATCGTGCAAAAGAGAGTGAGCATGTGCGCGCTCTCATGCTCGCGTGTAATGTTACGCATTGTAAATTCTGAAATTTTAGCTAGAATGGAAGTACGTGCAAAATAACGCAACACTCCATACTCACACTCAAGCATGCACACACATATTACACTCACAATTCTAACAAAGAACATATTGCGCCGGTGCAACTTGAACCAGTATGCGCACATATGGCACTCGCAAAGATAACAAAGAACACTTTGTGCCAATGTAACTAAGTAACTATTTCCTGCACATACAGAGGCCCTGTGCCTCAGTGCTACCTGTGTGCCTCAGTGCTACCTGTGTGCCTCAGTGCCACCTGTGTGCCTCAGTGCCACCTGTGTGTCTCAGTGCTACCTGTGTATCACAGTGCTACCTGTGTGCCTCAGTGCTACCAGTGTGCCTCAGTGCTACCTGTGTGCCTCAGTGCCACCTGTGTCTCAGTGCCACCTGTGTGCCTCAGTGCTACCTGTCGCTCACAATAGACCAAGTCTGCACCAATGATCCAGTCCAGGGTGCCAAAGTCACGGCACTCATTAGCAACCTCCCAGTTCAGAGGGTGACAAGAAGCACCCCCACCAGCCTCTTGTATAGCCTGCATGAATAGGGTTAGCCAGAGCCATCTATATATGGTGTACATACAGTTTTTCAGCAGGGAAATCACCAAATATACGGTCATATACGTTGTATATATATGATTATGGCCAATTCTATGCATGATACATTGCAAGTGCCAGAAATAGAGTGCGGTATGCCACGAACTTACACAAGCTAATGTGGGAACAACCGTTGCTTCCAGAGTGCCAGAGCCAGAGGTAAGCACTCAGAGAGCGATGCAATTTTTTGAACAATGAACCTGTTAAAGATCTTGTTAAAAGCAGAGATCCTTGCTCAGTCACTGGGAGGTACTTACACTCAATCATGACTATGCAATCAAGATGCGGGTGCGCATTTCTTCCAGTTTTTCAGCTGCAGCATCTCGAGCATTTTGCTGAGCAAAGCTCGCACGCACGCTTGGAAGGAAGCACGCACACAGGTGCTCAACTTGCTGGCTCTTGTCTAACGCTCACGGTTTGCTGGCAAAACTATCTCAAGCTCAGAGAGGTGAGAATCTGCACAGGTAGCAAGAAGTCTAAGCAAGTAGCTATATTCACAATCCAAGCAAAAGCAACATAAGGGATAAAATTAGGCTAGGTTGCACATCTCATAGATTCCACCTACCTGTGCACACAGTCACGTCCACGCACGCATGCATGCATACAAACATGCACAATCACACCAGCCACCAGCCCCACCCCCACTCATCACCTGGTTGTTGGCTGCTATGTTCGTGTCTAAACCTGGCAGAACGTCACTCGTGTCCGTAAGCGTGACATGGGCTCCGCAAAACCCAGCAGCCAAGCCACATATACCAAGTCCTGACCCAAGCTCCAGCACTCGCCTCCCACTTAAAGCTGTGTGCAAAGAATGTATATGAGCATAGGTGAGCGCTTGGTGTGCATGTCCCCTACACTTGTAACACAACAACAGCTTTTTCCTTTTGTCTGAGCTTATGGATTTATTGTTGACCTTGATCTTGCTGGCTGTGTAACCACTACCAGCGGAGTCTTTTCATTTCTTTTCTTCTTTATTGACTGGCAAGGACCAGTCACAGGCCGATCAGCCGAACAGTCTGGAACAGTCATGTTAATCTGAATCTAAATTTAATCCCAACCTACACTTTTTTCTGCACAGGTGCGTGCCTGCCCCGCGCCTGCATGTTGTTTCATAACTATGCATATGCTAACTATGCATATGCTCGTGAGAACTGTGTTTCTGTTCATGGTAACTGAACTAGAATAAGGCCAATGCAATGGTTTGAGAGCAGGAAAACAGATTGTCGATTAAAAAAACCAAGTTTTCCCTCAACGCTTTCACGACTAGAGCCAGGTGGAACAAGAGAATTGGTCCCGAAGCATAGGATTTTGTTGTGATGTTGTCAATAGGCCGTGATTTGAAAGGCACACGGCTTTGGAAATTTGACGCTGTTAGACAGCTGCTGCATCCAATTGTACCCCCTACGCCTGTTACAAAAGCACTATTCTACGGCTGATGGAGTTTTAACTTGAATTTAAAAACTGTGCCACAAGAGCCTTCAGAAATGAACAAATCAAGTATTCCTAGGGTTGGCCGAGATTATACACGCACGATCCACATACATAACTACATACAAAACTCAGCAGTCTCCACTCAAATAGGAATTTCTGGTCACAATTGCATACACGGGAGGTTCCAGGCAACCCTACCCAATGTACAAGGAGTTGCCTTTGTCAAGATGTACCGATCTGGACATTCAGAGAGTGCATATGTTTTGTAAAACCACCTAGCCCACAGGATCGATCATGCAATATCCTCTGCTAATCCATGCCGGTGGTGCTCAAACGATTTGCGTCACTTTTTTCCAGAATTAAATGAGCACAAGTGCCTCTCACCTTCACGACCAAGTGCCTCACCTTCGAGCACAAGTGCCTCTCACCTTCACGCCCAATGCAGCTCTTCAATCAAACGAGCACAGGTACCTGTCACCTTCACGATCAATGCAGCGCCTCGCTCACCTTCACGACCAATGCAGCTCTTCAATTAAACAAGCACAAGTGCCTCTCACCTTCACGACCAATGCAGCTCTTTGATCAAACGAGCACAAGTGCCTCACCTACACGACCAATGCAGCGCCTCGCTCACCTTCACGATTAAGTGCCTCACCTTCGAGCACAAGTGCCTCTCACCTTTACGACCAATGCAGCTCTTCAATCAAACGAGCACAAGTGCCTCTCACCTTCACGATCAATGCAGCGCCTCGCTCACCTTCACGCCCAATGCAGCTCTTCAATTAAACAAGCACAAGTGCCTCTCACCTTCACGACCAATGCAGCTCTTCATGTACCAGGCCAAGAGTATGCCGCAGTCCCAGACCATGCTACCTGGACCAGCAGCTGATGTCTCTGCATTGTTACAGAAAGACGGACATAGGAATGCATTTGCGCAGGGCTGATGTACGGCACACTTACTATTTTGCTGCAAACGACTTCTACTATGCCCGTTGAGGAAAGCAACAGCAGCAGAAAATATACCTATTTCCTTCCTGACGTATTTCCTTCCTGTTTTTGGAATAATGGTACTCAAGGTAAAACCAAAGTTCAGAGGGGCTCGTACACGGAGCAAAGTGTAGAAGCAGAAATCAGAGAGAGGGGGCTCATATATGCAGCCAATTGTCAAAGCAACTTCCCATTATGTTCCTAAAATTTAAATGCCTTTTTTCCACCAAAACATGCATTCATGGCAAGCATAATTATCCCCTGACATGCTTTTAGGGGTGCACCAAAGACAGCCACACAAGGCTGATGGCCTAAGATGTCACATGCCTGAGGGAGAAGGAAGGGACAACTTAAGAGGAGCACCAATCTGGAGAGAGATTTGTCGGCAGTAGAGCGCGTTGGCTTCATCTGCTTCTTGCGCAATGGTAGCATTGTTGGGAAGCAGCACCTGTGTGTGTGTGTTGTGTGTGTGTGTGTTGTGTGTGTGTGTGTGTGTGTGAGTGTGTGTGTGTGTATGTGTGTATGTGTGAGATAGGTTGTGGACAAGAATTATATTTTTAAAGGCTCAGGATATGAGCCCGTTTTGGCACTGTGGTACTTGGACCCCTCGCTTGCTAACTATGTCTGGAAAATGGTTCTAATTTGCTTTCTAAGTGTGGCAAATTCTACGTATGGAATATGATAGGTTTGGAATCTAAATACACTCTCTGGCGTCCTCCTTTGACCCCCCCCCCTTTTATTAAATAAGTAGTTTGTCTGCTTTGTTGCTGTTTAAGCAAACTCAGAACGCACCCTAGCCCTGTTAAAGCCCTGCACAGCTTGCTGCAATGCCCCACAGTTTAAGCAGGCTCGAGCATACGTGAGATGCGCGTCTGACCAGTGAGGTGCAAGTTGCACGGCCTTTGCAGCGATATCTTTGGCTTGCTCATACATTTCCAATTCTTGCAGTACCTGTGTAGATGTTCGAGTAATGAGAAACTGTGGTGGAGAAAGTGTGTGACGTTGTTGCATTGGCAGAACCTTGAACCAGCAAACCCGTGACTTCGAGCGTGCGTGAAACGCTTGCTGTGACAATCGCGGATTAATCCTATGCGTCCAACTAGGTTTAACAGCGTGCGTTTACCGCTAGCGATTGCTATTGATCGTTACCTGTGAATACATTTCATACGTAGTACACGCAGCGCCCTCTGCGCACACAGCCCTTTCAAAAGCTTCGCAGCTAGCGGGCATGTCTCCTAATTCAGCTAGACGTGACCCAAGTTCAGCAGTGGTTTCTAGGATATGCGTGTTGGTATGGCTTTGCGTGTTACTCTGACTTTGCGTGTTGTTAGCAGCATGGCAGCACGTGCTAGTCCTCATCCTGAAAGAGGACGGCCTAACAATTGTGAGTGCTCTTTTTGACAAGAGGGATGCAGATTGTAAGCGCAATTGCATCACCAATCAATAAAAAATAAATATTGTGAACACATTACTCTGCAGCAATGCCATTCTTGTCGCTTCCTTATTCAGGTGCTAGTTGGACCTCCTTCTTTTTGACCTCATAGTTGAATACACACACAATCACAAACACACTCACACACACACACGCATGGACACATACAGACGGGGAGCTGTTCCAGGCTTGCAATGCCGTTCTGCCATGCTGGATCCTACTGGTGATCCTACCGCGAAACAAGCTCACGCAGGTGGGTCAGCGTATGCGCACGTGGGGGCGTGTTTGTGGTGGTAAATTGCATCCACACCACATCATGTACCAGTTGTATAGTTGTATAGACGTGCTGAGCGCAGTCTGTTCCATGTGAGCAGCAGCATACAAAGTGCTCTAGCCTACTTCTCGCTAGGGGTTCCTGCATTCTGGGACCTCATCCTACTCCCACCTGTCCCAAGCCCCTGCACAAGTGGCTTTCCATGTTTTTTCAAGTCAGAGGAGGTGGTCAGCCATAGCCAATGCTGTTCATATTCTGGGCTTGCTGCATTCTGGGACCTCATCCTAGCCTATACCATCTACACTTCACCCGCAGGCCCTTTGCATGCTAACCTCCCTGTTCCTCTGCGCCCTGTACTCGGGCCTCCTCTTCACAATCATCAAGGAGGAGGGCGGCATGGACTTCAAGGTTTGATTGCCTCTTGGCACCCAGGTCCTATGAGCACTACGGTAGCAAAGGAAAAGAACAAGGAAAAACTGCGCAGGCAGTAAAAATCGCTCCCCACTTCATCAAAGGAAAGGAGTCCTCATCGTCATAATCCTCCAATGTATGCTACAATATTCCTTCCTATGCAACGATACGAATGAAACAAAAAGGGGAAAATTAAGTAGGTCTTAAGTTCTGAATGGGACAGCTGAGCCTGCAACTTTGTTGTGCAACTGAAGCAGGACACAAATCCGATGCCCATGTTCTCACACGTGCCTTTAACTGCTAGGCTTCCGAACTTCCTAACACACCCCACCCACCCCATTTCCCCTTGAACATACATACACAAGTACACTTACACACACACTCACACACACATACACACACACGACCTGCAGAAGTTTATGACGTTAGATGGGGTGGCCGGCCTGTTCGCCACTCGCAAAATGGTGCTGCCATCATGGGTGAGTCGGGGTTCTGGGGATGCTCCTGAGTGGTCACAGATTAAAATGTGTGGCTTGAAGCTTGAGAGTTTGATTGTTTAAGCGCTTGCGTACCAAACTGGTAGGTGCTGACAATTCTTAGGGGCCAACCTTGGGAGCTAATTGGGGGACGCTTTCGGAGGCAAAGTGGTGTTTTATCACTTTTTTACGCGTCTGAGTGGAACGTGGAGCCTTTATACAGTACTCACACGGATACTGAAGAGTCTTTACTTAGCTTGAAGCAGGGTTGTTCAGTTCAGGGTTTGGTCAAAAGTCCGGGTTCGCAAACTTCTCGCATTTTTACGAACTCTAAAAATGCCGTTCGCGAGCTATTAAAATTTCGTCAAACTTCATGCCCTTTATTCAAAACTTTGGGTTTCAATTGTTAGCCCAAAATGCCGGAAAGAGCCTTAAATGGCCGTCAAACGTTCTGATTTTTGTGTACTTATGAACTATTTTGTACTATGTATATTTCAGACAACTCAAGAATGTTTTGGACGAGCATGACAGCAAGTTCTTCCATTTTCGAAATTGCACATCAAACTGCTCGACCAGTTTTAGAACTTTCATGAAATTTCACAAACCCTTGCTCCCAAAAAACCGAACTGAACAACCCTGGCTAGCAGTCTTAGATTTCACCTTCTTCTGAAAACCCCTTTTTCCTACTTGTAATAAGCAAATGTTTCTGATCATACAATGCGTTCAGCCTTTCTTGCGTGTAGTCAAGCAATGCACCACTCAGTCAGTTTCTGCCCCATGCCCTGGTACTCACCTGTATATATATCATGTACTCACCTGTATATATATCATGTACTCATATCATGTACTCACCATATATACATATGAGTATGTAAGGATGTATATATATGAATACAGTGTGTGCCTACACGTTTTTTTTGGCAGGGAAATAACCAAATACACAGTCGGATACAGTGTACATACGGTTCTGGCTAACCCTTCTGCCAATAAATAGTATGACTTATGGTCTCTGAGAATTCTTAATAAAATTAGGTTTTCTGCTTATTATAAAACTTTGCAGGCCGGCCTGTTGGATAAATCAAGCACTCATCAGGAGGGTGGAAAAAATAAAGTATTGTACGTCACGTGTATTTTTTGGATTGGACCCCCTTTTGCCCCCCCCCCCCCTACCCCCCCCCTCCAGT
>Ga0307968_1002678_pt1 | contig 14858 bp, 22 predicted proteins | sample OrgLakmetagen650_FD_201834 | JGI IMG/M metagenome (GOLD analysis project Ga0307968, IMG submission 201834) | Saline water microbial communities from Organic Lake, Antarctica - #650 | ecosystem: Environmental > Aquatic > Non-marine Saline and Alkaline > Saline | place: Antarctica: Organic Lake... | reverse complement strand
TTGCGCATAGACTTGAGATTCAGGCATCAGGCAGTTTGGAGAGAGGCACATGGTCAAGATCCTTGCTCCAGTTTAAAAAAGTCTGTGGCTTATCACAACTGGTTTGCTTTGCCTGAGAGACCGGTTTTTGATGCACGTGCACCATTTGTCTTGCCGGAGTATTTGAAGATGGCTCTGAGCAAAAGTGTCACGAGGAACGTAGCTCGGTTCAGGATTCGGACATGGGTTGAAGTGTGAAACTGGTTTACATGGCAGGAGTCCGGACAGGAATGCACGTGTTTGCAATTTGTGTGAAAACAGTGATTATATTCAAGATGAGAAACACGTAATTTTTTCATGTATCGGTACCGAACATTTACGGCACCAGTTCATCCACTTATTTGATAATATTTCTGAAGGTGATATTAAAGGTTTTGTTTTTCAACATAACTCAGAAGTTTACAAATTTATTAGTGCAGCTGTCGATCTTTTTGATTTATTTATTTATTGGGACCTATAGGTTGAGCAGCCATGCCAGACTGGAGGCCTTTGTAATCCAAACTAAACTGGCCGAGACCAGTCAGCAGCTGATCAGCCAAACCTGGCTAAAGGTCCTCCCCCATTGTAACCATTGTTTTCATCTAGATACCAGCCAAAATATCCGCTTTGATTCAGCACAATTACTTTTGGTCCTCACATTAGCCTGAAACTTGGCGATCTCAATCCCACAATTTCTGTTACAGAAAAAGTGAAAACATGCCAGCCCGTTATTAAGCTTTGTGGTTGTCCGAAAAAGAAAATAGAAGAGAACAATAACCAAGAACAATCCCACACCTAATCATCATTGTTGAGCCCGATGACGGTGTTGCAGAAAATACATGAGATTGACAAATTACTAAAGCAGCGAGAATCATTGTGGCCAGCACACTGCATTGTGGCCCAAATGTCTGCACGCTGGCGAAAGCTACAAAAACACTAAGCATACCATCCCCAACCTCCATCCCTCTATATAGCCTCGAAAGCTACAAACACGCCTATTTTCTTAGTTGACCTTACTCTTAGCGCCGGCATCAGCGAGCTGCTTGGCGGCAGCCTGCAAGAAGGGGACAGCAAAGTATGATGTGTTGTGTGTTGAGGGTCTGCCACGGGGCAAGGCAACAGCGACCAGAAGTTGACCTTCGCAACTGCAATTGCACATGACATCCTTGCACACGATATCCCCCCGTATGCCAACCAAATTGGCCTTCACCACGAACAAGGGAACAAGCTTGGGCAAAAATGCAGGTTTAAACAGTGGTATTTCCCTCACTTCTTGGCCGTTCCGAACAAACCGTTGTCCTTGCACAGCAACAACCGGAATGGTTTGGCAATGTTTCAGTGTGCTGTGGCAGCCTGCTGTTTTGGCGCTAGTCTGGAATGAAGCTGTATACTCACAGCAACCCTTTGATGAGTAGGGTAACATGAAATAAAGCATACTTGCTTATAGGCTATGGTCTAAACTTGTCTGGCATGTTTGCATTGGCCCATCACAGCGATGTAATTTAATTTGCACAACACACATCAGGGGCGCGGGACGCAAACTCTCTGCCCTGGAACACAAAGGCAGATTTCAGGGAATCATTTGCTGTCCTGCTTCCTCCCCGCTGATGCGCGCGCTGTGGCGTACATTCCTTTTTTGTCGTTCGACTGTAAGACTTTACTCCGACAGCAGACCTCCACTATCCATTATACAAGTTACAAGCTCTGCTTGAAATAGCACTTTGTTGTATTCTCATTGGCATGTTCGTAAAGAGGACCAACTCAACTTCCACATTGCTTCAGGCCCCCCCCCCTAACACACACCTCAGCATCCTCCTTGCTGCAGCCCTCCAAAAGGGTCTTGGGGAGGGTTTGTGTCCACTCCTTGACAAGGTTCACGGGGATATCAGCGATGGCACGCACGGCCTTGTACACAGCCACCTGCAGCATTAAAGAGTACACGGAGCACCTGAAACAGCAGACTCGAGCACGCTCATGCACAGGAAATATGGAGGGAAATAAATGAGATCTTGAGCAGAGAAGTGGAGATACTTCCACCACGTGCAATCATACAGACACTCTGGGTGAGCAATGGTGTTTTCCCGTTCATAAGTAATCCTGTCTAGAGGATTCCTGAGCTGCTTGCCTACCTTCTTATCGGCGGGGATTTCCTCTAGCACGACATCGAAGGTGGTCTTCTCCTCCTCTGAGATTGTGATTGTGTGTGTGTGATTGTGTGTGTGTGATTGTGTGTGTGTGTGTGTGCGTGTGTGTGTGTGTGTGTGTGTGTGTGTGTGTGTGTGTGTGTGTGTGTGAAAATGTTTTGCAAAAAATATCTGAGTGCTTGCTTTGCATGTTGGTTAAGAGGCTTACCTGCAGCAGGAGCGGCTGCGCCGGGGGCAGCGGCCACGGCAACGGGGGCAGCAGCAGCGGCAGATGCATCCACACCGAAGGTGGTCTCAATCTCTGACACCTACACGTGCCCACAAAATAGTTGGCAACAATTCATCCCTTTTCATTGCAGCTGCGGCCTTTATAGGAAGGATGTACATGCCTACCTACAAGGTCCCAATGAGAGAGGAGGAGTCACAGCACACACTAAGGTTTCAGCTTTCCCTTCTACGACGCACACCCACACAATACCCACGCCCACAACCCACGCACGCTTCTGTCCCTCAGTGTATACTCACCAGCTCGCTGGCCTCCAGCAGGGTCAAGGTCTTGAGCTTGTCAACCTGTGGGTGGGTACAAGGGAGGGAGGAGTTGAGAGTAGAAGAGGGCACATGCAAGCACAAACTTATGACTGGCTAAAACACCGCCGACCCCGTCGCGCTGTAGCCCGAATTTACATCAGGCCCCCGTCGCCTGGCATAAGGAATCACGGCACTGGTTGTGTGCTGTGCGCAACGGGGAAATCCTGCAGCAGGCAGAAGGGAGACGCCACCCCCTCCCTCCATTCTAAAGCCAGAAAGACGCGGGGGCTGTTTCAGTAAGCTCGAGAGCTGGACCCTCCACCCGGGCCCAACGCCCACGCAGCCACACCACTACTGCAGAAGGAAGCGACCAGGACCTGTCCTGGCCGAGCAGCACGGTTTGCGGAGGGGCCCACCAGTGCCACACAACAACCCGCCCACACACATCCTCATCCTCACCCTCACGGATATCTCGCATCCAACACTCACGATTTCGCTGACGGCTGAGCGGCACGGCTGCACCCTGAGCACGCGGGTGGCTGGGCGGGCTGCCACCGAGGGCCTGCTGGCTGAAACCCGGCTGGACACGGAGCGGGATGCGAGGGCCTGCATCATGCTGTCTAACGTTGCTTGAAATAAACGGAAGGGAGTATTAAAATCAGTGTGTGGAGTTCCGCAAACTGTGCTCGAACAAACTTTCCTCGATTTCGCGAGTTTTGCTCCTCAATTTAAAATTTATCATGGAGGCAAAGTCCAGCAGCGAAAAGGAAAGCCAGGCAGCCATCATCAATGTTGTCGCGTTAGGTAGTCCAATGTTGCCGCAAACATGTTCCGCTGATCAACCCGCCTCATGCAATTGCACAGTTAACTCATCTCACGCTCCCCATCACAAAGCAAGCACGAATCAATCCAGCTGAGAGCAGTCAAGTCATACCTAGGCAATTTTTGCACGCACAGACACACAGCACATAAGTGCACACAAACGAGCACACACACACACACACACACGCACACGCACACACACACGCACATGCACACACACACATACACACACACACACACACACACACACACACACACACACACACACACACACACACACACACACACACACACACACACACACACACACACACAAACACACACACAAACACACACACACAAATTCACACACGCGTGCACACATACACACACATACACACATATACGCACATACATACACACAAACTCACACGCGTGCACACATACACACACACACATACACACATATATGCACACACACACACATGCACACATGTACGCAGACATTTGACTGCACACGTATGCGCATTTGGCTGCTTACAGGCAGCAGGAATGCAGGGAAATCCACGGTTTTGGGCCATCTCTTGGACAAGATGGGTAGTCTGGAGCACTACAAAACAGTGCGAGCGGAGCAGGATGCGTCTGACGCTGGACAGAGGGATGCTGCGTATGCTTGGGTGTGCTTGTGCCTGGCAATTTCCTTTTTTATGAACATTTCAGGAATTTCGCGATGCGAAAGATTTGAAGAAGAGCCTGTTGTGATTGCCTGCTCTCTTTCGCTCGTTTAATTGAGTGCAGCAAGCCTGACCAATTGTCACATCAGTGCTGGAAATTACCCAATGACTCAGCGTTATTTAAAGCCTCCCCACTTAAGAGGTTCTGACCTGTCTGCTTCTTTGACATGCAGGTCATGTACAAGCGCAAGACCGAGAGACAGTTCAACACAACCATGGATTTGAGTGTCAAATATGTGGAGACATCTAAGCGCAAATTCACCATGACAGACGCCCCAGGTATTTTTCCAGGCGACCACCGTGATCGCACATGAGCACAGCACAGGTTCCGGTGTTTTCCTTTTTAATCATGTCGACGTGATAACCTTATAACATTCTTCTAAACACATAGTATACATTCCAGACCTTATAGAACTGCATATGCCTGTGCATATAACAAATCCGCTCCGACACCCACACCCACACGCACACTATACTGCACTCACAACACACAACACACATAACACACACAACAGGCAGCCGTGACGCGGTGCGCTTCATATCGCGTGGCGTGGCGGGTCAGGACGTTGCGCTGCTGGTGGTGGATGCTTCCTGTACTGACACCCTCGGGGAGCGTGCGCTGGCTGACACTGACCAAGGGCTGCTGTATGAGCATGCGTGAGTGGGTGATGAGGAAGCAAGAAGGGCGATCTTGCGTTAAGTTCAGGACTGCAACTGTGCGAGCGTGTGTAAGTGAGTTAGGTTTGCAGAAACGTAGGACGCCTTGCAACAAGGAGGTTTTGCGTCAAAGCAAGTCCACTCTTTGTCAATTGCAAAACCCTGAACGGACTTTAGCGGTTTACTTGATGTGTATGAGGAACTCTTCACTGCCTGCTAAAACCAAAAGCTCCTCCTGTGAGCCCCTGAGAACGTTCTCCTACCCTTTGAGACGGAGAGAGTCACAAAACTGAGATGTACACGTTTGTCAGAGGTGGGCAGGAAACTATAAACAATGACGGTCCCTTGGTTTGTAATTTGTAATGCTCACACGCAGCTTCTCATGCCTGAGGGGTACACTAAAGAAACTACATTGGCTTTTCCTGCTCGTGAATTGTTGCTTATGTCCTGCTGTCCGTTTTCTCAGCCGCGTCTGCCAACTTGTGTACTTCCAAACAGGCACATGCAAAGAGAAGCCTGCCTTGAGCGTGCACAAGGGCCTCTTGCGCCAAATTCACCTTTGTTGAATCCGTTTGGGTTCATCGGCAACATGTATGCAATGTAATGACCTGAAGGCTGATTTGGCTGCTCTCCCAGGCTCATTGCGTACGGCCTCGGGGTTCGTCAGCTGGTGGTGGCTGTCAACAAAATGGATGCTGTGCGCTTTGAGCAAGCACGCTTCGAGTGAGTGCTGTGCCTGCTTATTTTTGAGTTCTGTTTTCTAATGGGGTGCCATGCGGTGTGTGACGTGCACCTCCTGTCTGCATGCCTTGCAGGTGCACCTTGTGTGTGTGTGTGGTTGTGTGTGTGTGCGTGTGTGTGTGTGTGTGTGTGCTCGTGCGTGCGTGCGTGCGTGCGTGCATGTGTGCGTGCGTGCGTGTGTGCGTGCGTGCGTGTGTGCCTCTTGTGCACCTTGTTGTGTGTGTGCCTTTACCAAAGGCTTTGGGGTGAAAAGCTTGTGCACTTTTGTGTGCATACTCAAGCAGCATCGTTATGTCTTTTACGTGTCCTCTTTTCATGTTTACGTGTTACACCTTGACCCAGACAGCCATCCATCCCGTCATCAAAGCTGCCAGCTCTCTGATATTGCATGCTCTGCACAGCTAGTCAAGTACACGTATCACGTACACCTAGGTGTGCACGTGGCACTTAAAATCCTGGCTTCCAATCGTAAATGGGTCAGGTATTGCCGTGATCCTGTTCAACAGCTATTTTAATGTGTATGGACTGCGTAAATTGGCAAGCACCAAACCACATTCTCGCAAACAGACAAACACCATAACTCAATTGACACTCAGTGTTTTGCGCCCATGCTGTTTGAGTAATTAATAGTGTGCATTTGCCGAGCAAAAGTTTGGAACGCAGTGATATTTCCCAATGGGCCTTTCTCAGTCACCTTGCCAATTGATTAAGTATCTGAAGAGTTGTAGGATAAAAGCGGATATGCACGCGCTCTTGCATTGACACCCTGTTTAGTGTTTAACTCCAGCCAAATCTTGCCATATGCACTTTTATACTTCCATGCAATTTTTGCAGAATACATAATGCAACAAATGTAACCACCCTTTGCATTTTCTGTGTCAAGTTCCTGGCAATTTGCCTTTTGAACGAAATTTGAAACACACTGCCGCGCACGTGAACGTTTAACCGATTTAACACGGGGAGGCAGATTGGACTTGTTTGTACGCCAATCAGTAGCTCTTGACTTCAGAATTCAGACTAAGTAACTGGGACCAACGATTGATGACACGCGGGACCTCCTGCTGACCTTGTTGTTTCTCACTCCCACTTTTGCACTTTATTTGCATCGGGAATTTCTGGCTGTACACAACACTTCATACAGCACGTGCCAATGTGTATCAGTGATTGCTCAAGCTCGCTCCCTCTCTGATCGCGCTGGACTTATTAGAGTTTGTGCTGGATCAGCTAGAGCCTTCTCTATCAATCTTGCTTGCACTCCACTCCTTTCTTTCACCACTTGCCCGACTTGCTTGCAGGGAGGTACAGGCGGAGGTCCTCAAGGTTTTGAAGAAGGCCAGTTTCAACGAGGAGCAGAGAAAAAAGGTGACTCCTCTAGTGCTCCCTTGGCTTGGGGTGGGCACAGGCGGAGTGTCCAGAGCTGATCAACGCAACAGATCCTTGTGCAGTTTGGTGCAAAACGCCGCGGCACCATCAGTAGGATAGGTTTCTGTGCAGTTTGGTGCAGGCGGTTTCTGTGCAGTTTGGTGCAAAACGCCGTGGCACCATCAGGAGGATAGGTTTCTGTGCAGTTTGGTGCAAAACGCCGTGGCACCATCAGGAGGATAGGTTTTCTGTGCTGTTTGGTGCAGGCAGTGCAGGCAGTTTCTGTGCAGTTAGGTGCAAAACGCCGCGGCGCCATCAGGAAGATAGGTTTCTGTGCAGTTTGGTGCAGGCGGTTTCTGTGCAGTTTGGTGCAAAACGCCGTGGCACCATCAGGAGGATAGGTTTCTGTGCAGTTTGGTGCAAAACGCCGTGGCACCATCAGGAGGATAGGTTTTCTGTGCTGTTTGGTGCAGGCAGTGCAGGCAGTTTCTGTGCAGTTAGGTGCAAAACGCCGCGGCGCCATCAGGAAGGTAGGTTTCTGTGCAGTTTGGAGCAAAACGCTGTGGCACCATCAGGAGGGTAGGAAAGGGATGGCCTTGGCTCCCAAGCGCAAAAGGTCAATAAGTGCATTTATGAGAGGAGTCGTGACAGTCAGTGCAAGTGGTTACAAAGGGTTAAACAAACGCAGCAAGTGCGCTGGCTTGACCATTGTACATAGGGTTGGCCAGAACCATATATGTATATACGGTGTATATACGGTATTTTTGGCTGGGAAATTACCAAATACACGGTCATGTACGGTGTATATATACGGTTCTGGCCAACCTTAATTGTACAGTGTGTGGCCTCACGGGTAAAAGGTGCTGTTTTCTCATACAGACACAATCTGTACTTTCATGCCAACACCTGACTCACTTTGTGCCTGTACCGTGTAGCTTGTGCCTGTACCGTGTAGCTTGTGCCTGTACCGTGTAGCTTGTGCGTGACTCAGCTTGTGCGTGACTCAGCTTGTGCGTGACTCAGCTAGTGCTTGAATCAGCTTGTGCGTGACTCAGCTAGTCCTTGACTCAGCTTGTGCGTGACTCAGCTTGTGCTTGACTCTGCTTGTGCGTGACTAAGCTTGTGCGTGACTCAGCTTGTGCGCGTACTGCGCACCATGTGCAGCTTGTGTGTGTGCTGCTGCTGCTGCCTCACACCTTGCATCCTTTTAACGTGTGTACTGCTCATGTGTGTGCAGCTTGTGTGTGCGTGCTTCTGCCTCACGCTTTGTGCCCTTTTAATGTGTGTGTGTGTGTGTGTGCTGCTTTCCTCCACTCTTGATGTCAGTGTGTGCAACATGAGTGTGTGTGTGTGTGTTCCATGCGTAGGTCACCTTTGTGCCCGTGGCCGGCCTCCCTGGGGATAATTTGAATGAGCTGTCTGGGCGTATGCCGTGGTGGGTGTCTTAGTTGGGATTGCCAAATGTCTGGCAGATGGCATTCTTGTCATGGGCCCGTGTGTGTATGCACGCTTGCGCATCAGCTTGTATACTGAGATTTGTTGGGCATTAGTGTGACTTGGCAGTTTGCAGGTTTCCATGTGCACGTGCCTGCGTGTTTAAGTGGACCGTGCATCAATAGGTCACTCCGAGGGATACGTCCTTTCGTTACACACAAAACTTATTTCCGGCCAAGCAGTACTTGGGCGTGTGTGATTTGCGTAGCTTTGGAAATGTGACCGTGCTTGTCTGCCTCTGAGTCACAGTCTGCTGTGGTGCATATGTTGCCGTAGTGCAATTGCAATCACTGCAGTGCCTCTGCTACCATCGCTGTTGCCATGCCACTGCATCACAAAGGCATGTGGTGGTGGTGGTGGTGGTGGTGGTGGTGGTGGTGGTGGTGGACTTGTGTGTGTGTGTGTATGTGTGTGTGTTTGTTCTTGTCACTTGCTGCGCCACAACTGATGCTGCCACGCTGCTGCACTACGAGGGCATACCGTGGTGGACGTGGGTGTGTGTTTTAGTTACTCTCTGCGCTTCAAGTGCATATACTGTAGTGTTGACGTGCGTGTGTGTTCTGGTCACTCGCTGCGCTTCAAGTGCATATACTGTAATGTGGACGTGCGTGTGTGTTCTGGGTACTCGCTGCGCTTCAAGTGCATATACTGTAATGTGGACGTGCGTGTGTGTTCTTGTCACTCGCTGCGCTTCAAGTGCATATACTGTAATGTGGACGTGCGTATGTGTTCTGGTTACTCGCTGCGCTTCCAAGTGCATATACTGTAATGTGGACGTGCATGTGTGTTCTGGTTACTCGCTGTGCTACGGGCGTGAGCTGCTTAGGGCATGCTGCTGCAAGCATATGCCTCGCCCTGCTCTAGAGGACGTGCATGCCGTGGTGGACATGTGTGTTTCAATGGTGTCTTGTTGTGCCTTGCTCTCAGTCATAGGCACCTTCCAATCATTATTTGTGTTTGCATCATTTGCTGCATCAAAAAGGTATGAACGTGCGCGTGGAGCTACACTATTGGAGGCCCTTGAGGCTTTGGAGCCCATCCCTCGCTTGTCTCAGCCGCTAGCTCAACCACCACTTCTACCTCAGCAACTGCAGCAGCTGCAGCAGCAGAAAGAGCAGCTACAGCAAGCACAGCAGCAGAGGGAGCGGAAGGAAGGACAGGGGCAGCAAGGCGAAGGGAAGGGGGCGTCTGCTGCATCTACAGGGGCATCAGAAGGGGGATACGCAGGGCTTGTGATGCCAATACAGGTGAGAGTGATGTCAGCCTTGGTGATAGAAGAAGTGGACATGTGGCTCACTTGTGATGCCAGTACAGGTGAGAGTGATGTCAGCCTTGGTGATAGAAGAAGTGGACATGCGGCTCACTTGTGATGCCAGTACAGGTGAGAGTGATGTCAGCCTTGGTGATAGTAGAAGTGGACATGCGGCTCACTTGTGATGCCAGTAAAGGTGAGAGTGATGTCAGCCTTGGTGATAGAAGAAGTGAACATGCGGCTCACTTGTGATGCCAGTAAAGGTGAGAGTGATGTCAGCCTTGGTGATAGAAGAAGTGAACATGCGGCTCACTTGTGATGCCAGTAAAGATGAGAGTGATGTCAGCCTTGGTGATAGTAGAAGTGGACATGCGGCTCACTTGTGATGCCAGTAAAGGTGAGAGTGATGTCAGCCTTGGTGATAGAAGAAGTGGACATGCGGCTCGCTGTTGCGCAGCGATTCTCCTGCAAGTGCGATGACCGAATAATGCGTTTGAGCTTGTGAGTTGCCCTGGTGCTGAATCTGCCGCTGACTTTGCCTTTGTTACTGCCTGCAGTTTGTGGTCAAGATCAGCGGCATCGGGGCCGTGGCTTTAGGACGTGTGGAGGCAGGCAGCTTGCAAGTGGGCATGCAGGTGTGCAGGAGTGAGTGTATGTGTGCTGGTGGGTGGGTGGTTGGGTAGGAGTATGTGCACGTGCTCGTATGTGTGTGTATTTATGTGAATGTGTGCATAATTTGCAAATCACGGTTGCAGCTTCTTGCACTGCCATGCATGCACCCACATTCTGGAATGTGCAAATTCATATGCTCAAAAGAATGTGATTTTTTGGTCATATCATGGCTATCCCTGCATGTCGTGTATTAGTAGGGTTGGCCAGAACCATATATATTCGGTGTATGTACGGTGTTTTTGGCAGGGAAATCACCAAATATACGGTCGTATACGGTGTATATATACGTTTCTGGGCAACCCTACGTATTAGGTATAGTAACAGTCAGTCGCTTATCTTCCTTCCTCTGAAGGGCAAGGGGTAATGGGTCCTTATTCAGCCACGTTGTTGCCTCTAATTTCCTTTGAATTGCCTTGTCACTGGTGGCTTTCGTCTATGCACAGGCTTTATGAGTTGTCACGAAGTATGCACAGACATTCAGGCTTTTGTCTACACAGGCTTAATGTGTTGTCACGATGTATGTACAGACATATTTCAGGCTTTCGTCTACACAGGCTTTATGTGTTGTCACGATGTATGTACACACATATTTCAGGCTTTCGTCTACACAGGCTTTATGTGTTGTCACGATGCATGTACAGACATTCAGGCTTTCATATACACAGGCTTTATGTGTTGTCACGATGCATGTACAGACGTTTTTTAGGCTTTCGTCTACACAGGCTTAATGTGTTGTCACGATGTATGAACACACATATTTCAGGCTTTCATATACACAGGCTTTATGTGTTTTCACGATGTATGTACAAACATCCAGGCTTTCATATACACAGGCTTTATGTGTTTTCACAATGTATGTACAGACATTCAAGCTTTCATATACACAGGCTTTATGTGTTGTCACGATGTATGTACAGGCATTCAGGCTTTCATATACACAGGCTTTATGTGTTTTCACGATGTACGTACAGACATAATTCAGGCTTTCGTTTACACAGGCTTTATGTGTTTTCACGATGTATGTACAGACATATTTCAGGCTTTCGTTTACACAGGCTTTATGTGTTTTCACGATGTATGTACAGACATAATTCAGGCTTTCGTTTACACAGGCTTTATGTGTTTTCACGATGTATGTACAGACATAATTCAGGCTTTCGTTTACACAGGCTTTATGTGTTTTCACGATGTATGTACAGAAATTCAAGCTTTCATATACACAGGATTTATGTGTTGTCACGATGCATGTACAGAAATTCAAGCTTTCATATACACAGGCTGTATGTGTTGTCACGATGTATGTACAGACACAATTCAGGCTTTCGTTTACACAGGCTTTATGTGTTGTCACGATGTATGCACAGACATTCAGGTTCAAGACTCATTGGAATACATTACGGTCATCTACTGCGTAAGTGTACGGTTTTAGCCAGCCCAATGCCTGTGCTGCATATTGGAGTGGGCTGGTTGTCCAGGCTGGGTGGCAACTTCGTTAGAAGATGCCAAAGTACCTAACAAAAAGTGTTGGTCTCCACTGCCTGTGTGTGCATGTTTTGTTGCTGTGTTTTTAAAATTCCCCGTCGCTATTACTTGTGAGAGCTGCAAGTTGTGAGGGGGCCAATCCCACATCGTTGATTTCTTGACCGGCTCCAGCTTTGGCAGAATGCTTTTAGGGTATTATCTCAGGAAGGCTTATTTTGATGGTTTCAGAATGGTACTCGGTAATCTTATTATCTGGTGTTATGGGGGAAAGGAGATCGAGTGCATAGCTGTCCAACAGCAACGTCTGTGTTTCCTTCCTTCGTGCTTGGGGTGTGATCTCTGCTTGTGTGTTATGTCTTTCCTTCATTCGTGCTTGGGGTGTGATCTCTGCTTGTGTGTTATGTCTTTCCTTCATTCGTGCTTGGGGTGTGATCTCTGCTTGTGTGTTATGTCTTGTGAACAAACTGTAATGTGAGCGTACCTGTGCAATTGCGAGTGCCTGTGGGTCCTCTGGCCCTTTAACAGGCACACACACACACACACTCCAATTTGCCTCTCAAGTATGGTTGGCCAGAACCACATATACACGGTGTAAACACGGTATTTTTGGCTGGGAAATCACCGAATGTACGGTCATATACAGCGTATATACATAGTTCTGATTGACACTCAAGCCAATTCTCCTCCCTACCCACTCTTATTCCTTACTTTTTTACTCACTCTTCTTACTCACTCTTCTTACTCACTCTCCCTACTCTCTATCCCTACCCACTCTTCTTACTCACTCTTCTTACTCACTCTTCTTACCCACTCTCCCTACTCACTCTCCCTACTCACTCTCCTTACCCACTCTTCTTACCCACTCTCCCTACTCACTCTCCCTACTCACTCTCCTTACCCACTCTTCTTACCCACTCTCCCTACTCACTCTCCCTAATCACTCTCCTAACCCACCCTCCTCCCCCACGCTCCCCACCCACTCTCCTTGCTCCAGAGCTGGTGGGTACAGGCACCAATGAACAATTGGATCGGTGTAGCTTTTGCACTGCTTTCACTCACGGCCAGGAACACTCAGGTTCAGCATACGCGCAGAGCTGCTCCAGCAGGCCCTCAAACCTGTGCTGCATTTTGTGCCGCTCGCTGATACCCTACAAATACACTTTTCAGATCGCCAGCAAGATTGCCCGCACATGCACATGCGCACAGATACCCGAAACTGTTTGTGCAGGTTGGCTTCTTGCCGCGAATGGTACAAGCATCCAAGCCCTCCCAAGCAAGCACGGCTGTGTCCATGCAGGTGTGGAACGTGAGTATTGTGTGAGTGTGTTTACGAGTGTTTACGAGCAGGGCTGTGCCAGTACGGTATACGGTACGGTGTACGGTTATACGGTACGGTACGGAAATACGGCGTACAACAGTAATTATACGATTTTGGACCATATATACGGTAAAATACGGTATGGCAAACGGTACGGTCTAAACTTCGAAAGCCTCACTCAAAAAGTTAAAACATAAACCCACGTTGTTGCGCGTATTGTTTTGCAGATGTTCTTTACAGGAGGCCGCATGCATAGTCGGTTTGTTTTGGGCTCAGTGGTTGCTGATGACTCAAAACATGCGCACAGAAAGTCATAAACTTTCTGCCTTCAGAAAAAAGTGTAGATGCAAGCATGTCTCACTCCTCAAGCGCAGTTTCCTGATCCAGTCCAGCCTTGAAACTCAGAAACATTGCCGCACGTGAACAGGACTAGGCCGGTGTGAAGGGCCAGCTTAGGTAGAGGGTGGTTGTACGGGCAATGTGGTGATTGAGTGGCTAGCCTGAAATTCAAAAGCTGGCAGTAGTCCGTGGTAATGCCACGCTCCTTCTTGGCGTCACAGGTTCAAATCCACCGGGCCGGTGTGTTTCTTTGTTTCCCTTCCACTTGCTCTGTCATCCATCATTTTAGGAACATAAAAGCTAACCTGATCGATATCCCATGTGTAAACGCCCTGTGTGTTGCGCGTGCCTGTCCAGGTCAAATCCTTGGAGTCACACTGCATGAGCATGATGGGCGGCAGCACGGCAGGCCCTGGTGAGCAAACACAGTAAACATACAAGATACAAGCAATCGGTTACAATGGGGGGTGACCTTCAGCCAGGTTGTTTGGCTGATCGGTTGCTGACTGGTCTCGGCCAGTCACAAATAAATCCATAAGCTCAGAAAGAAAAAGTCTATTGTTCTGCTGAGAAAGGAAATCATGAACAAGTTGGCAGTTGACCTGTTGCAGCAAAAAGGGTTGGGCTGCTGAAAAGTCCTCAAAAAAAGGGTTTAAGGGTTAGGGTTTAGGGCTTAAGCAATTGTAGCTGATGAATGAGAGTAACTAGAGGCCACACGTTCACAGAGGGTTATGGTACAGAGAACCACTCTGTATGAGCATCATGTACAGCACATCAGGAACGCTAAGCACACGCAGCCTAGCTTAAAAAACCAGAGTGGCTTAAAGCCATAATAGCTGAAAGGCGTTTTACGGGCATCACGGGCAGCAACACAACAGTACACAGCATGCCAATGCAGCGTTCTTCAATGACTAGAAGGCATGCTTACTTAGAGATCTTTTACACGTGCTTCTCTCATACACTGGGCCCCACGCGACCCATTCACTCTTGACAAAAGTGGCTGTCTTTTTGGCTGTTGTGTTGTTTTGCCCTCTCTGTGTACAGTGCGCCACCTGCGTTTTTTTGCTGTCTCAGTGTACAGTGCGCCGCCTGCGTTGTTTTGCTGTCTCAGTGTTCAGTGCGCCACCTGCGTTGTTTTGCTGTCTCAGTGTACAGTGCGCCACCTGCGTTGTTTTGCTGTCTCAGTGTACAGTGCGCCATTTGCGTTGTTTTGCTTTCTCAGTGTACAGTGCGCCACCTGCGTTGTTTTGCTGTCTCAGTGTTCAGTGCGCCACCTGCGTTGTTTTGCTGTCTCAGTGTACAGTGCGCCACCTGCG
>Ga0307968_1002673_pt1 | contig 14862 bp, 10 predicted proteins | sample OrgLakmetagen650_FD_201834 | JGI IMG/M metagenome (GOLD analysis project Ga0307968, IMG submission 201834) | Saline water microbial communities from Organic Lake, Antarctica - #650 | ecosystem: Environmental > Aquatic > Non-marine Saline and Alkaline > Saline | place: Antarctica: Organic Lake... | reverse complement strand
TGGGGGTGTGGGGGGGGTGGGTGAGTGGGTGCAGATGCGAGTGTGGGTGGGTGTGTTTGTGTGTGTGTATGTGTGTGTGTGTGCGTGTGTGTATGTGTCTGTGCGCTTGGACACGGCAGATTATGTATGAGCAAAAGAGTGCAAACATTGGAGCACTTGCTCTTGTGACGTTTTGTACCTTGCAGTTGTTGCAGCTGCTGCTGGGTGGTGCACTTTGATGTGGGTGTTCCTGGATCTGTGGGTGGGTGTGTTTGTGTGTGTATGTATGTGTGTGTGTATGTGTGCTTGCTTTGGCTCACGGTACGGTGATGGTGTGTGTGTGGGCATATGGGATGCAGATGAATGAATGTGTGAGAATGAGCGGTATGACGTTGCAGGATTTACAGTAAAGCAAGGCTGGAGCCTTTGTGCGATGCATACTTTGTTCAGCATAGCAGCCTGCACTCTTTTTCAGACAGTGAATTGCCAGTGGGAGCAGGGCAGCAACAGACCGCTTGCCGCTCTCCTCTTCAAATGAAAGTCATCATGACCGTGTGAACTTATAATTGCTAGCAATCCCTCAAATAGTGAGCCGCTGTGTATTTCATTTCCTTGGTAGGACTCAACAATAACTGGCCACGCAGTCAAAACGCAGCCAACACAAAGCAGTTGTTTCTGTGTAGTGCCACAGGTGTTAATGGGAATGCTTGTGACTTAGTAGGTGCAGTTAAAATTCCAAAATTGAGCGCCAGCAATGCACTGACATTGAGAAAAGGACGACAGCACAGGCAACTTAAAATATTCCTACGCATGCACTGACATTGAAAAAAGGACGACTGCACAGGCAACGTAAAACACTCCTGCGCATGCGTCCAAGATGCAACAGAACAAAAGCTGTGGGACCACTGAAAACCACTCCTGCACATGGCATTTAAAATGCAATGGATGAATAAAACGATGGAAGCACTAAGAACTGCTCCTGCACATGCATTCAGCACGCATAAGAAGAACAGATGTGTGCAGACTGGTGGACTTATCCTGCACACACATACGAAGAACAGATGTTTGCAGACTGGTGGACTTGTCCTGCGCACACATACGAAGAACATATGTTTGCAGACTGTGGACCAGCCCTGTACATCAATCCTGCGCGTCAAGATGAAACGGAGTCAAGATGAAAAGAACACAAAGAATGCAAGCTGCTGTGAACACCACTCCTGCACATGCTTTCTTGTGTACTACAACAAGTTGTTCACCTGGCCCTCCTTTCCCTTTCCAACAGCCTTCAACCTTAATCCTCACAGAGACACACACACACACACATACACACACACACATACACTCACGCACACACACGCTCTGTACCCCACAGGACCAGACCCCCCCTCCCCCTCCCCTCCCACCCTCCTCCACCCCACAACACCCCACACCCCCCCCACCGTGTACTCCAAGCTCTACTCCAACGCAGCCGCTGCACCCGACTCCCCCCAACAAAATTCAGTGACTTCAACACCATGCGGCAGCAGCCGCCCCCAATCAAGTCCCAATGTGTACTTTCCTAACGCGGCTCTGGGCTCAGGACTGCCGCCACTCTCAACTTCAGTCTTTCCCCCTCGCGCCGGGTCCTCAGAAAACTTGAGAGACCTGAGGGGCGCTGTGCTCTCGCACCATTCCCGCAGTCCGAGTAAGCTGCAGCTGCAGCTGGAAAGGCTGCGTGCAGAGATGCAGCACAAGCAGGACGCCAGCAATGTGTCGGATAGCATGTGAGTGGGTGTGAAAGAGACTGTTCTATGTTTTTGTTTAGTTTGGGTTATAAAGGCCTCCAGCCTGGCGTGGCTGCTCAACCTATAGCGATCTCCAAACAAATATTAAAGATAGATTGTTCAACGCATGCTGCTAAAATCTGAGGTCGGCAGAGTTTAAATCTTAGAGGTAGAGGTTAGGCTACGTGCAGGGATGCAGCACAAGCAGGCCGCAAGCAATGTGTCGGGCAGCATGTGAGTGGGTGTGAGAGAGATAGTTCACTGCTTGCTGCCAAGTTCTAAGGTCGGCAGAATCTAAACCATAGAGGTTAGGCTACGTGCAGGGATGCAGCACAAGCAGGACGCAAGCAATGTGTCGGATAGCATGTGAGTGGGTGTGAGAGAGATAGTTCACTGCTTGCTGCTAAGCTCCAAGGTCGGCAGAATTGTAATCATAGAGTTTAGGCTACGTGCAGGGATGCAGCGCAAGCAGGACGCAAGCAAAGCATCTGATAGCATATGAGTAGATTTGGCCAGAACCATACGTTTATAGGTATATACGGTGTACATACGGCATTTCCAGCAGGGAAATCACCATACATGTGATCATTTACGGCGCAGATATACGGTTCTGGCCAACCCTACATATGAGTGAATGTAACTTTTGCCAGCGGTGCTGGGCTCCTAGATTAATTCAACCCCAATTCCCAGGGAGTACGCTGAACCCGCTTAGCTAACTGAGCAATGCCTTTTTAATTTAGGATAGACGCTAGTTGTAGCTTTATTCCCTGCTGGACTGTGACGATTTATTCCTTGCCATAAATAAGCTACAAAGCTGTATTTCTTGCTAGACTGTGACGCTTTATTCCTTGCTATAGGCTATATAGCTTTATTTCTTGCCAGTCTGCGAAGCATTCTTTTCACCTAGACTGCTAACCTGCATTCCTCACTAGGATGTGAAGCTTTATTTCTTGCTAGGCTGTGAAGCTTTATTTCTTGCCAAGCTGCGAAGCATTCTTTTCACCTAGACTGCTAACCTGCATTCCTCAGTAACTTGCTTTGCTTTATTTCTTGCTGGGCTATAAAGCTTTATTTCTTGCCAGTCTGCGAAGCGTTCTTGTGACCTAGACTGCTTTCCTGCATTCCTCACTAGGCTGTGAATCTTAATTTCTTGTTAGGCTGTAAAGCTTTATTTCTTGCTGGGATGTGAAGCTTTACTCTTTGCTAGGCTGTGAAGCTTAATTCCTTGTTAGGTTGTAAAGCTCTACTTCTTTCTGGGCTATTAAGCTTTCTTTCTTGCTTGGCTGTGAAGTTTTATTCCTCACTAGGCTGTAAAGCTTTATTCCTCGCTAGGCTGCTAGGCATGATTTCTTGCTACGCTGCTAACCTGCAAAGCTGTGATTGATGCGTAGCTGTGTGCAAAAATCTGCAAAAGCACAACTCAAGTGTTGCGTAGCTGTGTGCTGAAATCTGCAAAGCTGTGATTGATGCGTAGCTGTGTGCTAAAATGTGTTATAATCTGCTGTGATTGTTGCGTAGCTGTGTGCTAAAGTGTGCTGTGATTGTTGCGTAGCTGTGTGCAGAAATGTGTAAAAATCTGCTGTGATTGTTTCGTAGCTGTGTGCTAAAATGTGCTAAAATCTGCTGTGATTGTTGCGTAGCTGTGTGCAGAAATATGCAAAAGCACAACTCAAGTGGCGCGTCACATGACACGTATGTGTGGGAGTGAATTATTGCTGGGCTCCGTGGTTGGTGAAAGCCCAATTCACATCAAGGTTGCTCCACTCACAGCTCAGTTTTCATGAGTGGGGTGACGTAGTGGGTTAGGGCTGAGTGGGGTGACGTAGTGGGTTAGGGCTGAGATGGTAATGGTTGTAAGCTTTCATGAGTGGGGTGACGTAGTGGGTCAGGGCTGAGATGGTAATGGCTGCAAGTTTTCATGAGTGGGGTGACGTAGTGGGTCAGGGCTGAGAGTCAAGGGTCTGGGGGATGGTGATGACTAGAAGACATGGAATGAGACATTTTTGGGTTATATTCAGGGTTGGCCAGAACCATATGTATACAGTGTATATATGGTACATCTGGCAGGGAAACCACCAAATATACGGTCGTATACAATGCATATATACGGTCCTGGATGACCCTACTTATATTCAGGGGGGTGCTCTTGCTCGTGCTGATGCTGGAAACAACAGGGTTTCAGAAAGATATCAATTGAGCTTTGCACGCGCAGATCCTGAAACAACAGGGTCTGAGGCAGATATAAATTAAGCTTTGCACGCGCAGATGTTGGAAACTACAGGTTCTGAGGCAGATATAAATTGAGCTTTGCACGCGCAGATGCTGGAAACTACAGGTTCTGAGGCACATATCAATTGAGCTTTGCACGCGCAGATCCTGATACAACAGGGTCTGAGGCAGATATCAATTGAGCTTTGCACGTGCAGATCCTGAAACAACAGGGTCTGAGGCAGATATAAATTAAGCTTTGCACGCGCAGATGCTGGAAACTACAGGTTCTGAGGCAGATATAAATTAAGCTTTGCACGCGCAGATGCTGGAAACTACAGGTTCTGAGGCAGATATAAATTAAGCTTTGCACGTGCAGTTGCTGGAAACTACAGGTTTTTGGGCAGATACCAATTAGCTTTGCACATGAATCAACGTACTCCTGTCCTGCTTGCACTTTGTGCAGGCTGTCAGGCGAGCTGGTGCACCGACTGGAGGTGAGTGTTCAAAATGCGGTTGCGACATCTGGAACGGGCTTGGCTTGTTTGGTGCATGTGTAGGGTTGGCCAGAACCATATAATGACGGTGTATTCTAAAGTTATTTTTGGCAGGGAAATCAGCAATGATACGGTCATATAGTGTGTGTGTATATATACGGAGCTGGTCGACCCTGTGCATGTGCAGTTTGGCAGTGTCAGCAGTGTGCATGTGCAACGTCACCTGCAGGTGCAAACCACTGTGTATCCTTCACTCAATCACACACACACACACACACACGCACACACACACACACACACACACACACACACGCACGCACACACACACACACACCAGCACACACCTCCACACATGCACACACGCAATCACGCAAGGACACGCACATACCTACCTATACACATCCACACATCCACACACAATTACACATCAGATGGAGCGTTTGGCGCGCAGCCAGCTGGATGCCTCCATTACTGAGGCGCAGCAGTTGGTGGGGCAGGTAAGGGTATACCGAGTCAAAGTGAAAACTGGTGTGTGTGTTTGTGTGTGTGTGTGTGTGTGTGTGTGTGTATGTGAGTGTGTGTTAAAACGCTCAAGCAGCGACGAGCATTGACACAGGAGGGTGCTCGACATTTAGATTGGGTAGCGTGAAACAAAATGCAATCGGTGGTACACCATATCTCATGATGTGATCAAGGAATGGGTACACCATATCTCATGATGTGATCAAGGAATGGGTAGGCCATTGTTTCAAACTATAGAACGTGTGTGTACAAGCCATTTACACACACACACAAACACACACACACACACATACACACGCACACACACACATACACCTGGGTGGGCAGTGTCACGCAAGGCTTGCGTGGCACAGAAAAATAAATACGCAGGCTGCTGCAAATGAGACCTTGGGCCGAGAGGCGGCTGCGTGCAAGGAGCACATGGCACAGGACAAGTGTATGTGCATGTCCATCCAACATACACCTCCCTGGAATTCATGCTTGGTTTAGGTGGACACCCTGCTTGTTGCAAACGAGACCTTGGGCCTAGAGGCAGCTGCGCGCAAGGAGCATGAGGCTCAACTTGAAGAGGCAATAGCCAGGTAATAGGTAATCGAAGCAAAGTACCAGAGGGTGCCTCAATAGTTGCACCGTTACTGGTCAAAATTGCTTTCAAACTACGCAGTAAGTGCTTTGGAGTGAGGAACTGGAACTTCATACCTCAATTAGAGTGCGTGTTCTCACATCATAGCACTTCACTGCACTGCACAGTGTGTGGCCTTTTCACGTCTTCTTAGCACTATGCTGCTACTGCAAACACTTACACGCACCCACCCCACCCCCACCCCTGCATAATACACTACCAGCTGCGTGGTATGCCTGTAGCCCATTTTTTTAGCAATTCGCTGATGCTGCACACACATTTCCACTCCTGTCCCTGCAGAATACACTTTTAGCTGCGTGGTATGGCTGGCCTGTTGCGCATTTTGCTAGTAATTTGCTGATGCTGCACACACTTGCACACAAACACACATCCACACACACACACACACGCACTCACGCACACACACACACACTCCTGTCCCTGCAGAATACACTATCAGCTGCGTGGCATGGCTGCCGGTGCTCCAGGCAGTGCCCTCATCCATGGAGTGGGTGCCATGCGGCAGAGTGCGCTGCTGGGAAGCCTAGATCTTGCTACCCCCGCTGCAAATTCGCCCACTGCTGTGAGTGTATGGCCTTATCACTAAAGTTGTGGGAAAAGTACTCAGACGGGTAGAAGTTTTGAGAATATTAGTGAAGAAATTTGCGTCAAAGCTGCTCAGCACACCTGCTGCGGACAAGTTTACAGTTTCAAGTGCTTGCGTCTGTCACACAGTACACGTCAATTATAACAATTATCAGCTTTGGTATGTAGGACACAAACACACACTCACACAAACTCACCTTCATTCGCTCTGTCCTTTTGATTCTACCAACACACACACACACACACACACACACACACACACACACACACACACACACACACACACACACACACACACACACACACACACACACACACACACACATACACACATACACACACACACAAACACTAGCACCTTCAATTGCACTCTGTCCTTCGTCAGGTATGCCGTTTGCTGGACATGCTGAGCTCGCAGCACCAGGGCGTACAAGCCTACACCACCGCTCTGGAGTCTACGCTCCAAGCAGCGCAGGCAAAACTGGTGGGTGTCCAGCAGGACGCTCTGAGGCTGTGCGTTTGCTGATTGGATACCCAGGTTGAGTGAGCTGAGGATCTGCTCGTTAGTCAAGACTGGAAGGCGGGCAGGCCTTCCCGTCAGTGGGCTGTACCCAAAATTTTCTAAGAGTCAATGATGAGTGAATATTCTGTCAATTGAGCTATATTTGGAAATTTCTTGCAAGTCAACGACTGGGCGATGGGTGGATGAGAGGGCTTGAACAGAGGCTGTGATTGGACCGTTGTACTGCTTGCAGAAATGTTTTATTGTTGGTGCTAGATTTGTGCCCTTTACATGTGAACAAACTTGTCAGGCGCACCTGCTGCTATCGGGAATCATTATGGGTGCCAGATCTCACACTCACCTGTGAACAATGGTTGTATGATGCACGGCGTGCAGAAATATATTAGTGTTGGTGCTAGATCTGTGCCCTTTACATGTGAACAAACTTGTCAAACACACCTGCTGCTTATGGAAATCATTATGGGTGCCAGATCTCACACTCACCTGTGAACAATGGTTGTATGATGCACGGTGTGCAGCAATATTTTAGTGTTGGTGCTAGATCTGTGCCCTTTACATGTGAACAAACTTGTCAGGCACACCTGCTGCTATCGGGAATCATTATGGGTGCCAGATCTCACACTCACCTGTGAACAATGGTTGTATGATGCACGGTGTGCAGCAATATTTTAGTGCTGGTTCTAGATATGTACCTTTACATGTGAACAAGCTTGTCGGGCGCACCTGCTGCTTACGGGAATCATTTTGGGTGATCTAGCCAGATCTACACCAACCTGAGCACTATGATTATGTGAATGAAGTTTCCAAGCGCACCTGCTACTAAGAGGACTTGTTCTGGGTGCCAGATCTGCACCAACCTGTGAGTTAGGTTGAATGAGTGTGAGTGCCAGATCTGCACCAACCTGCGAGTTAGGTTGAATGAGTGTGAGTGCCAAATCTGCACGCTCATGCAGACAGAAGGTTCATGCCTGTGCTGCTTGTAGGTGGGCTTGGAAGGCAAAGAAGACGCCATGCAGCAGAGGCGTCAGGCCTTGGAGGGTTTCAGCATCAGAGAAAGGTGAGGTGATTACCTCTCTACTGTGATGACACTCTAGCAAGGTGTAGTGTAGTTTAATTCTTCCTTGCTTATAATGTGTAGATATAATTCTTCCTTGCTTTTGCATTGCAGTGCTGACCAGCCCTTGGCTCAAATGCTGACTCTCCTTTACCCCGCCTGTACTCTTCTCGACGTCAGGCCACACCACGGAAAATCACTGTTTCCTGCCTTCTGTTGTTGCAGCGCTGACCTGCCCTTGGCTGACATGCTGATCCTCTTATCCCGCCTAAACCTACTCTTCCCTTCAACATCAGGACACACCATAGAAATGCACTGTTTCCTGCCTTCTGTTGTTGCAGCGCTGACCTGCCCTTGGCTGACATGCCAGCCTCTCCAGTTTCCGCCCTCGCCCATGAGAGGCTGAAACGACAGGTGAGATAAAAAGAGAAACAAAAGTCAGAAGACTTGGCGCTTTCAGGTGAGACTGGAGGAGTCGCAAAAGTTTAGTGAATAGGCTTGAACTTGTGGGGGGGAGACTAAAAGAAAGTCACAAGCAACGAATGGGAAGGCTGGGTAATCTGAGATAAATTAAATGAAGTAAAAGCCCTGGATAGCTTGATTTGGTGTCCAAAAAATCCCAGATTTACCTCAATGATAAATACTAAAGTAATGTGTGAGTGGGCTTTTATGAGATCCCGTGATCCCTAAAAATGAGAGGCTGAAGCACCAAGTGTGAGAGGCAAGAGTGAAATGTGTGAGAGGTGCTCAGGGTGAACCCATTTGAAGTGCAACTTCTAATGTTGCAACGATAGGGGCACAAGATGCAATGCAATGATGGTTGTGTGTGTGTTGCGAGTGAATTTGCCAGCAATGTCGCACGCGAGGTGACTGTTAGCATTTTGTAATGCAAATCACCAGGTTTCAACAAGCCTATGAAGCAGCTGCCTCACACATGTGTATATCACAAGTCGTGCTATTTTTCTGTTTGAGTTCGTTTTTCGTGTTTACTTTAGCAGAGTGCCTCTGTCTTTTACTTCTGCTGCACACACACATGCTCTATCCTATTGACTCTTGGAGCTCTCAGTGCACGCAGCTGAGTGCTTGTGTCTTGTTTGTCGTTCCTTCAGGTCCAAGCATGCAATGCTCAAATAGAGGCTTTGAAGCAGCAGCTGTTCATGGCTGAAAGGGAACGCATAGACGCTGAAGTGCAGCTGCAGGTGCGCCATATCCGTCCATTCCTGCAAATTACATGACCCTGCGTTTTCATTGGCTGAAAAGGGACACACATTCAGCGCCAGGGTGTAGCTGCAAAATTCTGCTGCTGGGCTGAATTGGATATGCGCTGGGGCTGAGCGATACATGGAAGCAGTGTTGAAGTGTGTGATTTTTCACCTGCACTGTTGAGAGCAAGGGCATGAATATGCACTGAGGCTGAGCAATATATGATAGTAGTGTCGAGTTTGTTTGTGTAATTCTGCACGGTTGAGAGGAAGAGCGTGAATATGCACTGAGGCTGAGCAATATATGATAGTAGTGTCGAGTTTGTTTGTGTAATTCTGCACGGTTGAGAGGCAGGGCGTGAGTATGCACTGAGGCTGAGCAATATATGATAGTAGTGTCGAGTTTGTTTGTGTAATTCTGCACGGTTGAGAGGCAGGGCGTGAGTATGCACTGAGGCTGAGCAATATATGATAGTAGTGTCGAGTTTGTTTGTGTAATTCTGCACGGTTGAGAGGCAGGGCGTGAATATGCACTGAGGCTGAGCAATATATGATAGTAGTGTCGAGTTTGTTTGTGTAATTCTGCACGGTTGAGAGGAAGAGCGTGAGTATGCACTGAGGCTGAGCAATATATGATAGTAGTGTCGAGTTTGTTTGTGTAATTCTGCACGGTTGAGAGGAAGGGCGTGAGTATGCACTGAGGCTGAGCATTATATGATAGTAGTATTGAATTTGTTTGTATAATTCTGCACTGTTGAGAGGAAGGGCGTGAATACGCACTGAGGCTGAGAAATACATCAAGGCAGGAACATAGTACCATACGAGGAAGGGCGTAAGTATTGTTAATCAAGACACTTGAGGCAGCGTTGATTTGTTTGTGTAATTCCAGAGGGGGGCGACTGACCCCTTAAATGGGGTGTTTTTCAAATGTACCCAGAGTGTGCCGTCATTGGCAACTGTCGAACTTGGCTCTAAATGTAGTATCCATAACAGTTGAGTTTGACTGTTGCCAATGACGGCGCAAAGGCTAATTCAGATGCGGCATGAACCCTACTTTTCCTTCACCCGTGTGTGGTCATTCTGGAATGGTGACATTTGGGCAACCTCCTGTTTCATACTCTTAAATTCCACCATGCAATAATGAATGGGAAGTATCATCTGAGTCATGCATCAAATTCATGCATCTGAGTCATGCATTTGAGTCATGCATCTGAGTCATGCATTTGTTTCATGCATATGATTCATGCATCGAATTCATGCATCTGAGTCATGCATTTGATTCATGCATCTGAGTCATGCATTTGATTCATGCATTTGATTCATGCATCGAATTTATGCATCTGATTTGTGTGTCTGATTCAAATATGTGACACATGCCATGCATCACTACTTGGATCGGTCAGCCTGTAAATGCTGAAGTATGTCTCGCGCTTGAACAGTTAAGAAAGAGATATTCATGAGGAACGTACATTGATGAGTGGTTGCACCTCCCCAATCATGCAGGATGGCTGTCAGCCCACACCCCAGATACAACTTGAAGACCTCCAGCAGCAGAACAGGCAAGTTGCGATCCAACTGTGAAAATCATTACGATCCGATTGTGAAAATCGCTGTGATCAAAATGTGATGATTGTTGCGATCAAATTGGGATAATCCTTTTGATCAAAATGTGATAATCGTTGTGATCAAAATGTGATAATCGTTGTGATCAAAATGTGATCTTTGTTGTAATTAAAATGTGATAATCGTTGTGATCAAAATGTGATAATCGTTGTGATCAAAATGTGATAATCGTTGTGATCAATATGTGAAAATCGCTGTGATCAAAATGTGATGATTGTTGCGGTCAAATTGGGATAATCGTTGTGATCAAATTGGGATAATCGTTGTAATCAAAATGAGATAATCGTTGTGATCAAAATGTGATAATCGTTGTGATCAAAATGTGATAATCGTTGCGATCAAACTGTGAGAATTGTTGCGATCCAACTGTGAAAATCGTCATCAATTTTTTTGAGAATCGTTGCATGTTGGAAGAGGGTGCGTGCATTGTGACTGTAGCACGCATTTGTAAAGGTAGGCTTTTAAGTGAATACCAAAAGTTGGTAGGCATCTTGGAGATACGCAGATACACACAGTCGCACACATTCTCTCTCTCTCCTCTCTCTCTCTCTCTGTCTCTCTCTCTCTCTCTCTCTCTCTCTCTCTCTCTCTCTCTCTCTTTCTCTCTCTCCCTCTCTCTCTCTCTCTCTCTCTCTATTTCTCTCTCTTCATCTATCTATCTATCTATCTATCTATCTCTTACACACACACACACACATACACACACAATTACACACACAAGCACACATACACACACATATACACACACTTACACATACAAACACACACATACAGACACACATACATACAAATACACACAGGGATGCTGATGCGCGTCACCAAGCTGCCACCGCTCACATCTCAGAGCTGCAGCATGCATTGCACGACGAACGGTGCCGTGCGGATTCACTGTCCACACAGCTGTCGTCGCTGCAGCAACTAGTCCAGCTGCATCAAAGCAGCAGCAGCCAGCCTGGCAATATCCCAGGCCCTTCTAGCGTTCCGCTTGCACCTGCGGGTCCTGTGGCCCCGTTCATCTTCAACGCGAGCAAGCAGGATACACAGCTGGCAAAACAGAAGGAGCAGCAGCAGCGGCGTGAATACCTGAGACGGAGTACTCTGCAGCAGGTGAGCATTTCAGTTGGATGTGGTCTAGCTGCAATGCGTGAGCATTGCGCATGGCCGACACTGTGTTGTTTGAGGCAGCACACATAAATGCAGGCGATTAAGATAAGCTTTCAGCATTCTGCAGGGTTAGGTTTTTACAGGATTCAGAGACGTTTGATACGGTAAACTACGTGTGAAATGCGTGAGTGTTGGCTAGAACCATGCATGCATACGTATAGATGGTAGTACGGTATTTTAAGCTGGGGATTAAACATAAACGTAAATGTACACCACGCTTCATCTATAACTCACAACAGCACCCTAGCATGCAGCACGGCCCAGTGCCACTTTGATACCAATTATGTGCAAGCTCTTTCTTGCTCACTCCAAATCTCACAGCAGCACCCTAGCAACATACACCGGCACTCTGGCAGCCCAAGAATGAACAGTGCTTCCCCTCTTCACTCATTAAGACCTGCACTCAACCTCAAACACGCAGCAGCACCCTAGCAACATGCACCGGCGCTGTGGCAGCCAGCACGGCACATGGACACAGCGTTTCCTGCATGTGGGCAGCAGTGCACACCGCAGCAGCCTCAGGAGCATTGGGGGTGAAGGAGGGGTGCGCATGAGTGCAGCTCGTCTTGCTGCGGCCATGTGCCATGTTAGGTAGGGACAACATTTTGTGTGTGTGTGCGTGTGTATTTCAGCCTGTGCATGTGTTTGTGTGTGTGTGTATGTACGCATTTGTTTGTGTGTGGTGTTTGTGTATTTGTTTATGCTTTGGGCATGGTTGCGTGGAAATGAACTATCTGCTGTGCAGCTGTCAATATTGCGACTTAGGTACTCTAGGCAGGCAGGGTTTGGTGCCGCCATGTGATATGTCAGGCAGCGTGTGTGCAGGCAATTGTTAGATTGCGGTGTTAGTGTTGCTGCCGGGAAACTGGAGGTGCCAGTTGCCAGTTTCTTGCTGCAGTGTGTGTGATGGTAGGGATGGTAGTGTTTGAGACATGGTGCTTTTGTATTGAATTTTATAAGCAAAAAAGGAGTTAAAACTTGGCTAGCCATGAGCTAAGAGTCATTTGGGTGAGCCGATGGCTTTGTTTCTGAGTCTCTCTTGGAAGCAGATGATGAAGGTGGGTGTTCTCATGGCCAAGTACTTTGGTGTGACGTGACAAAAGATGTCTACTATCCGATCTAGGCAAAACTATGTGATTTGTTCTCGTATCCCACAAAAGTGTCTACTTTCAGATATAGGCAAATCTTTGTGACTTGCTCTCGTATCTCACCAAAGTGTCTACTTTGAGATCTAGGCAAATCTATGTGATTCACTCTCAGGTATGTCACAAAAGACTCTATGTTCATATCTAGGCAAACCTTTGTGATTTGTGCATAGGTATTTTACAAAAATGTATCCTTTCCAGTGTTGTGCACCTGACGCTTGACGGCTTCAATGGTAAATGACGCTGACGGCATAATTTATGTCAAATTGACGGTGAAAATAGTAAATTACGCCGTCAATCGTCAGAGTTTAGTGACGGTAACGCCGTTATTTACGATTGTTATTTACGGTGCCATTTTTGAATGACGCCGTATGTGCACAACACTGATCCTTTCCCTTCGTACATGTTGGGCATAATTTCCAATGCCTCCGTGGTTTGACGAATTCCTGATTTGCACTAGCATTGTGGGTGGATCATACCGCATGCTCACATGCTACATGCTCATTAACGCATGGAGTTTCAGGAGCATTCCATACCCTGCTCCCATGCACAGACACTACAGGCAGGTGGTGTTGAGGTGCTAGGTTGCAAATCTAACACTAACTCTGCTCCCTGTGCTTAAATACTTGGCTTACTATGTCTTGCTGCTTTTAAATTAGCAGGCGCAGCAGGCAGATGGTGCTGAGGTGCCATGCAGCCAAAGAGGCAGCGATGCTACAGGCACCCCCACAACGTGCACCTTTTTTGGTGGGCATTGCAAGCGTGAGCTGCAGCGGCAACCTGATAGAGGGCTGGAGGCGCTGTCAGCAAAAACATTATGAACTGCAGCATCATCCTCAGCTCCCACGTCCGCAGCACGGCTTGGAAGCCCGCCAACAGCAGCAGTTGCAGTGGCCAAGCGGCAAGAGCTAGCTGGGGTACAGCTTGGGGTTACTTTTTTGAACAGGAACCTTTTGTCAGGTGTCCGTGGCGTACTCTAATATGAGCTCTAGATCTATGAATCTGTGACGCTTTCATTCTTTTATTGTATGATGACCAGTTGGCTGTTGAGTCGTGCCGTTCTAGTTGATTGCTTAAGCCTAGTGCTTAAAGAGATTCTGCACCGTGATTTTGCTGTGCAACCTTTGTTAATCTCTCTTTTATATTCTGACACAAAACATGGACTGATACACATGACAAAGTTTTGTTTTAATTTTGACATTCATTTCTGCAGTTTCAGCATATGGCAATGGCAGGGTGCTACAAAATCTGATGGACACGCAAAAGGCGCCAAACAAATCTGACAGGCATCTGCAAATTCTGGGCTGCCGGCCCAAACTTGACTCCCCTTCCCTGCTTCCTGACTCCCTACACAAACAAACAGGGTACCATTCTGCTTCTTTTAAGAGTGGACAGTGATTTATCTACCATAGGTAGTTACATTCATTGGGGGTTGAGCAGAGGCCTGCTTACCAACAGGAGTATTACTCAAATTTTTTATTGGGCTGCTTTCAATGTCCGTCTGGTTTGGATGATTTTTTGTTGCGGATCTGGTGGCAAGTAAGCTTAGATTCCAATGAAGAGGTGCGGCATGCAGACCTGTTATTCTGAGGCTTTGCAGGGGATTTGTTGTTTGCTGCTGTTAACGGTTCTTGTGACTCCCAGTCACTTCGGTAGGATAGTGTGGAAATTTTGCGGTGTTTTGTGAAGGGTAAATTTTGCGGTGTTTTGTGAAGGGGTAAAAAGAATATTAAAAAAATAGAGCCACTGTACTCGTTGCAGTGGCTCTCTCAATTTTTGTCGGGTCTGGCGACCTGTGTTGGTTATGCATGGTTATCAGGAGACCATCCTCGCCGTCTCCTCTTCACGTGTCCCTCGCGAGGGGTGTCTGCGCCAGCGGGCTCTGCGGGTCACGCACGGGCCCTCGTGGTCCTCCCTCACCTGCTGCCGCCGAGCAGTGGTTTTCAACTTTCTG
>Ga0307968_1002670_pt1 | contig 14876 bp, 19 predicted proteins | sample OrgLakmetagen650_FD_201834 | JGI IMG/M metagenome (GOLD analysis project Ga0307968, IMG submission 201834) | Saline water microbial communities from Organic Lake, Antarctica - #650 | ecosystem: Environmental > Aquatic > Non-marine Saline and Alkaline > Saline | place: Antarctica: Organic Lake... | reverse complement strand
TGTTGTTGTTATGGGACAGAAGGGGCAGATTTACGAGATGCCAGATGCCAGATGCCAGATGCCAGAATTCCGAGATTTCAGCAGCGGTGCCCCCCGCATCCGCGAGCACTTCATGAGGCAGAATCCCAGCGTAGGTGTAGCAGCATGCAAAGCTGACCCAGCAGGAATTCTCAGGGCGTAGTCGCAGCGCTCGCTAGCAATGGGAGAAATTGCCGACGCGAGGAGCATGCAGGAAAAGAGAGGCACCTGCACAGGACTACAGCAAGCACATCAGCAGCAGCATGTACACAGTCATTGGACACCTGCAGCAAGAGGGCAGTGACCGAGGCTTGTGTGGATGCAGCTGTTGCACAATTCATCTACGCTACAGGCACCACCTTCTGGGTTGTGGTAGCAATAAGCAAGTGATCATGCTACGTTCTGAGGGGCTGGGAGTTCCTCTGGGGGGCTCTAGAGGGCTTGGAAGTGCCTCTGGGGGGCTCTGGAGGGCCTGGGAGTGCTTCTGGGGGGCTCTGGGGGGCTTGTGGTTGCAAAATTCGTTAAGTTCCCAAAATCGTATTATACGGAGCAATTTGAAAAATACGGTAAATTCGTGATAAATACGATACGACGTATAATACGCCTACTTAGTATGACCCATCCCTAATAAATATTAAACGTAACCCCGGGTAATCCCGGAGCCTCAAATAAATATTTTATTCCCGCACATACCCCGGTGGACATTTACCCTAGGCAGTGCGTGTGCGTGTGTGAGTATGCGTGCACATGCGCGTGTGTGCGTGCGCATGTGTTTCGTGCTGCAGGTGCTGGGGCAGGTGCTCCATGGTGCTGGGGCGCATGTGTGTCGTGCTCCAGGTGATGTCCAGGAGTGTCGTGCTCCCAGTGCTGAAGCGCATGTGTGTCGTGCTGCAGGTGCTGGGGCAGGTGCTGGGGCTGGTGCTGGTGCTGGGGCTGGGGCGGGGGCGGGGGCGGGGCCTTCTCCGCTCATCACTGTTCACCCACCCACAACACTTTAATTTTGCCAATCCCGGGCAACCCCGGAGCCAATATATATCAAACAATACCGGAACCACCCCGAAGGGCAAAACACGTTATATACCCGGGATGATATCGGAAAGGTACAGAATCTTTCAACCCCCCACCTCCCCCGAACCCCATTTCCTGACCCCCCACACTAACAAAAGGGTGTCAACCTGCTCAGAATTTAAGCGGCTTATCAACCACCTGTTAAGTGCACTAATCCAGCCAAAAACTTTGCCAAAACACTTTTTTACTTCATTCTTGCAACTTATGCATAATGCAATACGTGAACTGCAAGTTTGGAATGAATTGCTGGTCATTTGCCTGAACACACCCCCGCGGCTTACTTGGGGGCATTCCATGCATTTCTATGACCAGGCACCCAACCCCCCCCCCAATTATCAGATCACCCAACAAGGGTTCCAATCGAACAGGCTTGAGCTGAGGATCCCAAAAATGTATTTGATGTCACGATTCCGAATATTTGGTTCATATTTCAATCGAGACGTGACGCCAAAAAGTGACCCTTGACGCCTCCTGCTTACCCTGCAAGGAGAGAGGAAGCTCTTCTTCCTCAAGCGTGTAGTTAGGGTTGGCCAGAACCGCATATATACGCCGTATATGACCGTATCTTTGGCGATTTCCTTGCCAAAAATGCCGTATATACATCGTATATCTATGGTTCTGGCCAGCCCTATATTTAGTGTGTGTAGGGTTGGCCAGAACAGTATATCTGCACCGTATATGACCGTATGTAAGGTGATTTCCCTGCTAAAAACACTGTATGTACACCGTATATACCTATACATGTATGGTTCTGGCCAACCCTAAGTGTGTACAAGCAAAATGTGAGAGCACTACTTACGCAGTGCTTGCGCGTAGCAAGAATGAAAGCAGAAGAGCTTACATTAAAAATCAGGTGGTCAACGTTGATTCGGCGCGCACGTGCAGCTGCGTTCTGTTGGCCCGCATTTAAAAGCCGCAAGAAGGTAGCTTCTGTGTCCTCCATACCGCTCAAGGTCAGGGTCTTCAGTGTTGCCTGCTTTGGAAAGGAGGCCATCGCAGCTAAGACCTCCACCGGAGCCCCTCCCGTCTCATAAGTGGTTATTTGGCTGTTGATGGACGGAGACCTGCAGGATGATTGGTGTTACTAGGTAGGACTAATTCGTTCAAAATCAAAGCATTAGGCTTTAAATTGTAGGGGGGATGCAAGCACGGAGTAGATTGGTGTACATCCCTAACATCATTGGTGTACATCCCTAACATCATTGGTGTACATACATCCCTAACGTCATTGGTGTACATCCCTAACATCATTGGTGTACATCCCTAACGTCATTGGTGTACATCCCTAACGTCATTGGTGTACATCCCTAACGTCATTGGTGTACATCCCTGACATCATTGGTGTACATCCCTGACATCATTGGTGTACATACATCCCTAACGTCATTGGTGTACATCCCTAACGTCATTGGTGTACATCCCTAACGTCATTGGTGTACATCCCTAACATCATTGGTGAACATCCCTAACATCATTGGTGTACATCCCTTACACATATCACCGCATACGTTCTGACCCCACCCCTGCAGTGCCACAGACAAATTAAACATTCAACTCGTTAGGGCCTCCTCGTACAGCTCGCATTGGAGTTTGTCACTTGAGCCAGGCTGTAGCAGGCAAAAATTTGTAGGTCTGTATAGCTCCACCTGCTCCAGAAATCCTTGTGTGTGAAATTTGCGCATGGGTGCTTATTCCGTACAGCTTGATACCAGGCATGCAGGGATTTTGTAGACGTGCTTTATCCAACACAGCGCCATGTGCCTGTTGAGAAAGTGGTGTTCTACGAGCATGTGGCAACGTATCCGCGTATCCGCGGCCACGCCCTCTATTGTAGATGCCTTACCATGCAAGCGCGCTCGAACAGACAAAAAGCGCCCGTTGCGAGCACAGGTGCAAGAACGAACAAAACAGACCCCACACACGCACTCCTGGGGTCCGAAAAAATAGGGTAACGTGCTACGTGTCCATCTTGACTACGCAAGCCACTCTGGACATCGTGCTGTGCGTGCTGCAAATCAGCCAAATCGTCAACACGCACACGGGACAAATGCTTTATCCAACACAGGTGAAAGACACAGCCTGCTGCCCAGTACCGCATCCAAACATTTATGCACGGACAGCACGTTGCTTGCTGTGAAAGGAGGATTGTGATGGGCCTTAATGCGTGAGCCCAAACTTGCCCCATATCTGAATGTCCAGATTGTTGCTGCAGGGCACGTTACGTTAGACAACGTGCGTAGGAACACTCACTTGTAGAGGGCGCTGGACGAATGGCGCAGGGCCGCGCGGTCATTGCCCTCAGGTATGCAATGGTACAGCATGCCCCAGAGGTCATCGTTCAGATCCAGCAGGCCCGTTTGGGAGGCGGTCATGACAGGGTTTCTCGTATGTACTTCGCGGCCACGCCCTCTATTTCTCTTGCTACAGCATGCATGCAGCACAGGGAGAGCCGTATGATATCGAGTCTATGGCACGTGCTTGTTGCAACAGGAAAAGGAGGAGGAGAAGAAGAAGCCCCTTACCTTTTCAGGATGTACATGCAAATGAAACTAGTTTATTTTTATTGTTTATCAGTATTTTGTTTATCAGTACTTGTTGTCTCATTTGATGTAATGAATGCCTTTAGAGCAAGGCTTAAGCAAATGCCAAATACCAAATTCCAAATGCCAAATGCCAGGAGAGCACCAATTCACAGTTCAGTACAATCCCATTCATCAGGATTGCAACAGGCGCACCCAGCCCCGCACAAAAGTCCACCCAGCCCCAGTGTACCTGCCCACTCTGCTCCCCCAAACAGCTTCCTTCTGTTGGCAATAACTGGTGTAAAAGTAAGCGAAATTTCCTCCCTGAACTGACCACTTGTGCAGGCACTAGTGCAACTCACACCCAGACAAAAACTCAGGACACTAACCAGCATGTGCAGTTTACGTCTACGTTGTATACATGTACAGAAACTCACAAATCATACACACACTACCACTCGCAACAACGTGATGATATCTTTTATCAACAGGAAGAGCTTCGGGGAAACTGGATTCAGCAGGCCGTTATAATTACGAAGCACATGGCTCGTTTCTTCCTGGAGCTGTGCGGCATGCTGGCGTCGATCCCTTATGGTCTTAAAACTGTCTACTTGGCCAGGTATGGAACCCGCCTGCGTCTTTTTCTTTCAACGGTATGCTCCCAAGCTCCATGTGCCTGTTGTAAAAGTGGTGTTCTACGTGAGCACGTGGCGACGTATCCGCGGCCACGCCCTCCATTTTAGAGTGCACACTGTACAAAGCTTTGAAACTCTGGACACACACAGACACTTCTGAATTTCTGCTGATTCAGGCAATGGTGTTGTGATCTGCTGGGTGGCATGCTGAGCCATACTCCAAGCCAGTGGACCTGACGCTGCCTTTTTCTCAATATGACTCTTATTAATAGCCACCGCATTGCATGGCATATTTAAGCATACAGGTTGTTGGCATATAAAACCCATGCATACACATACTGTCTTAGCAGAGAATTTTCACGTATGCAGTCAAAAGTGTTAAGTGCAGTTCCGGCCGCCCTTTAAAATGCACGCAGATCAATCCCTCGTTACCAGAGACCCAGTTCGACCACCCTGACCCAAAGCCCTCAAGACACAAAACCCTTGGCCACCCCATCACAAAGTCACGTTGACGGAGGGTATGGTGTTTGTGTAGACAATGGAGTACAGTTTGGCGCTCACCCTCGCCAAAAGTTGGATGCCTACGTCCCGGCCAAGCTTGTGCAGCAGCACCGCCAATGGCAGGAAGATTCGCAGTTGCAGCAGCAGCAGCAACAGCAGCAGCAGGAGCAGCAGCAGGAGCAACACCGGTTGCCGCCTGCATTGGCTCCTGTGGTGGTCTTTACACATGGCGGGATCTGGGCAAGCGGTGTGTTTTTGCATAGAAAATCTGGGCAAGCGGTGTGTTTTTGCATAGAACATCTGGGCAAGCAGTGTGATTTTGCATAGAAAATCTGGGCAAGCGGTGTGTTTTTGCATAGAAAATCTGGGCAAGGGGTGTGTTTTTGCATAGAAAATCAGGGCAAGCGGTGTGTTTTTGCATAGAACAAGCTTATGTGCCAGACTGCTGTGCATAGTCGTGCCAAGGCGACCACACATGGCATCTAAAAAGACGTGCCAGACTGCTGTGCGTAATCGTGCCAGAGCGACCACACATGACATCTAAAAAGACGTGCCAGACTGCTGTGCGTAATCGTGCCAGAGCGAACACACATGACATTTAAAAAGACATGCCAGACTGCTGTGCGTAATCGTGCCAGAGCGAACACACACATGACATCTAAAAAGACGTGCCAGACTGCTGTGCGTAATCGTGCCAGAGCGAACACACATATGACATCTAAAAAGACGTGCCAGACTGCTGTGCATACTCGTGCCAGAGCGACCACACATGACATCTAAAAAGACGCAACCTGCATAACATATGTCCCGAAGGATGACATCTAAAAAGACGCAGCCTGCATTGAATTGGTCAAACATGCCGTCATTGTTGAGCTGCCACACGCCTCGTACTCCCAGCTTGTTGTGCAGTGTCGGCACTGGGCCCTGGCATGTGCACTGGGCACATTTGGCCCTTGCATGTGCACACTAGTGTACACTGGGTAGTGTACACTGGGGACATTTGGCCCTGGCATGTGCACTGGGCCCTGGGCACATGGGCATGTGCACACCTGCTTGCACACTCACAGTGTTGGCACTGGGCCCTGGGCATGTGCACTGGGCACATGGGCATGTGCACACCTGCTTGCACATTCGCAGTGTTGGCCCTGAGCACATGGGCATGTGCACACCTGCTTGCACATTCCCAGTGTTAGCAATGGGCCCTGGGCATGTGCACTGGGCACATGGGCATGTGCACACCTGCTTGCACACTCACAGTGTTGGCACTGGGCCCTGGGCATGTGCACTGGGCACATGGGCATGTGCACACCTGCTTGCACATTCACAGTGTTGGCCCTGGGCACATGGGCATGTGCACACCTGCTTGCACATTCCCAGTGTTGGCACTGGGCCCTGGCATGTGCACTGGGCCCACTGGGCATGTGCACACCTGCTTGCACATTTGTCTTGAACGATCTTTATGTCCAGTGCATTTGCCTGCCTGTATCAAATTGAGAATTTAAATCCTTAAGAAAAATACCAAAACAAAGGCCTGTGGCATGTGCACACCTGCTTGCGCATTTGTCTATGACAATCTTTATGTCCAGTGCACTTAAACCTACCTGCATCAAACTCAGAAATATATGAAACCATGTAATGTACCAAATCAAAGGCCTGGTACGTTTCTCAAGATTACTCTAAGCCTAAGAATTCTGGAGCTAGCTATAGCATGCACATCCAGGTCGTTGAGAACAAACGCAAACGTGCCAGAAAGCAAAGCTGCCCCCCTTGCCAACAAAATTCTGTTTTGTTGCGGCACCCGGAGCAAACTCCTGTATGATTACAGTTTGCTCCTTTGTACCAAACTGAAGTGCGGTATGTGGAGACGTTTGAGGTAAAAACATCAGAGAGCAAGGCTCCATAGATATACTTGGCAACAGTGGAGGCGAATGGGGGTGGGTGGGGCGGTTCATACTTTGCAACAGTGCAGGCGAGTGGAGATGGGTGGGGCACTCATACTTTGCAACAGTGGAGGCGAGTGGGGGTGGGTGGGGCGTAGGGTTTTGGAGGTGAGTGGGGGTGGGTGGGGCACTTATATGAGTACCCTAAGTTTTGTAAGTGGCACATGACGGTGTGGCGGCAGGTGGTTGTTGTGCAACTAACAATGACGCGACAGCCCTCGATCAAAATGTGCACATTTCACTTTCCCCCTCTGGTATGCATTTTGCTCATGCACGAAACTTGCTTTGTTTGCTTCTGTAGGGGAGACGTGGCACTATGCGTGGCTGGCCACGCGCTTGGCACAAATGGGATATGTGGTGCTAGTACATACGTACACGCTGTACCCACAGGCCTTAATTCCTCAGGTAGCTGGGTGCCTCTGTTTCCTCGTTAATCCTTGTTTATGTGCTCCAAAAAGTGCAGGCATCGATCACCTCTGTATAAACAAAGGGGGGTTGGGTACTGGTCCCGTACAACTCCTTCATTTTCATTCAGGCAGACAAACAGAGGCGCTTGTTTTGCTTTTCGAACAACATCAGTATGGAATGCGCATAACATAATCTTCTGCAAACTTGCACGCACATACAGCGCAGCTGCCCTAAACAAACGTCTATTCCCTTTGCATTGGGCGTCAAGCCAGGGGTCACATGGTTTTCCTCATCCCACCTAGGAGCACAGACACTAGTTTATTTACCCAAGCCTACTCTGTAATTGCTAGCAGCGTGCACAATTCTATAAGTAGGCAGAACATGCTTTCTCATGATCCCTCTACACAGTTATCTGAGCAAATCGGTTCTCATGATCCCTCTCCTCAATAACCTGAGCAATCACCTGAGCAAATCAGTCCTCAAGATCCCTCTCCTCAACTACCTGAGCATGATCCCTCTCCTCAATTACCTGAGCAAATCGGTCCTCACGATCCCTCTCCTCAATTGCCTGAGCAATAACCTGAGCAAATCGGTCCTCACGATCCCTCTCCACAATTATCTGAGCATGATCCCTCTCCTCAATTACCTGAGCAAATCGGTTCTCATGATCCCTCTCCTCAATTACCTGAGCAAATCGGTCTTGCATCACTGAACTGTCTGCCAAATTCTTGATATGCTTGACATTTGAATTGTGCAGATGGTGGAGGAGACTTCAGAAGCAATAACTTGGGCCTTTGACAATGTGCAGTCCCTTTACTGTGGTGACCCAGCACGTATTTCGGTCGTAGGACACAGCGCCGGAGCCCACTTAGTCGCCATGGCATGCTTACACAGGCAGGTTGAAACTTCAATATGCAGACCCTTTACTGTTGTGATCCAGCGCGCATTCTGGTCGTAGGACACAGCGCCGGAGCCCAGTTTGTTGCCATGGCATGTTTACACAGGCAGGTTGAAACTTCAATGTGTCTGTGCAAACATGCCATCATCTTCTTATAGAAAGTCTTGCTTGGTATTCTGAGCTCACGGGGCTAGTGGCTATTTCAGTGTGTACCAACTTTGAAGCTTTTATAGATTCCCAGTACTCTGAGCTTTGTGGTCTTGTCCTGAGTACTCAACAGGGATGACATATGTGGCCAGTAGATGTATTGTTGTTAGTAAGGCTGTAGGGTTGGCTAGAAGCATAGGGGGTTTTAATCCGTAACACACACATACACACATACATTTGGGCAGGGGGCTCTTAGGAATTGGCGTTCTTTTGATTCTGGTTGACCACCTCCCCTAAATGTTTGAATCCTGCATTGCTATCAGCATTCAATCGCTGGCGTCCCAAGTCGTATATGCCAGTTTCCTACGAAGTCGAATACTAAGCCATGTATGGCATTCAATCGCTGGCGTCCTGAATCGGATAGGTGCGATGGCGCTGACTGTTGTGTGGGCACTGACTGTTGTGTGGGCACTGACTGTTGTGTGGGCGCTGACTGTTGTGTGGGCACTGACTGTTGTGTGGGCGCTGACTGTTGTGTGGGCACTGACTGTTGTGTGGGCGCTGACTGTTGTGTGGGTCGGTTAGGAATCGAGTTCACCAAGCAATATTTGACTCGAGCGCGTCTAATTATTAAAGTTTTTGTTACCTACGTAATTCCTTCTATCTACCGTGTAGGGCATGGATGTGGTGCCCATTTATTGCACAGCTAGCTTTGGGTCCTTTACAGAATTGTACCCTGCCTATGGCTCACACTCTTTGGTTAGGATCGTATATATACTGCAGCATGAAGTGTAGGTCACATTAAATTGAGTTTGTTTTTGCTGTTGTGCAGCTACTTTTAATTTTGGTGGCCGAACAGGTGACATGTGCAATCATTTTTTTTTTGCTATCAGCGTGCAGGTATGTATATGCCGTGTGATTCAAAGGATTGTGTGTGTGTATGTGTGTGTGTGTGTGAGTGTGTGTGTGTGAGTGTGTGTGAGTGTGTGTGTTTGGAACTTGCATGTGAAAAGCTGCTTACGTTAGTGCCTCGCCTGTGTGGACAACATGCGTATCGATGCTTGACTTGGGGCTTTATGAGCTGTAGGTGCAACTGATCCTCTAATGCACGAGTGCCTCACCTGTGTGAATCACGTGCCTGTCACTGCTTGACTTGGTGCTTTGTAAGATTTGTAAGTGAAAATGATCCGCAAACTGCGCTCAGGGCTGATGTGGCTGAGGTGGCTGCTACTGACCAGGGCTCACAGCAAAACCAGCAGCAGAAGGGTGAGCAGGATGAGCAGGATGAGGTGGCAGCTACCCTCCAAGGCTCACAGCAAAACCAACATCATCATCAGCAGCAGCAGCAGCAGCAACAGCAGCAGCAGCAGGGTGAGTCAGGCCAACCTCAACCCAGCAAGCCGCAGCAGAGGCCCCCACACCCAAAGCTACTCATCAAGGATGGCCGCATGCCGGCACGTTTTGTGGGCATAAGCGGCGTGTGAGTGCAGGCACCTTCCTTGTTTGTTCTCTTGCATAAATGAGGAGCGTTTTGTGGGCATAAGCAGCGTGTGAGTGCAAGCACCTTCATTGTTTATTCTCTTGCATAATGCATAAGTGAGGAGCGTTTTGTGGGCATAAGCGGCGTGTGAGTGCAGGCACCTTCCTTGTTTGTTCTCTTGCATAAGTGAGGAGCGTTTTGTGGGCATAAGCGGCGTGTGAGTGCAGGCACCTTCCATGTTTATTCTCTTGCATAAGTGAGGAGCGTTTTGTGGGCATAAGCAGCTTGTGAGTGCAGGCACCTTCCTTGTTTATTCTCTTGCATAATTGAGGAGCGTTTTGTGGGCATAAGCGGCTTGTGAGTGCAAGCACCTTCCTTGTTTATTCTCTTGCACAAGTGAGGAACTTCTGACCCTTTGGCTTTTGACCCTTTGGCCCTTTCCGTGCTGTCAGGCATCGGAGGTGCGTGGGTTCATCTGCATTTATGGTCCTTCTAAAAACAGTATGGGTGCCTGCCTGCTTATCTACTTCTGGCAAATTTTGTGCCGGTCTTTTACAAGCGCAAGACAGCTCATGCAGGCCTGCACGAATAATGCCGTTCGATGTATGTGATGTTTAGGGTGTGTGAGGTGTGTTATAGTGCCGGTCTTTTTAACGTGCGAGACGGCTCATGTAAAGCCTGCACAAAAAACGCCGTTTGTTATATGTAATATCTAGGGTGTGTGAGGCATGTTTTCCCCTTGTGCTCTCAATGAGTAGGTATACCAATGTGGCCAGACCCGTACATGTATGGTATATAGCATACTTGGGAGCTTGATCAAGCATTGTCGTGTGTAGTGGGAGTGTGCCAGTCTAAAATGCTCATATTGTATGCAATAATCAAGCGAGTTTTATTATGCATTCACTAAACTAATTAATCCCCAAGTGCGTGCACTTCATCAGGCATTCATGCCTGCAAACGCCTCCTCCTCATTGCAGGTATGACATCGTCCATCATCATCATTATAATCATTATTGGCCATTGTCATCATTATACGTTGGCCATTATCATCATTATACGTTATACATTGGCCATTATCATCAGTTACGTTGGCCATTATTGGCCATTATCATCATTATACGTTATACGGTCGATTCATGATCATCCCTCCAAATCATTATTCAGGTATGACATCAGCCAACACTATATGTACGAAAAAAGCCGTGGGGTCCACCTCCTGTCGATGATGGCTAGAGCATTCCAGGGGGGGTTGCACTTTGCACCGTTGTCTCCCTCACTGCTGCTGCAAGCCTGCATGAACAGCTGTGCTGTCGCATCGGCAACGGTTAGTGCTGCATCACCAACGAGGGCAGCGCTTTTGATGGATCAGCAAACAGAGCAGCTTGTGGCATCCCAGTTGGAAGCAGAGCCTGGAAAGCAGGGTGTGGAGCAGCAGCGAGTTGAATTTCAAGTCAAAGAGGCAGGGCAGCAATTGCTCCAACAGGCAGGATTGAGCACCCTGCGTTTCACACGCCACCTGCCGCCATCGTTCTTTTTAGGTACTAGAAGTGTGTGTGTGTGTGTGTGTGTGTGTGTGTGTGTGTGTGTGTGTGTGTGTGTGTGTGTGGAACACCCTGTATTTCACGCGCCACCTGCCGCCATCGTTCTTTTTTAGGTACAGAGTTACAGGTAAAGCCATCAGTCAATACGTGCGACTGCTAGGCTGTCCTCATTCTTTTTAGGTACTAGTATTGATGGGAGTAGGGAGTGCGCACCACTTGCCGCCATCGTTCTTTTTAGGTACTAGTATTGATTGGAGTAGGGAGTGAGCACCATCTGCAAAACATACACCGACACCGAATCTCTCTCATATCTAGGACCGGATTTTTACAAGGCAAGACGTTGAGAACCAAGCTCGGTGGATACCCTATCAAATAATGCGTCATCAATAACTCATATGGCACGCTCTATGTAACAATATTTATTACAGACAAAGTGTGGGTATGGATGCTTCTGCACACGAACCCACCCCCTGATCCTCATGAAGTGGCCCATGGCTTGATTTTGGTGGTGAGGGTTACTGAGGTGATGGCACCTAATTAATCCTTGTTTTATCACACTGGATGTATTATCACTACCAGTACAGCCTTTTCTTTTTCCTTCATTCCGTAGGATCATCAGCCGATTACATGGTACCCATTTCTTCAAGTGCACAGATGGCGGCATGCCTGGACAGGTGCGCCAAGGTTGTCCTAAATCCTGCGTATTTTTGTTATTTTGCCTGCTAGGATTTAAAGTACCGCTGTGTGGAAACATAGGAAGAAGGCCACTGATGTGCTGGCCACTCCATTTATTAACATGATTTCTCTCCCCCGCGTGCCTCTCTTTCTTTGCAGCTGTGGTGTTGCAACGAAATCATTCAACTATGACAGGGTCGCCCACTCTGAGTTTGTGACTGCGTGGCCACTTTTGGGATTAGAGCAGCTGCGTGATGGTGCGGACGGCAACGAAGGCCTTCCAAATTATGCTCGCGACCTTGCACAGATTCTGGAAGGGGTTCACGACTTTAGATAGCAGGGGGTGCTTTTTAAGCGAGTGCAGTTAATTTTTAGGTAAGGTTGGCTATCGGAGAAAGTGAGGCAGGTGTTCCTGAGCATTACGGGTGTGAACTCTTTCATAACTCATGTCATAAGATTGCAAGCTCGAACCAAGTTTTACTTTTTTGGTTAGTGGCCGACTCTTTTTGGCCACTTACTAAACATGGCTGTTCCCATGGTTGTTCAGAATTTAAATGAAATGCTGCGTGGTTCTTGGCAACCATAGAGAATCTAATTTCTCTGTTTTTCAAAGTTGCTATGGATGACATACTGGTCCACAAATCTTCAGATTACAGATTTACATATTTACAGGTTAAGCAATCAGTCAAATGCTAGGCTGCGTATGGAACAGTGTAAAAAGAAAAATATCAATGATGTAGCACTAGGTATTATAAATGGTAGGGTGCAAAGCACAGCCCAAGTCCACGCAAATGTTAACACAAATCTTCAGGTTCGCGATCAGTTGGGAGGATGAACGTTTATAATAAATGTTATCGTAAGTCCAAAAGAGGAGCACCACAATCCTGCGCACGATTTTGTCCAGGTCATTTATGATATAGTATTACAGCAATAAAAATCATTTAGGACCAAGCCTTAACTTAACCAAGAGCATTAACGGGGGAAAAGGAAGTCCGCGCGGCGCACGAATGTCACGTCATCTTATATATCTTATATTAGTACACAGAAATTAAATAATAGTCTTCCGTTGAGAGTTACAACGCACAATGCGACACTGCACAAAACTGCTCGTTACCCTCGTCCTTTTCCCCTATTCTTTCAAAGCTTCGACACAATCCGCCAGCAACCCTTGGTCTGGGCTTGGAATGCTCCAAAGCGCCGCTGCTAACTCCACTTCTCCAGCTGCCCCTTCCTCTTCATCCACGGTCCAGCCCAGCTCTGCAACGAGCAGCAGTGCAGTCGACCAAGGAGCAGCTGAACAGGTGACGCAGACCCACAGTAGCCAGGGCTTGTATTGTGTTGGTTAGCTTGCAGTTCTCGTCCGCCAAGATCACAGATCATGCATCCAGCACGCGCCCCGTGTCGGACGACCGGGGTCATGTTATCGAACCTAGCTGTGTCAACACTACTAATCAAGCACACTTGCATGCTTGCAGGCAGCAGCAGAGGCAACGGTCGGGAATGAGGGAAGCATCAATTTCATCCCTGGTAATGAAAGTTGTACCTGCTTGTGCCCATGTGTACAGAAAGCATGCTTTAACGGTTGGTTATAACACGTGCGCCTAACGGTGCCCACAGATTCTCAAGCGGGAGACGCGGACATGATTGCGCAAGGCCTCGAAGACTCCTTCGACGACCTGCCTGAACGAGAGGGGCAGGGCTGGATGGAGAGTTCTGAGGAGCCAGGTGTCAGATCAAATCAACATCACTGCAAAGTATAAGACTCAGCACAACAACCAATAACACACGCACACGAGTATGAGCAGAGAGCATACAGGCGTTGATATATAACCGGCAGAAGCATAAGTAAGGACCATTTCAATGCAAAGAACTCACTCCTCTGCTGGATGTTTTACCACCTGGGAGCCTTTTCTTGGTCCGAAGGTGCAACCAATTATCAATAAGAGAGGCTCATTCAACTTGCTGAACAAGACATACAGGAACTCTCAACTTTCAACCAACTTACTGCTTGTCACAGGTTCGGGGTCAGGCCGCTTTTTGGATTTTTGGCGGCTCAGAGCTACAGACATGGAAGGTGCAATGCTAAGGCGGCAACGATGACGTACACAAATACAAAGGGTTACCTGGCACTTGCACTACTTATGCGAATTGATCAGGAGTTGTCACAGGGAACACGATTTTTTCACTAGCATTTCAAATCGGCAACAAACAATTCCCCTAAACAACAGGCTTGGTGACACCTAAAGGATACCCTGTCGAGAAGCATAAAGTCCTCACACGAGATGGATTCCTGCTCACTAACTTCCGCATCCCCTATGGTACGTGGGTTGGCGTCTTGTAGAGTCGCCATTTTTGTTTTGGCATTGCAGGCTTTGCACTCTGACTCTCTCCTCTCTACCTCTTACACTCATCAGCACCAGCACGCTTGTTCTTCATACTTCACGAAGGCAAATGCCATCCAAAACCGCAGCCAACTTAAGCAATCATATGCACGTGTTGAATCACACGCGCAGGCAGGAGCGGTCCTGATGGGGCTAAGAAACCCGGAGCTGGTGCAGAACGCCAGCCAGTTCTGCTAATACATGGGATTTCGTTGTCCAGTACCTGTTGGGTGAGTGGGATTGGATGGCATCTGCTCGTGCGACAAGGCGGTGAGGGGATTTCTGGTGCTGGCACGAATGGTGCTGGCACTAAAGTGCTCCTTCATGTAATCTCACTGCTGGATGAGTCATCGCTGGATGTGTTACCACTACCAGCACAGCCTTTTCTAATTCTGGCATTATTTATCCTGCATTTGGAATGCTGTGAGTGATTTTTTTCTAAAGACTTTTCTCTCTGCGTGGGTGAGCAGCTCATATGTGCTTCAGCTCCCATTGCGGGTGTAGGATCGATCTAATCTGACCACGGAGCGACCTTCCTAGTTATATACTTTACACAAACATTGTTTTGTACATGTAGCTAGAAGTTAGGTGTGATAAGATAGGAGGCTAGTGTTTTACTGTACACACACATTGTTTTGTAAATGTAGCTAGGTGTTAGGTGT
>Ga0307968_1002669_pt1 | contig 14878 bp, 11 predicted proteins | sample OrgLakmetagen650_FD_201834 | JGI IMG/M metagenome (GOLD analysis project Ga0307968, IMG submission 201834) | Saline water microbial communities from Organic Lake, Antarctica - #650 | ecosystem: Environmental > Aquatic > Non-marine Saline and Alkaline > Saline | place: Antarctica: Organic Lake... | reverse complement strand
ATAGACTTTTTCTTTTTCTTTCTGAGCTTATGGATTTATTTGTGGCTGGCCGAGACCAGTCAGCAGCCGATCAGCCAAACTACCTGGCTGAAGGTCACCCCCCATTGTAACCATTGTAACCATTGTAGGCCATCCTTGTAACCCTTGTCAAACTCTTTTCAATTTATATTTTACACTTACTTGTTGGATGCACAGCTTAACCAGGCTGGTTTCCTAATGTAAAAACTAAAAACTTGACCAATGTGGCCCCTTACATCAAACAATGCAAAAAGGCACCAATGCAAATGGACTTGAGTATTACTAATATATCTATAATTAAATATTATGCCTTTACACTTTTTTAACGTATTTATATTAAACTCTTTTAAAACCTTTTAAACCTAATTTTTGATAGTTTACCTTTTAAAACTTTATTTTTTGTATTAAAATTAAAACCATATAAAACCATACAAAACTTATAATATAAATAATAATGAAAGTCGATTATCAAAAAAATTACACCTTTAATAATTAACTTCTAAGCCTTTTAACACTTAACAGTATTCTAAATTAATAACATTAAAAACCTTTTAAAACAAAAAAATTGTATTTGGCAGTTATTCATCTTTTTTATATTTTAACTATATATATACATATGTTGGTTACACAACATCTTGATTGCTAACTTAATAAAACTTACTTAGAAAAGGTTGGAATTCGTTAGCAAAAGCTTGTAGAGTAGCAAGTAAGCCATCAAAAAGAAAAGCATACTCCTGCCTGAAGTGTTGACAAAAGTTTCCCGTCGCCACAAGTTGGGCTGTTTGGGTTTTGCTGGGCACTGCCAGCCGACAATAAGCAAAGTGCAAAAAAAGCAGGGGTCTAAGACACAGGAAAGTTTGTATCATAAACGGCCTGCCAAGAAAAAACAAAGCTGACGCTAAAGCAATGAAAACAAGGCAAGCACACTATAGCTAAATCTACTAGTTGTAACCATCATAGCCATAGTTTGTCCAGAAAAAATGTAAACGTGTGTTCGTTCAGAATATCACCTCAAGAAGAGGTCAAAGAAGAGGAGTCAGGCTACATAGAAGAGTAAAGAAATATCAGGAGAGCGCACACCTAGACAAGCAACTTAATGTTTTGGTGCGGCTGAGTGTGTATGCATAAATAAGAGAGGCCTAGAGCACCATGCCTGTGCAAGCAAGGACAGCAATGATTGTGAAAGCAAACTTAAATAAATAAATAGGTTACAAATAGGTTACAAATGGGGTGACCTTGAGCCAGGTCGTTTGGCTCATCGGTTTTGCTGGTCACTGCCAGGCAACATAAAACTATCTGTGAGTTCGGATATAAAAGTCTTAATGCCACCCACCTCCTTTGGAATCAGAAGAAGGGGACCTATCACGCTTATTATCATTATTCAACTGCAAGTATGTGCGTGTGCATGCTACTAATGTGCCTGCTTGGGCAGATCCACGTACATACAGTGGCAGGTCGTTGACAGGCCAATGCAAACAACACACCTTGGTCCACATCCACGCCCACGCCCCACCTGTGGTCAAAAGTACATACTCACTGTGTTTCCTTTTGGGGGGCCATATTGCACAGTATATGTGTTGCAGGAACACACCTAATTGGACACCCCACGCCCCCTGCCACACCCCACCTGTGGTCAAAAGTACATACTCACTGTGTTTCCTTTTGGGGGGCCATATTGCACAGTATATGTGTTGCAGGAACACACCTAATTGGACACCCCACGTATACGGTTTGGGCCAACCCTAATCATGATCTTCCATGCTCTCTCTGCACACACTCACCAGTCCACGACTTCTGCCCCTGCCCCACCCTCTTCTCACCTGCAGATTTTGTGTGTTTGTGTGTATTTATGAGCTGCAGTAATGAGCCTGTTTGCTCTGTGTAAGCGCACAAACTTACTTGCTCTACCCCGGCATCCCCAGCATCCTCAAACTTGTTAGCACCCCCGAGCACCTATTATAAAGCAGGGTGTGTTTAAATCATCATGCGGTTAAGATAAAAAGGATACAGCACGAGCTTTCCTGCTTGCACACCTGTTTCAGGGGGCGCCCAAGCCTTCGTTTTGCAGGGGGCTCCTGATCCTGACCCTACACACGTAATAAGATGAATGCTCTTTTGATAATGAAAATAGAAAGGAGACAATTGCTAATTAAGCAAACGTACTTGCTGTGAAGCAGGCCCAGACTCCTCAGACTCCCCCCCATTATCGGCAGCCTCATAGAAAATGTAAAAGCGTGTAACGTTCCGGTTTCATGCTCTTGATGCTGATGCACACTCACTCCAATCTATGTTGCAAAACACACACCTTATTGGACATCCCCGCCCACGTCCAGGCCCTCTACCACGTCCTCTTCCGCGCCTTCTTCCCACCTGCAGTTGTTTTGTGTGTAATCAGGCATTAAAAACATACAGCTCTGTGTATGGTCATGTACAGCTAAATGTGTGCCTGATTGTGCCCCTCAACCTCATCATCATTCGCATGGATCTGCATAAGCTGCAAGTGCGTGCCTGCGTGTGCGTGCGTGCATGTGTGTGTGAACCTGTATAAGCTGCAAGCATGTGTGTGTATGGACCTACATGAGCTGCAAGTGTGTGTATGGATCCACATGCGTGTGTATGCTTGTGTGTGTGCATGTGTGTGTGTGTGTGTGTGTGTGTGTGTGTTGATCACACTGACATGGTTGCAGAAGGAGATAAAATTAAACATCACTATTTCTATTTCTTGTTAAGAGACTAGATCCGTATTTGTCCGAAATGGGCGGGAGGTTCCAATATTCTGATACTTATATTATAGTATTATCACTGAATAACTATTTTGAGTGAATCGTGACAAGGCAGCAGCATGGCCACAGATGTGAGATGATGTGAGATTCGTGACACTATAAAGGAAGCAGCATGGCACAGATGTGTCCTCCGTGGTGGAGCAGACAGCCCATGTGCTCCACCAGCTGCAGCAGAGGGTGTACTCACTGGAGGAAGAGTTGCATTGGAGGGATACCCTGACAGGTAAGACCACAGTGTAAAACAGCTTTTACAGCTTGACTTTGCAATCGTCCAAGTGATGTCCACGTGATATGTTTTGTGCCGACATGCTTTGGGTTTCTTTGATAAACTTAGCTCAATGGCATTTGTAGACACAAGTGTCTAGAACCTAGAATAATGAGCACCTGCAATTCAAGGCATTCATTGCTTGTGTATTGACGTAAAATTCTTCTATGTTGAGAGCGGGAAGCCCAGCAGTGGCTTAACGCTTTCACACGTGCATTCCAAATTGGGTGCCAATTTTAATAGACACAGGGGTTACCTTCACTGCCTGTCTCACGCAGAGATGCGAGACCACATCAGCACGTTTCGCACCTTCGTCCTGTACCAAGTGGCAAACCCCACTGGCTGGCACAGCTGGGAGCTCCTCTCTCGTCAGCTGAGGCTGGAAGAAAAGGACCCAAGCCAGCATGGACAACGAGCCACCACTGCTGTCCAGCAGGCTCTGCAAGGTGAGCTGCCTGCCATTGAGCTCTGCAATACGAAAGACAGAGAGTTGTTGTCATTGACAAATGCAAGCGATTGCATGTATGGCTTCAATTCTGCTCTAGAGCAGCCAAGGTAGTCTGTTTTAAATATTAGCCCATTGTAAGTTGCTACTGAAGCTGATCCATACATTTCTCGAATGACCACACTTCACCTGTACCCCGCTTCGTGTTCTTATCGCTTTTGTTGGTGAAAAGTTTGAGCTATCCGTACCTTGCGCACAGCTCAACCGTGTCGGTTGTGTCCTGCCCAACCATTATTTGGTTGAATTAAAGTTGCCCCAAATGGTGTGGCATGGTTCCCAGACTTGCACAGGCCCTTCAACACCCTTAGCTAGCAAGAAGCAAATCCGTTAAGCGACTGGGGTTGAATAAGTGAGACGTACTTAACAAAGCACCTTCCATGCCCACTGCAATAATAGATAGCTGCCTCTCATTGCCCACGCCTTCCTCCCCACAAACTGAATGCTAACCATGAGGGTGCATTTGCACTTGTAAGTGCTGCAGCAACTTAATAATTTAAATTGTTCACGCATTCCTTTACTCATGCAAATTGGCTCTTATCAAGAGCTGGCCGCCTGCGCGTACAGATTGCTCTTAAAGATTCCCGCATTTGCTCTGCACATGTTGGTGTGCAGAGATGGGCTTCTCATGGAATGAATGGCAGCTTTTGCGGAAGGTGTCGGACTCCGGCATCTCAGCCTCCCACCAAGGCCGCAATAAGGAAGTTGACTCGGCTTTGGCTGCACTGGAGAGGGTCCCTAGTTTTAAGCTACCGGCTGAAGCGTGCAAGGATGCCCTGAAGAAAATGCTGGAGTATGTGAAGATGGAGGCATGAGCTTGTAGGTATTTGATGGAAGATGCATGCGTGTATGTGTGCACGCTCCCTTCTGTTTGCAAAGACTGCCCCCCAGCTCCAGCATAGCTAACAGCCCACGCCCCTTTCTTTGCTCATGTGTGTGAACACAAGCTTTATCTAAGAGAGACATTGGGCACCCCATGCAGCTGCCAAATGTATGATACATTGGCTGTAATGCCAAGGTCGCAGTCTAGTGCAGTACAAGCTGATTGACAGGGGCACATAGGTTTTTTAGTGTAATACTAGTAATACTTTTGTACTGATTATTAATTACAAGGGGGTTTTGGTTACTTTGATAATTGCACGTCCTTTGCTTGCTGCTCAAACAGGTAATGTAGATGAACTTAGCAATGATGGAATGTTTAGAAGCCTTACCTGTTTACTGAACTCTTGTTCACTAGAATAGCTACAAGTAGACGGGCCAATAGACATAGTTACTAGAAACTGAGCCTGTAACCCACTAGGTATACACTTGATCACTAGCCCGCTTTCTGGCTGCTTTTTTGAAGGTTACAAGTTTAGTGCAGTACAAGCTGATTGACAGGGGCACAAAGTTTTTTTTAGTGTAATACTAGTAATACTTTTGTACTGATTATTAATTACAAGGGGATTTTGGTTACTTTGATAATTGCACGTCCTTTGCTTGCTGCTCAAACAGGTAATGTAGATGAACTTAGCAATGATGGAATGTTTAGAAGCCTTACCTGTTTACTGAACTCTTGTTCACTAGAATAGCTACAAGTAGACGGGCCAATAGACATAGTTACTAGAAACTGAGCCTGTAACCCACTAGGTATACACTTGATCACTAGCCCGCTTTCTGGCTGCTTTTTTGAAGGTTACAAGTTTAGTGCAGTACAAGCTGATTGACAGGGGCACAAAGTTTTTTAGTGTATTAGTAATACTTTTGTACTGATTATTAATTACAAGGGGATTTTGGTTACTTTGATAATTGCACGTTCTTTGCTTGCTGCTCAAACAGGTAATGTAGATGAACTTAGCAATGATAGAACGTTTACAAGCCTTACCTGTTTACACGTATGCGCAGTAACATGAACACGACCCTTAGATATTAATTTCAGTAAAACCAATCAAGTGTTTCTTACCTTATGCATTGAGTTATAACAGATGCACAAGGATATGGAAACCATCAGGCCACTGCTTGCAACAACACAGAACAGAAACTGAGAAATAGACAAGCATTTAAGTATAGGAAAGCAAGAATGCTCATGCAACTCAAAACGGGCAAGCCTTACCTAGTACATCGTCAGACAAAAGCCCACAGTTGAAGAATTGCGGTTGAAGCGGTTGACATGCGGTCGAAACGATTAGTACTTCTAACTTCGAAGTCATGTTCTAGTAAATGCAATCACTTCTCTCTTTCCATCTTACATAGAATGATATAGACAATCAATTATACAGTAGCTTTGAAGTCAAGTTAACATAACTCTCAGAGTCTGATAGTATGTGTGTGTGTGTGTGTGTGCGTGAGTGCGTGATTTAGGTATCTACGTTCGGCCTGTTGATGCAGCCAAGTTCTTAATTGCAATGCCACCTCTGGCGATATCTTCCACTTGGGACTCTAGCAGGGAGCCCGTTGCCCCATTCCAAGGACGGAGTTGCCAAGGGGGGAGGAATGCCTCAGAATAAACAGAGGGTTATATACACCTATGTTATATACACTCGTGCGGTCCTTGAAAAGCACTTAGCAGTTGTGCAGCAGAGCAGGCACTGTAAATAAGAGGCTGTATATTCAGACCACAATCCGCAAAGCGAAAGGATCCGTATAATCATACTCTTGATGGGGTTTGACAGCGAACCGAAACCAGTAAAACTGCAATGGCTCATGTCCACTCCAGAAGCACAATTAAAAAGAAAAAACTACGCAGGCAATGAAAGCCACTCCCCACATTAAAAAAGGAAAAGGAGCCACTTTGGTACCGAGTACCGTAAAGCTCCTCCACCGCAAAATGGAAAGGAAAACTCAATGGGGATCAGGAGGGTTGCAGGCTTGGCCTGAAACCGGCTCCTGATGAGAGTTGATAACAGTACTGGAAAGGGCAGAAGTTCAGCCCAGTTATTATTGGTAGTCCGCTTCACAATTAATGTCCCTTTTAAAGAATGCAAATGAAGCACAGACAGCGAGCTAAAGAACTCAATTGCCTTTCCGCAGAAATCCAGTACCCCATACTTGACTAGGTATCATACATGCCAGCAGGAATAACATACACCTTTTAGTCGAGTGCAAGAAGTCTGCACACTGCGATCAAAGCACCTCACATCCAATCCAAATAAGCTTACTGAAAAGGCTTAAAACTATCAGAGGCCAAAACATAGGTCATGGGAGGTTGGCTGTGTGTCACGTGTCATGCTACAAAAGAAGCATGCATACCCACGCTCATCCTCACTCCTTACTTCTGCCATGCCCTGTGTTCGTGCGTTTGCAGAAACTCTTCTATCCAGTAGCGCATGATTGACGAGGCTGGCAAGGATCGTACACAGAGCAAGGTGGTCGTACAGATGAAGCTCACCTCGATCAAAGCTGCCTATTCACTGTCTACCAGCGAGTGTAAGGCGGTACCAACGAGTTGGAGCACAACTTGCGTAAAAGCTTCTTGGAAAGCTGATAAGGCAACATACAAACAGATCATGCACTGAGCTGCCGAGGTGCAAATTAATTGAGCGCGCTAACCTGACTCCAGCTAAACACTACTGGCACAAACCTATGAATCACATTCCATGCGCCTATGGCGTACTGTTTGCCTAGCGGGGCATGGTGTCTACAAATCGAGGTGCAAAATCCCCTGTTATCCACTTCACCGTGTGGATCTTTTGTAGGGCGGGATGGGGTGCTTCTAGGCCTGTCCACACGTTCTCTGGGTGCGGCTTCTTGATCCACCTGTGCAATGTTGTGTCATGCGATCACACATATTTGTCGCGTGTCATTTTGTATGAGGTGCCGTTGTGTGGTGCAAACACGAATGCAAGCACACACACATATGTGAATGAAACAGGAATGCAAGCACACACATATGTAAATGAAACACGAATGCAAGCACACACATATGTGAATGAAACACGAATGCAAGCACACACACATATGTGAATGAAACACGAATGCAAGCACACACATATGTGAATGAAACACGAATGCAAGCACACACACACATATGTGAATGAAACACGAATGCAAGCACACACACATATGTGAATGAAACACGAATGCAAGCACACACATATGTGAATGAAACACGAATGCAAGCACACACATATGTGAATGAAGTCAGCTTAATACGTTCAAAGTATCGCTGATCTAGGAAGCACGCCTGACATCCCACTTGTGCAAATGCAGGAACCATGAGGAGAAGGGGTCTTACAAAAAATGGCATTCACACCCAGTGCTGCTGCCATTTGAGAGTGCAGTGCTACTGCCATTTGAGAGTGCAGTGCTTCTGCCATTTGAGAGTGCAGTGCTTCTGCCATTTGAGAGTGCAGTGCTTCTGCCATTTGAGAGTGCAGTGCTTCTGCCATTTGAGAGTGCAGTGCTACTGCCATTTGAGAGTGCAGTGCTTCTGCCATTTGAGAGTGCAGTGCTTCTGCCATTTGAGAGTGCAGTGCTTCTGCCATTTGAGAGTGCAGGGCTACACATACTGGAGCCCATAAGCAATGACACGCACAGTGGTATAGATAGGGTTGGCCAGAACCATATATATACGGTGTACATACGGTATTTTTGGCTTAGAAATCACCAAATATACGGTGTATATACACGTATATATACGGTTCTGGCCAACCCTAGGTATAAAGCATCAGACACGCCTCGTTTTCCAAAGCGGAGCAACAGCAAACGAACCCAAGTCCTTCAACAAAGAGAGCGATGTACGGATCGTCATCAATCCACACATTTCCATGCACCAACATCTCATATGCTCATATGTAGAGCTGGTCAGAACCATACATTTATAGGTATATACGGTGTATATACGGTATTTTTAGCAGGGAAATCACCAAACATACGGTCATACACGGTGTGCGTATATACGGTTCTGGCCAACCCTACTCATACGAGTAACTTCAATATGCACAGGCACCGTACAAAGAAAAGCAGGATTCTCACCTGCAGACATCTAGCATGCGCGATGACATACGCGCAGTCGCCTCTGACGTGTTGGTCAGCATCCCGTTCAGCGTGTCCTCTGCTTTAACCTCGGCATACACAGCATCCCAATCAGGCCAATAGTCACACAGAGACCTGTGCATGCATGTGCTTGTATGTGTGTGTATGTGTGTGTATGTATTTGTTTGTGTTTGTAAGTGTGTGTGTATGCATGTGCTTGTATGTGTGTGTATGTGTGTGTTTGTATTTGCAGGTGTGTGTTCTAGTGTGTGTGTCCTCTCCTTCGACCCCGGCACACACGTCATCCCAGACAGATCACAATAGCATCAAGGCAGCAGATTGCAGCAAGTACACACATCTGAAGTAGGGAAGGTGCTCAGCATCAACGACTGGGTGGGATCTAACACATTATGAGGGATGTCCAACCGTTTCAGGCTTTTGTAGCCCTCAGCTGATCACTGCCAGCCATTGCCCTTAACCATGTGATGCACCATGAGGCACACTGCAAGGATCCCATTCTCAACAACCGCTCTCAACAAACAAATTTGACACTGCACTGTTCAGACACCACACCCCACTTCTGCACTGGCACACATACGTATTTTGTGTAACAACACACCCAATATAAGTGCTTGCACTCTCACAAACTTACCCTCCTACAAAACCTAAATTCAGGCACAGGCTGGCACACACAAACACACACACGCACGCACACACACACACACGCACACACACACACGCACACACACATAACAAACACTTGACACACACACATGCATACCTCCCATGCATTCCTGCACCTTTTGCATTGTCTAGGGTCCAGTGTTTAGGGTTCTTCAGGGAAACAGGTTAGAGGTAGGCAAGCACACAATTCCCTACTCCCCCCATTCCCCCACCTATAGCCACACGTAATAACATCCACCAAACACACTGCCTGCAGATGCACATTCAATAGTGTACACTTACACATCCTGCACACATGGTAGCAGCAGCACTCACATATCCTGCACAGATGGTAGCAGCAGCACTCACACATCCTGCACAGATGTTAACAGCTGCACTCACACATCCTGCACAGATGTTAACAGCTGCACTCACACATCCTGCACACATGGTAGCAGCAGCACTCACACATCCTGCACACAAGGTAGCAGCAGCACTCACGCATACTAGCACATACACACCTGAGCCACCCGTAGCACACAAGCACATACAATAGCAGAGCATGCCTGCATAGCATACATTCATTAATAACAAAGCACACATAGCATAGCATACAAGCACATACGCACCCGAGCCACCCGTACTCGCACAGCCAGAAAAAGCCGCCGCAATCCCCTTCCTCAGCGTACTTGAGAAACTCGCGTGGCTTGGGCCCATGGAAGTGCACAACCTGGGAGAGAAAGCCACACACATTCACGCACAGCAGGGGGTGTGAGGAGGAAGACAAAAGGGTACAATAATGGTGCCTTTGATGGTGCCTTTGATGGTGCCTTTGATGGTGCCTTTGATGGTGCCTTTGATGGTGCCTTTGATGGTGCCTTTAATGGTGCCTTATATTATGCATGCTTGACTTTGAATGCAACTTTGAATGCAACTTTGAATGCAAGTAAATACATCCTCTTATCATTTTTGGACCTTTCCACAAGGAATGAAGAGGAAAGACTTTGCTGCTGGTGGTGGTGACAAGGCCAGCAGCAAGATCGAGCGGAGGGAGCCGTGGTATGAAGGGGTACTTGCACAAAGCAGCAAAGTCCCACCACCAGTATACGGAAAAGTGAGAGTATGCAAGCAGGATATGGGTGGGCATGCTTACAAAAATTATGCGTGATGGTCCTCAGGTGAATCACACTGTGCTGTAGGTACAACACATTTATTTGGCGCACACACCATGAGGCACAGCACATGTATTTGGCGCACACACCATGAGGCACAGCACATTTATTTGGTGCACACACCATGAGGCACAGCACATTTATTTGGTGCACACACCATGAGGCACAACACAATTATTTGGTGCACACACCATGAGGCACAGCACATTTATTTGGCGCACACAACAGAAGGCACAGAGCACGTAGTTGGTGCACACACCAGGAGGCACAGCACATTCATATGATGCGTAGGGTACTCTGGTGACACACACAAGCAGGCACAGCACATTCAGATGACGCACACAAGCAACAGCACATTCAGATGACGCACACAAGCAGGCACAGCATACAATCAAGGCTGCCCAGACTGCTTGTTAACCATGAACAGGTGACTTTCAAGGACAGGAGCAGCGCCGTTGTCACAAACACCAAGCCCGGTTTACAAGTATATAAATATTAGTATTGATATTAGTATTGATATTAGTAATGATAATAGTAATGATACTAGTATATAGATATTAGTATTGATATTAGTATTGATACTAGTATAGTGCTTAAACCAGCAGCAGCATGAGCGCCTTCCTGATCCGAGTGCCGGCTGCAATTTGCCTGTTCATCATGCACCCTCACACAAGTCACAATAATACCCAGATACTGAAACACCAAGCGCGGTTTTGCTTGTTCATTATGCACCCTCACACAAGTCACAATATTTCCCAGACACTGAAACACCAAGCGCGGTTTTGCTTGTTCATTATGTACCCTCACACAAGTCACAATAATACCCAGACACTGAAACACCTAGCGCGATTTCGCTTGTTCATGATGCACCCTCACACAAGTCATAATGCCCAAACACTGAAACACCGTCGCCACACCCCAGAACCTACCGCAGCATCCCTCAGGAATGTGTTGTACACTTTTGCATTGAAGCGCTGGTGCAGCTCACGAGACATCTCCTGTGTGTGTGTGTGTGTGTGTGTGTGTGTGTGTGTAGTAATGATGCAGCTCATACGGTGCTTTGCGCGTGTGGGAGGCAGAGTTCGTACCTGGCTGAATGCCACAGGCTTTTTTGTGTGTGCTGCAGATCTGTCAATGCTGCTTGCCCTCAGATTACAAATGGCCTGGACTATCACATCACACACACATCTGAATGCAACATCGGATGTCATCAGCTGCAATTGGGTACTAAGTACTGTTCACGCAGATCAGCTGCAATTGGGTACTAAGTATTCTTCACGCAGATCAGCTGCAATTGGATATCAAGTACTGTTCACGCAAATTAGCTGCAATTGGGTACTAAGTACTGTTCACGCAGATCAGCTGCCACAGATCAGCTGCAATAAGTACTGTTCACAAAAATCAGCTGCAATTGGGTACTAAGTACTGTTCACGCAAATTAGCTGCAATTGGGTACTAAGTACTGTTAACGCAGATCAGCTGCCACAGATCAGCTGCAATAAGTACTGTTCACACAGATCAGCTGCAATTGGGTACTAAGTACTATTCACGCAGATCATCTGCAATTGGGTACTGAGTACTGTTCACGCAAAGACTGAGAGCCTGCAGTAACTACTTTGAACCCATTGCTATCAGGCCTTTTGCACTAACAGTGCAAGAGAGTGGACACTGAACACGTACAAATGGTTTGTCGCACATGTTGTGGAGAGCCAATGCTGAACACTCACCGATGGCTTGTAGTACATGTTGCATGCACCCTGGTCTACAGGCCTGTGCTCTCCAAACTGGTTTGCAGCATATGTCGTGGAGAGCCGATGCTGAACACGCATTGACGGCTTGTAGGACATGTTGCATGCACCTTGGTTTACAGGCCTGTGCTCTCCAAACTGGTTTGCAGCATATGTTGTGGAGAGCCGATGCTGAACACTCACCGATGGCTTGTAGTACATGTTGTATGCACCTTGGTCTACAGGCCCGTGCTCTCCAAACTGCATGCCCTGCTTGTTAGACAAGACAAACCTGCGAGCAGGGACACAATCCGGCAAAATCGTGTCTATATATTACTTGGGCTCTAAGCGCCTGCTTCCAAGAGAAGAACATGTACGCAACCAAGCTGTTAAGGTTTGTCCCTTGGATTTGCATGGCCACTAGCTGTGCAGGTTTTGCTTTATCTGTATGACGAGGAAGAGAGAATTGTCGGCTGTCAGTATGCAAAGACAACAGAACCAAGCATTCAACACAATAATCATAAAATACGAAACGAACGGCAGCAGATCCCGCCTTTGATGCAGGGGCAGAGAAGAAGATTGTATACATAATCTGTATATGTAATATGTATGTATACACAGAGCAGGGCCGCCTGAGGTGCAACATGCACAATACGGAGCCCATTGCCCAGGCCAGTTTGCAAAATAGTCTCCCGATGAAGGTCCAAGGTACATGTAAAATGTACTAGCAAAAAAACAATCCTAGTCCAACGCACTACAGAACCGACACGCTCTGCCGGAATTATCAAAGCTGCCGGTCAGATAATAAAGAAAAAGTAAGCTTCTGTTGAACCTACTTGCTGCATATTGCTGCATAACAACTCTTGTCATGAGCCAAGGTACCCCGCAGCAACGCACATGCACACACACACGTCCCTTTTTCTACGTGACAAGCCTGTTCAAGAGCCGAGGTCCTTAACAAAGATGCACATACACAAACATACACACACAAAATCCCCCTCACCTCAAAAAGTCTGTGTACGTCTTCCGTAGGTAAGGCACATGCATGAGTATGACACCCGCATTGAGGGGGTAAGTTTTGGGGCGCAGCTCGTACGCCATGGACAGAGATTCTGGCAGGGGAAGGCCTACGCAGGAAGAAGGTTTTGAGCAGAGCTCGTGAAAAATTTGGGGCGCAGCTCGTACGCCATGGACAGAGATTCTGGCGAGGGAAGGCCTACGCAGGAAGAAGGTTTTGAGCTGAGCTTGTGAGAAAGCGGGAGCAGAGATGAAGCAGAGCTAGGGGTGAACGAAGCAGGAAGAAGGTTTTGACAGAGCTCATGAGAAAGCGGGAGTAGAGATGAAGCAGAGCTAGGGGTGAATGAAGCAGGAAGAAGGTTTTGACAGAGCTTGTGAGAAAGCGGGAGCAGAGATGAAACACAGCTAGGGGTGAATGAAGTAGGAGGAAGGGTTTGAGCAGAGCTCGTGAGAAAGCGGAAGCAGAGATGAAGCAGAGCTAGGGGTGAATGAAGCAGGAGGGCACCTGGGATGGATTTGACGGTTGCGTGCAGTTGGTGGCAGCGACAGCTTGTGTGACCGACAGCTCGCGTTGATTTTTAATTGAGGTTGTTATGAAAGGCCTGGATCATTTGTCTAGAGGAGCCAGTCTGTTGAGGGATGCATTAATCAGCTGGTTGGCTTTCAATCAAGGTCGTAACGGTTGGTCTGCTTCAACAAGAATTAATCTCTTGAGTCAGGGTCGATGTCTTTCAATTGTTGCGCTGAGCGTACTGCAAGTTGCTGTGACAGTGATTGTTCTGACATGACTGTGATGGGATCGTGCACTGAGGAGCGGCGTATTGCCTTATTTAAAGGATCACACAGGAGGGAGTCTGCAGCAGGGGGACAGGGAGACAGAGAAACAGGGAGTGTGCGTACAGGAATTAAGCAGAGCAAAGAGCAGGAAAGATGCGATCCTGTCAATATTTGAGTGCAGCTTGTGTGTGTGTGTGTATGTGTGTGTGTGCGTGTGTGTGTGTGTGTGTGCGTGTATGTGCGTGCCTTTGTGTTTGTGTTTGCGTTTCTGTGTTTGTGTGTGTAGGTGTGCTTTTTGCTACAAACAAGGCAGTGTCGAGAAAGAGGTGCAGGTGTGCTAAGTATGATTTGAGACGGAGAACGGTATAAGAATGGCTTGTAATTTGTTTGCTTGCTAGCATGATATTGCAAGTAAGCAACTTTTGTTCGTGCGCAGACCTCTGTTTGCGTTATTAAAACAATTTGAAATCAAATGATTTCAATCTGACTGTGCCCTTTTCTCCAGCTTCCAAAGCACAGACCCGAACAGTTACCTGCATTCTCTCACTGAACACACTGCCTTCACTGCCTCCCTCACTACAACCATTTCCTGTGTGTGTGTACTCTCTGCACCCACTGCCTCCCTCACTACAACCAACTCCTGTGTGTGTACTTTCTGCACCCACTGCCTCCCTCTCTAAAACCATTTCCTGTGTGTGTGTACTTTCTGCACCCACTGTCTCCCTCACTACAACCAACTCCTGTGTGTGTACTTTCTGCACCCACTGCCTCCCTCACTACAACCAACTCCTGTGTGTGTGTATGTGTGAGTGTGTGTACTCCCTGCACCCACTGCCTCCCTCACTGCAACCACTTCCTGTGTGTGTGTGTGTGTGTGTGTGTGTGTGTGTGTACTCCCTGCACCAACTGCCTCCCTCACTGCAACCACTTCCTGTGTGTGTGTATGTGTGAGTGTGTGTACTCCCTGCACCCACTGCCTCCCTCACTGCAACCACTTCCTG